>Ga0207933_1001153_pt1 | contig 21346 bp, 10 predicted proteins | sample NGESurdeep092012_4_FD_184488 | JGI IMG/M metagenome (GOLD analysis project Ga0207933, IMG submission 184488) | Arctic peat soil microbial communities from Barrow, Alaska - NGEE Surface sample F53-3 deep-092012 (SPAdes) | ecosystem: Environmental > Terrestrial > Soil > Wetlands > Peat ...
TAACACAGTGACGCCAACTCTCAGTGTTACGGGAGTTCAATCCAGCACTTCCAACGGTCAGATCATCACTTACACCGCAACCATTACTGGAACAAGTGGCTCCATCGCTCCTACTGGCGCACCAATCTGGACACTCACCGGTCCAAGTACATCGTGTTCCTCTAACACGGGACCGATCACCAGTAGCGTCTCATCGATTTATACTTGCACAGTTTCTGCCTCGGTTGCAGGCATATACACCGCCATTATTAATTATGCGGGCGACAGCAACTATTCAAGTGCTTTGCCAAGTGTTCTATTTAGTCTTGCTATCACCAAACTCACCCCAAGTGTTAACATAATTACGAGCGCATCCACGGTTGTATTAGGATCAACGTTCACATTTACTGCAACTGTTGCTGGCTTATCAACGGGAGTGGCACCAACGGGTAGCGGCAATTGGTCAATCGCTGGAGTCAGCGGAATTAGTTGTAATGCCAATACTGGTCCAATTGGTAGCGGTTATAGCGTTAACTATACTTGTGTCGTAACGGCAACATCAGCGGGTACTTATATTCCGGTATTCACTTACAACGGAGACAGCAATTACTTTGCAACCGCGCCAACTTCTGGCGCAACAACAGATGTGACAACCGCAACTCCATCTGTCTCGGTTGTCGCAAATGTTGCAACCGCATCTCTCGGATCGGCTATTACTTTTACCGCAACCGTTGCTGGCCCGGCAACTGCGGTTGCGCCTACAGGCAACGGCGTATGGGCCATATTAGGAATCGCAGGTATCAACATCTGCTCGGCCACAACTGGAGCTACAGCGGTCGGTAATGTATCAACCTACACATGTAGCGTGGTGGCATCTCTTGCAGGCGTTTACGGAGCATCATTTACCTTTGTTGGAGACAATGCATATAACGCCGTTTCTGCAACTGCCGCAACCACTACAACGACTGTTGCAACGGCGGTTCCTACAGTCGTTCTTACAGCATCCACGGCGCCAACCCTTGGTGGTTCGGTGCTATTCACGGCAACTGTTACTGGATCCACAAGTGCGTCGGCACCCACAGGAGCAATTACTTGGGCGTTGAGTGGCACTTCTGGCGTGAGTTCATGCACAAGCAGCACGGGTCCAATTTCGGTTGGGGTAGTGAGCACTTATACCTGCTCTTTGGCGACTCCGCGAGCTGGAACTTATGTAGTGACGGCTGACTTCCTCGGCGATGTCAACTACCGCGCTCTATCCAGTTCTTCTGTGACTTTAACTCTCGCTAAACAGTTACCAATTACTACTCTTGCAGCCTCCGCTAATCCAACATTGGGTGGAACAACAACGCTGACTACGACAGTTTCCGGCGTATCTGGTGCAGTTCAATCCACGGGAGCGGTCACGTGGTCAGTTACTGATCCAAAGAGTCAGTCGGTTACGTGCGGTAATCCAACTACGCCAGTAATCGTTTCAAATGTCACCACTTATTCCTGTACCTTTGTAACATCCATCGCGGGTAATTACACCGTTATTTCCAGCATTGCATCAGACGCTAATTACCTCACCGCATCTTCCTCGACGGTAAACGTAAATCTTGGACTTGTATCTCCAACAATCTCCTTGAGTGCGACCCCAGCGAGCCCAACTCTTGGTCAACCTCTCACCTTTGCCGCCCTGGTTGTTGGAGTAAATGGTTTGCCAAGGCCAACCGGTAGCGTGACATTTACTGTTTCCGGAGCAGCGACAAGTTGTACTACCGCAACTGGTCCGATTAACGGAAACAATACTGCGCTGTATAACTGCGTGATTGCTACGCCTGTTACTGGAACCTACGCAGTTACTGCTACCTATAACGGTGATAGAAATTATTCCTCCATTGCAGAGAACACACCGATCTCGCTAGTCGTCGCCCCAGCAATTCCAACAATTGCAGTGACAAGTTCTCCTGCAAACCCAGTATTTGGTGGAACTATTACATTCACCGCAACTATTAATGGAATCGTCGGTTCAACTGCGCCTGTCGGATCAATCACCTGGGCGGTGAGTGGCGCTGCCTCGTCTTGCCTAACCAATGCTGGGCCTCTTGCAGGAACTGGCGCCAACCAAACGGTCTTTACATGCGCTGTTAAAGCGATCCCTGCAGGCAGCTATAGCGCAACCGCTACTTATTCCGGAGACAGCAACTACACAGCACTTGCCACAACCACCCTTGATACCGTCACAATTGCTCAGGTTTCACCGGTAATTGCGATGATCGGCAGTGGCAACGGAGCGCTCAATTCAACACTGACATTCACTACAACTGTAACAGGAACGAGTGGAGCAAGCGCTCCAACTGGTCCAATGAGTTGGACTGTTTCTGGAACCGCAGGAATTACAGCATGTAGTTCGACTCCTGCATCAAACGTTGCAGGAAGCATCACTACTTATACCTGCACGATCACGGCAGCTAACTATGGCAGCTACATAACTTCCGCACATTACAACGGTGACATAAATTATATTGCGGGCAATTCAAATTCTATATCCTTGGGCGTTTCCAATCTTTTGCCAACGATATCGATCTCTACCTCTGGGACTCCAACACTTGGTGGAACTGCGACATTGACGGCTCTGGTTGTCGGTCTCTCTGGTAAGCCAACCCCTGCAGGAACTATGGCATGGACAGTTAGCAATCCAAGTGGATCTGCAGTTTCATGTACATCAACGGCTCCTACGGTAGATACATCTACCGCTCAGGTACCAACAACTGCCTATTCTTGTATTTTTCCAACGGCGTTGGCTGGAAATTATTATGCTGAAGCCAACTTCCCAGGTGATGGTAACTTCAACTCGATTAATTCTTCCCCAATCAGCATTCCGGTCGCAAAGGCAACTCCTACACTTTCTGTAGCAGGAGTTCAATCGATTACTGGCTCCGGACAAATCACAACCTTTACCGCAACGATCAGCGGTGCAACCGGTTCACTTGCCCCAACCGGAACTCCCACATGGATCCTCACCGGGGCGAGTACGTCATGTACATCTACAACTGGACCTGTAAATAGCGCGGTCTCATCCATTTACACCTGCGTCGTGCCTGCAAATACCTCCGGAGGGTACTCTGCAGCTGTCAGTTACGCGGGAGATGACAATTACAATGCGGCGGGACCAAGTGCAGCGTACGGAATCAATGTCGCAAAGGTCACTCCTTCAATCTTCGTTACAACAAGTTCACCATCCGTACCGCTCGGATCTCCATTTACTTTCTCGGCGACGGTAACCGGGCCATCGGGTGGACAGACACCGACTGGAACAGGATTATGGTCAATCACAGGGGTATCGGGTATTACTTGTAGCAATACAACAGGTCCAGCGGGAAGTTCTACTAGCGTTATCTACACTTGTTCCGTCAATGCAACGTTAGCTGGCCTGTATTTGCCATTATTTACATATAGCGGTGACTCAAATTATTTGGGAACGTCTCCAACCTCTGGCTTCTCGACCAATGTAAGCGCAACGACTCCTGCGGTCACAGTTACTGCGGCAACTCCTTCCGCTGCACTTGGAGCAACGGTTATGTTTAATGCAACGGTAACAGGTCCAAATGGAGCAGTGGCGCCGTCATCCATCGGTACTTGGACAATTGTAGGAGTTAGCGGAATTACTAACTGCCTCGCCACAACTGGCCCAAGTCAAACTGCAAATGCATCCACTTACTCTTGCAGCGTTGTCGGATTCATTGCTGGAACTTACTCAGCCGCCTTTACCTTCCCAGGTGATTCGTCCTATAACCCAGTGGCATCTGTGCCATCATCGGGGGCAACTGTCATTGCCTCTGCGACGCCGACGATTACCCTTACTGCGACAGGTGCATCCACGTTGGGTGGCACTACATCGATTATTGCTTCCGTGGTTGGCGCTGGCAATGCCGCAGCACCGACGGGTGCTCTCAGTTGGAGCATTTCTGGTAGCGCTGGGATCACTGCCTGTGCATCTAATTCAGGACCAAATATTGCCGGAAACACGACGACATATACATGTACTTTCCAAACACCAAACGTTGGAACTTACACCGCACTTACAAATTATGCTGGCGATTCAAATTACGTCACAGTTTCAAGTGCGCTTCTGACCCTAACGATAATCAAACAAACTCCTGGTATCGGTGTTGTAGCGTCGGCAAATCCAGTTCTTGGCGGAACAACAACCCTCACCACAACGGTCTCAGGTTTAACTTTTTCTATTCCACCTATCGGAAATGTTAGTTGGTTAATTGTTGATCCATCCGGCAGCACAATTCCATGCAATAACCCCTCAACTCCAACTATCGCTTCGAACGTTGTTACTTATACCTGTAGTTTTATAACGCTAACCCCAGGTGCGTATCACATCAATTCAACAGTTGCTTCCGATGCGAATTACTTGACCGCTACTTCATCTACTATTGTCGTCAACCTTGGGGTTGTAAATCCAACGATTTTTCTTACGGCAATTCCAAGCAATGCAACGGTCGGCCAAACACTTACCTTTGCCGCTCTTGTTAATGGAGTAAGTGGATTAGCGGCGCCCTCTGGAACCCTTACATGGGCAGTCTCAGGTCAAGCCACTTCATGTACTTCGACCATAAACCCTAGGGGTGGCGTGAATACAACGGCGTATGACTGCATTGTTGCGACTCCAGTTGCAGGTAACTACTCAGTTACGGCCACGTATAACGGAGATACAAACTATGCAGCGCTTCCCGTCACCGCTCCTGTGACTGTTGCGGTCACTCCAGCCACTCCTTCGATTAATTTTGGGGCATCACCGATTAACCCAACACTTGGCGCTGCGATTACCTACACCGCAACAATCACTGGTGCCGTGGGGGCAGTCAGGCCTGCGGGAGTTATGACCTGGGTTGTCGCAGGGCAGAAAACTGCATGCGATATAAATACCGGTCCATTACCGGCAATTGCTGCGAGTGATGATTTATATACCTGCGTGCTTAATGCAACGACTGCTGGGGCGTATACCGTTTCCGCGACCTATTCTGGAGATAGCAACTACACCTCCTTGTCGCCGACAAATCCACTCACGTTGACTATTAGTCAAGTTGCTCCGAGTGTGGTGCTCAGTGCCATTGGCGATGGCACCTTGGGTGGAAATATTCTGTTTACTGCATCAGTTGCCGGTCCAACAGGAGCTGCGGCACCCACAGGAGCAATTACCTGGGCGATGAGTGGCACTTCTGGCGTGACTTCTTGCACCGCAACTCCTGCCGCAATTACAGTCGGAAACGTCAAGACTTATGTCTGCAATGTAACTGAAGCAAATTATGGAACGTATACGGCAACTGCAATGTACGCGGGGGACACGAATTATCTGGTGGGCACTTCTAATGCAATCACTCTGGGCGTCTCGAATTTGATTCCAACTATCTCTATTTCGATTTCCGCATCTGCATCCCCTGCTCTTGGTGGGGCAACAACCCTAACGGCGATAGTGAAGGGCCCGGCTGGCACATCAACTCCAGCGACAGCAACTACTACTTACACGTGTACCTCAGGCAGCCCGGACAGTTCAAACATGTGTGACACGGCGAGTACATCGACTCCAGCGACAGCAACTACTACCTACACCTGTACTTCGGGGACCCCCGACAGTTCAAACATGTGTGACACGGCGAGTACATCGACTCCAGCGACAGCAACTACTACCTACACCTGTACTTCGGGGACCCCCGACAGTTCAAACATGTGTGATTCCTCAAGTCCAGCAACTCCGGCGACAGCAACTACTACTTACACATGTACCTCGGGCAGCCCAGACAGTTCAAACATGTGTGACACGGCAAGTACATCGACTCCAGCCACGCCAACAACCACTTACTCGTGCGCAGTCGGAACTCCAGATAGTTCGAACATGTGTGACACCCCGAGTTTGACCACTCCTTCGACGCCAACAACGACCTATTCATGCACTAGCGGTACACCAAACGGAGCAAACTGTGTTACTGCAGCCGATCCAACACCAGCTGGGCCAATGAAATGGACCGTCATTAATCCTCAAGGAATCGCTGTCGCTTGTTCCGATATAAATCCAACAGTTGACACCTCGTTGGATATATCAACGACTGCCTATTCGTGTGTTTTCCCAACTGTGACGGCTGGCAGTTATTCTGCGCAAGCAAACTTCCCGGGCGATACAAATTACGATTCAGGAAATTCACCAATGATCACAATTGTTGCTGCAGCTGTCGCGCCAACGATTTCCATTATTGGGACACCTTTAACCAATATATTTGGTGCTCCCGTCACCTTCACTGCAACTGTTACAGGTGTCACCGGTTCGGTGGCACCAATTGGGGCGATCTCTTGGAATCTTGGCGGACCATCGCCTACCTGCCAGTCGACCTCAGGGCCGAATACAAATGGTGTGGTGTCGATCTACGCTTGTATTGATTCAGTAACAAGTGCCGGCACATATTCTGCGTCTGTAAATTTTGCAGGTGATTCCAATTATTTGCCAGTTGTGCCAAGTAGTGCCACCAGCATTGTGGTTGGGCCAGAATTACCAACGATCTCATTCTTGAATACTCCTGCGGCACCAACATTGGGTCAGAACATCACCTTTACGGCAACGGTGAATTCAAACCCAGGCGGACCCGCACCGGGCGGCACAATAACTTGGACGATATCTGGAACATCCGGTGCAACGACCTGTGATTCAACATCTATACCGGTAATAGGCGTTGGGAGTTATGTTCAAAGTTGTACTTTGATAGCCAGGACCGCTGGAACATATATTGCCAAGGCTGCCTATTCTGGTGACAATAATTATTTAGCTTTGGAACTATCCTCAGATCCTGTCAATATTTCCAAAGCCTTACCAACTGTTGCTGTTCTCAATACTGGCACACCAATAGCGGGCGGTTCGGTTACATTCACTGCAGTCGTAACTGGAGTGGCTGCGGCAGATGCACCCACTGGTACCTTTATCTGGACTGTAACTGGAACAGGTGACGTAAGTACATGCGTGCCTACCACAACAACTTTTACCGTGGCTAACGCCGATGTTTTTGCTTGTATTGAGCAACTCCCAACAATTGGAACGTATGTCGCAACTGGTGTTTACGGCAGTGACAGCAATTACATGTCAAACTCTGCTGCTGCGCCAGATGTGGTAACAATTACCTCAACCGCGCCGCAATATTTACCACTCACACTCGGTGCTATTACGAATTTGACCGCGGTTCAAGGAGCAGCAGATTTGCGTGACGAAGTAACTTTAAGTTGGGATGCATTGACATCTGCAGACACATATATTGTCGAAGCGGGTTCAAGTTTGTCTGCACTAAACTCTGTGACATGCGATAACAACACAAAAAATACTTGTATGGTCGCGGGACTTGTTTCTGGAAATACATACTATTTCTGGGTTAATGGATATGGCCTTGGGGGACAGGGAACTCCAGCAACCACTTCGATAACACTTCCGGTGTTTTCAACTCCTGCGCAGCCGGCGTATTCGGCGCCTCCGCAACCTGTACAACCTGTACAACCTGTTGGTGGCTTGCCTGCAATAGTGGTTCCATTCCCGTTGGCCGCACCATCACTGGTAGGTTTCGGCGGCGACAAATCTGTATCTCTAAAGTGGGCAACTCTCGCGGATACATTACGAACTGGTTATAGAATTGACTTTAGCGTCGATGGTAGTACTTGGAACAAGGGACCATCACTTGCTTCAAATGTAACGTCAGTCGTCGTATCGAATATGATCAATGGGGTTTCAACTATTTTCCGTTTAACGCCATTTGGCGATGCTGGCGATGGCGTTGCCTCCACTGCTTCAGTGACACCAGGAGCGCCAGCACAGGCCCCTACCGGTTTAACCGCGCAATCGGGGGACAGTCAGGTAGATCTCAGTTGGCAGGCACCGAAAGATACGGGTGGCATGCAAATTAATAGTTATGTCATTGAAGAAAGTACAGATGCAACAAATTGGACTCTCGCATCTTCAGTTGATGGAAATACTTTAGTTGTCAATCTTCAAGGACTCAAGAATTTCACCAATTACACCTTCCGGGTCAGTGCAGTCACTAACTTCGGCAAGGGATTATCGGCAATCCTTGCAACCAACGCTGCAGCTTTGCCATCCGCACCACTTGCACTTCATATCGTTAACTCTGCCTCACAGGCCATAACTATCGGCTGGTCGTTGCCGGCGGGTTCGACGGCCGGTTCCGTTACTGGCTTCAAGGTAGAACGGAGTCTTGATGGCACAGCGTGGACAACTTCATCATCGCCGTCGAGCAACGCGCTCAGTGCAACCCTCGGCGGTTTAATCAATGGAACAACGTATGAGATTCGCGTAACACCAATTTCGGGAATTGGAGTTGGAGCATCGAGTGTCATCCTTGCAACACCTGGCGCGGTCCCTGGAACTATCCTCGGGCTAACATCGATTCCTGGCGATAAGAAAGTCACGCTTTCATTTACCGCACCGACTGAAAACGGCGGTTTCAATATAGATAATTACACCGTTGAAATTGCTAATACTCCTAATGGGCCATGGTCTGTGGCCATAGCGAATTCTGGATCTTCAATTACTCATATCGACGTAACGAACTTGAAAGATGGCGGCACATATTACTTCCGAGTTTCGGCCGTGAATCAAATTGGAACCGGACCAGCGTCAAAAACTGTCGCTGGAACGCCGCAATCTATTGCCGCCGCTCCAAGCGTTCAATCCTTTGTTATGGCTGCAAATTTCGCGACGATTACTTGGGTGCCTCCAGTCGGTCCTACCAGTAAATTGGTTCAACGATATCTCGTAGAGACTTCACCAGATGGAACTCTTTGGACAGAAGCAAAGAGTTTGCTGTTGACGACCAGGGTTTATAGCGTCACCCGATTGAAGACTCCATTGTTGGTACGCGTTCGAGCCGTCACCGCCATTGGCCTCGGTGTCCCAACACTCGGAATTCGAGTTCCGGGGACAACCAATTCTGGTTTAGTGGTTGCAACCACGCCAAATCGGAGTGTAATTCCAAATCCCACCGCGAAATTGGCTCACTCTGGTAAAGCAACCCGGCCAACTAAGCCATCTCGCCAGTCAATTTCCGGCAAACCAGTTGTTGGAAAATCTACAACCTTTAAACGAACTACCAGCAAATTAATTACGAAACCCTAAATTAAATAGGTAATTAACGACCACTTTTCTTTTTCTTGGTGACTTTTTTCTTATAAGGTTTTCTCGGCTTGGATTTGTATCTGTACTTAGAATTCTTTTTCTTGTTAGAGGAGATAAGCGCCCAGGCGCTGCCACCAATTATCAGTGAAACTACTGCGACGATTCCAAGAAGAAAACCTAGAGTTGGCGAGTTGCTAGAAGAGGCCGCAGAAAGCGGGTTTGGACTTAACGTTGGACTAGGTGAGGCAACAGTCGAGTTTGGGTCTGGCGCGGGATCCGGCGTTTGTAAGGAATCTGGAACTATATTGCTCTCCACTAATTGGACCTGAGAACTGGAAGTTTGGTCACTAGATGAGGTTGCAATTATTTGATAGGCGGAGCCGCCAATCACATACGGAACGATTGCAGTATTAGTTCCCCCTTGAACAGTCGCCACCTTGTACCAGTTGATGCCGCCATCACCTGAAACATTGACATCGTAAGTCTGGACATCTGTCAGATCAGCGGGGGTGTCCCAAGTAAGAGTTACCTTAGAGTTCTTGATCGCGTAGTTCAGCGCGTAACCACCTGTAGGAGCAGCGGCCACTTTTGCATCTGCGGAAGCGGAGTATTCACTTTGGACTCCCGCAAAGCCGATCGCTCGAATTCGATATGTATAGGTTTTCCCAACGGCCAGATTATTGACTAAGAATCCATTTGATGGGGAACCAGTATTTGCCTTGATTGTGCGCCAGGTATTTCCGTCATCTATCGATTGGTCGATCTCGTATCCCACGATGGATTTGTTAGGGTCTTTATCCCAAGAAAGTCCTACTTGGTCGGCACTAGGGGTTGCAACCAACCCGCTCGGAGCTACTGGAATGTTGATCGGTATTGCCACGAGCGTGGGGCTTGGAATTCCAAGTGATGAATCAAGCCAGATCCATCGAACTCGGAACCAGTAATTCTTACCGTTTGTAAGGTTTTGAACGCTTACACGAGTTGAAGTAGGTGGCAACTTAGCAACCGCAAACCAGACTGAGTCATCAAGACTTTCCTCCACTTCAACACCAAAGATCTGTTGGGTAGGGGTGGGTGGTGCCCAAGAAATTTTTACTTGCGAATCACCCGCAATAGCGGTTGGGATGGGAGACCCAAGACTTGCGGTCGTCGCTGCCAAGAATCCGGCTACCGTCTTGAGAATTATTCCATTGAGCACAGCCAATTCTAACGATGAACGTCATCTTTCTCTCGTGATTTAGTCGAGCAAGCCCATCTCTTTAGCAGCCTTTATTAACGGGGATCTGGCATCTGGATGCGCCGCAAATTCAATGAGGTTTTCGGCTTGTTCTCGCTCTGACATACTGAAACATCTTGCGATTCCGTTCTCAGTCACGACATGGGAGTGTTGGAAACTTGTAACTGCGCCTTCGATTAAAGGAATGATGGTAGAACTATTTGATTTTTGGTGCCAAGACGGTAACGCCATAAAGGATTGTCCGCCCGTTGAATGAAGTGCTCCGGTGATGAAATCGGTGGAGCCGCCAAAACCAGAATAGATCTTGCCGCCTACACGAGAGGCATTTGCTTGATCGTATAGATCAACCTGCATTGTTCCGTTGATCGAGGTCATGCGGGCTTGCTTTTCGATTTGAGATGGATCATTGGTTTTTTCAGTTCTAAACATTCTGATTCGACGATTCAGATGCATCCATTCATAAAGCCTTTTTGTGCCGAATGCGAATGAGGCAGTTATGGGTATGCCCTCATCAAGTGCACTCGCTTCTTCCATATTAAGAACTCCGTCGCTAAATGTCTCAGTCCAAATCCGCATACCGTTTCTCACTTTAAGAAGCTCCAGCGTTGCATCGGGGATGGAGCCAATTCCAAGTTGAAGCGTGGAATTGTCTTTGATCATAGGCACGATTTGTTCACCAATTGCTCGGCCTATAGGAGTTAGTTCAGCGGAATGGTGTTCGGCGAGTGATTCAGTTGATTCAATTAAGAAATCGATCTCATGTTCATAAATCTGGGCATCTCCATAGGTATATGGCATATGAGCATTGGCTTGCGCGATCACTATTCCGCCATTGGCGCGTACCGCCTCTATGGCCGCCGGCAGGATATTAACTTCAGTGCCAAGTGAGACCGTGTCAAAACGGGGAAGTGATGTATGAATCAACACAACATCGGGTTTCAAATGGCTCTTAATAAGTACTGGTAATAGCGATAGCCGGCAGGGAATATAGGTTACATGTTGAAGATTTCGCATTCCTGGTCCTATAAATGCTGATTCATAACTAACACCTTCGCGTCTGGGAATTTCCAGTTGGGCGTTTAGCATGTGAAGTAAATATTTCGGCACATGGGCATCAAATGCTGTCATTAGCGCTCTTGGCATCGCATAATTACCCGAAACGACAACCCTAGGATTCTCAGGTAAATCCTTAAGGATGGTTTTCAACTGTTCAATCCGGATTCTTCGCATGATCTGATCTTATTGGCAGTGAATTATTTTCGAGAGGCGCAACCGATGAATAACGAGGTGCCAGCGCTCAAATCCAGCAAATATATCGCCACATTGTTAAGGTTATTGCATGATTATTGATGTCTGGGCAGATGTGGTCTGTCCATGGTGTTTTATCGGTAAAAGGCGACTCGAGAAAGCGCTATCGACTTTTCCACACCGCGATCATGTAACAGTTCGTCACCGCGCCTTTCAACTTCAACCTGATATACAAAATACCGTTCTGGCCAAAGAATTTTTAGCCGAGAAATATCAAGCTTCGCTAGAGCAAGTTGCGCAGATGCAGGCAAATGTATGCCTAGTCGCTGATGGCGAAGGTCTTTGTTACAAACTGGGCGAAACGCTCTCGGGGAACACCTTTGATGCTCACCGTCTATTACTATGGTCGGCAACGATCGGAAAACAAGAGCAACTTCTCGAGACTCTTTTTTCGAATTATTTTGAAAAATCATTACCTGTATTTAGCCACGTGGATTTAGTTTCTGCAGCGGTATCTGTGGGCATAGATGCTGATAAGGCAGATGATCTTTTGACATCGGACTTATTCGTCGATGATGTCATAGCTGATCGGAATTTGGCAAGTCAATTAGGAGCTACAGGAGTGCCGTTTTTTGTTTTCGATATGAAATTTGGAATTTCTGGTGCGCAGCCGCTGGAGGCGTTTACGCAGACACTTGAAAACGCTTGGGCACAAGGGGTTACAGCGGCTAAACAATAGAGATACGCTTTTGGATATGACAACGGAGTCACCTTTAGCTACAGCGCGCTCGCAATTACGTGGCGCAATAGATCAACTCGGCCTTTCAGAAAGTGATTGGCAAACTCTTTCAACTCCTCGCCGGGTATTACAAGTAGCGGTACCGCTGCGTCGCGATAACGACGAAGTCGAAATGTATGACGGCTATCGCGTTCAATATTCCACCACACGCGGTCCATCCAAAGGTGGGGTGCGGTATCACCCCGATGTTGATCTTGATGAAACAATTGCACTTGCGATGTTAATGACGTGGAAATGCGCCCTGACAAATTTGCCATACGGTGGCGCAAAAGGTGGCATCGCAGTTGATCCGGCGACGCTTTCACTTCGCGAAAATGAACGGCTCACTCGTCGCTATACCTCTGAAATCTTGCCGATCATTGGACCTGAGCGTGATATCCCAGCCCCGGATGTCGGTACTGATGAGCGCAACATGGCGTGGATGATGGATACGTATTCAGTAAATGCGGGATTTTCCGTTCCGGGAGTTGTCACCGGTAAACCTATTGTGCTTGGCGGTTCCCTTGGACGCACTTCGGCAACGGGAGATGGAGTTGCAATTGCTACTCGTGAGGCGCTGCGAATTCGTGGGATACCAATTGAGGGAGCCCGCGTTGCGATACAAGGTTTTGGAAAAGTTGGTTATTGGGCTGCACGTGCTGTCGAAGAGATGGGGATGAAAGTTCTCGCCATTAGCGATGTTAACGGCGGTGTAACGGGATTTTCAAATGTCACTGCGCTTTGGAACTATTTTTTGGTCAATAAGAATTTGGATTTGCCGGGCACCGACCGCCTTAGTAATGAAGAGTTATTGCACTTGGATGTTGATGTCTTGATTCCAGCGGCACTTTCGGATGCAATAACAGAGAAGACAGCGAATCAGGTTAAGGCAAAGATTGTTGTCGAAGGTGCAAATGGACCGACGACTCCGCTCGGCGATGCGATCTTGCACGATAAGGGCATCTTGGTTGTGCCAGATATCTTGGCAAACTCAGGTGGCGTGATTGTTTCGTACTTCGAGTGGGTTCAAGATAAGCAGAATTACTTTTGGAGTGCCGATGAGGTAAAGACAAATCTGTCGACAATCATGATGAAGGCTTTTAAAGAGGTTGAAGAAACTGCAATTAATAGAGGTTCGACTTGGCGACAAGCCGCTTTGATGTTGGGGGTCGGTAGGGTGGCGCAGGCGCATAAGTTGCGCGGCCTCTATCCATAAGATTCAAGATAGGTTTCTCCTATGAGCGATTTATATCTCGACTCCCTCTATCGCGATCCCCTGGGTACTGCTGAACTTGCCGCGGCCGAATTGGCCAAACTTACTGGCAAACCTACTCATGATGTTGCTCTCGTGATGGGTTCTGGGTGGAAATCGGCCGCGGATGCACTTGGAACACCTACTCATGAATTTGAAGTCACGGCCTTGCCTGGTTTCCCCGCGCCAACTGTTGTTGGCCACGGTGGCAAGATCCGTTCGTATGACCTTCAAGGAGCGAAAGGAACCATTCGTGCGTTGGTATTTCTCGGGCGTACCCATTTATATGAAGGCCAGGGCGTCGAACCCGTTGTCCATGGCGTTCGAACTGCAATCAAAGCAGGTTGCAAAGTTGTCGTACTGACCAATGCTTGTGGTGGGATCAATCGGGAATTTAAGGTCGGGCAACCTGTTCTGATTAAAGATCACATTTCGTTAACCGGCGTTAGCCCTTTGATCGGCGCCGATTTTGTAGATCTGACCGACCTTTACAGCAAGCGAATTCGAGCAATTTTGAGAGCAGAAGATCCAACGCTGGGTGAGGGCGTCTATGTTCACTGGCGTGGGCCCTCCTATGAGACCCCAGCAGAAATCAATATGATGCGAACTATGGGAGCGGATCTCGTTGGAATGTCGACGGTGCCAGAAGCGATTGCAGCGCATGCACTTGGCGCTGAAGTTGTTGGAATTTCCCTGGTTTCTAACGCCGCTGCGGGAATTTCTGGCGAAAAGCTTAGCCACCAAGAAGTTATGGCAGCCGGAAAAGCCGCCGCCGGAAAAATGGGCGAACTCCTAAGTAAAGTTTTACACAAAATATGATCGACGCCATTCTGCGCAAAGAGGTTGAAGAGTGGATCGCCCTCGATCCAGATCCAAAGACGGCTTCCCAGTTAAGGGAATGGCTCGATACGGAAAATATTGAAGATTTACGGGCTGCATTCTCTGGATTTTTACAATTTGGTACCGCCGGGCTTCGGGGACCGATCGGGCCAGGACCATCACGAATGAATCGTGCGGTTGTCTCGCGTGCTGCCGGCGGTATTGCCGCCTACATGGCAGAGCGGGGTTTGAAGTCCGTTGTTATAGGACGCGATGCGCGTCATGGTTCCGAGGATTACACCTTCGAAAGCGCCGCGATATTTAGTGGCGCGGGGATGGAGGTCTTTGTTCTGCCTCGTCCGCTTCCTACGCCGGTGTTGGCGTACGCCGTGCGTGATCTAAATGTCGATTGTGGAATTATGGTGACAGCTAGTCATAATCCACCACAGGATAATGGGTACAAAGTTTATCTAGGAGGAGTCGTTGACGGTGTTAACTACAACGCCTCGCAAATCGTTTCTCCGGCAGACCAACAAATATCTGCGCATATTGCCAAACTCAATTATGCGCTGACTCGCGGTACCAAATGGACCGTGCTAGATGATGGCGTCCTTGATCGTTATGTCGCTCGTACCGCAAAAATCGCGCCCATTCGTTACGAAGTAAAAGCGGTATACACCGCGATGCATGGCGTGGGTACTGAGACGGTCGAGAAAGTTTTTGCCAAGGCAGGATTTGCTGCGCCAATTCTGGTAACTTCACAAACCGCGCCAGATCCAGATTTTCCAACCGTTGCCTTTCCAAATCCAGAAGAGCCTGGTGCTATTGATATGTCATTAGATGTAGCGCGCGCCAACAATGGTGATGTTGTGATTGCGAATGATCCAGATGCTGATCGGTGCGCCGCCGCCATTTCTGAAAATGGCAAATGGCGCATGCTTACCGGTGACGAACTTGGTTCACTTTTTGGCGAATACTTAGCGACGGCGTCGCCCGAGAACTACCTCGGCAAATCTTTTGGCAATTCGATTGTCTCATCGTCAATACTCCGCAAGATTGCCGAACGTCACAGAATCGAATTCCATGAGACTCTAACCGGCTTCAAATGGCTGGCAAAGATTGAAAATCTTGGTTTTGGATATGAAGAGGCAATTGGGTACTCCGTCGATCCGCAAACTGTTAATGATAAAGACGGAGTCTCGGCAGCGATCATGCTTGCTCGAATTGCGGGAGAACTTAAGGCCAAAGGGTCAAACATTTCTGAATATCTCAAGGAAATAAATAAAATTTATGGTTTCCATAAGACGGTACAAATTTCGATCCGCGTCGCTGATGTATCGGTGATCGCGCAAAAGTTGGAAGCGTTGCGATTAAATATACCGACCGAGCTGGCGAGCCTTAAAGTGATCCAATTTGATGATCTTATGAAACCTAAAGATTCACTTCCACCAACAGATGGGTTGCGTTTTTTCTTGGATAACCAAGTCCGCGTGATCGTCAGACCGAGCGGCACCGAGCCGAAAGTTAAGTTCTATATTGAAGTCGTATGCAAAAGTGGCGATGAATCTGAGCGCCAGCATGCCGATCAGATAATTTCACGGCTTACTCCTGTTTTAAAAGGGTTCTTTCAATGATTGTTGACTCATCGACGAGTTCACTTCGAGCATTTCTAAAAACTCTTCCCGCAGTGGACGAAGTTGGAGCACACGCTAGAGCTGGAATGTTAGCCACCCGAAGTATTAAAACTACTAGCAAATCGTGGGCCATTGATACGGCAATTAGCATGATTGACCTCACGACTTTAGAGGGAGCCGATACGAAGGGCAAAATAACTGGATTATGTGCGAAGGCGGTTAGGCCAGATGCCATGGATCTAACGACCCCATCGGTTGGCGCAGTCTGCGTGTATAGCGACATGGTGGGTATTGCTCGAAGGAAGTTGGACGAAATAGGTGGGAAATCAATACCCGTTGCAGCTGTTGCTACAGCATTTCCATCGGGCCGTGCCTCCGTTGCTGTAAAGGCGCAGGATACGATGGATGCAATTAACGCGGGCGCGGCAGAGATCGATATGGTCATTGATCGAGGAGCCTTTCTTTCAGGTCGGTATGGCGAAGTTTTCGATGAAATCGTCCGGATTAAAGAGTTGTGCGGTGCCCGCGCTCATCTCAAAGTGATCCTAGAAACTGGTGAACTTGTCACCTTGGATAATGTCCGCAAAGCTTCATATTTGGCGATGCTAGCTGGTGCTGACTTTATTAAAACCAGTACTGGCAAAGTTACTCCTGCTGCAACTGCTCCCGTTGTATTAGTGATGTTAGAGGCGGTCCGAGATTACTTTGAGATGACCAAAATTCGAATCGGCGTTAAACCGGCAGGTGGAATACGTAACACTAAAGATGCCATTAAACAATTGGTTTTGGTCAACGAGATTGCAGGTCCCGAATGGTTGACTCCACAGTTCTTTAGAATTGGCGCCAGCGCCTTACTGAACGATCTGCTTTTACAGAGAATGAAGATGCGAGATGGATATTATGAGAGTCCTTTGTATGTCACCATGGATTGATACCTGGATTAATAAATGAACCCCTTTGAATATGCGTCAGCGCCAGAATCCACGGCGATTGTTTCGATAAAAGATCGCTATGGACTTTTCATTAACGGTAAATTTGTAGCGCCAAAATCTGGCAAATATTTTCCAACAATTAACCCAGCAACAACGAAAAAGTTATCGGATATTGCACTGGCTAATCAGGCGGATGTTGATCTGGCGGTAAAATCTGCGCGAGCAACGTATGTAAAGGTATGGAGCAAAATGCCACCGGCAGAACGTGGTAAATATTTGTATCGAATTGCTCGAATACTGCAAGAACGGGCTCGTGAATTCGCAGTCTTGGAAACCCTCGATAATGGTAAGCCGATTCGGGAATCCAGAGACACGGATATTCCACTGGCTGCGGCACATTTCTTTTATCATGCTGGTTGGGCTGATAAGTTGCAATATTCCGGAAATGGTTCGGAGCCAAAACCATATGGTGTGGTGGGTCAGATTATTCCGTGGAATTTCCCGATGCTGATGCTTGCCTGGAAAATCGCGCCTGCTTTGGCAACTGGCAATACGGTTGTGCTCAAACCTGCCGAGACTACTTCGCTGACCGCGCTTCTTTTTGCTGATGTATGCATCCAGGCCGGACTTCCGGCTGGCGTTGTCAACATTATTACAGGAGCGGGTTCCACTGGCGCTGCATTAGTTAATCATCCAGGAATCGACAAGGTTGCCTTCACAGGTTCAACTGAAGTTGGCAAATTGATTGCGATTTCGATTGCTGGCAGTAAGAAGGCGGCGACTTTAGAGTTAGGCGGCAAGGCAGCAAATATAATTTATGATGATGCCGCGATCGATGAAGCGGTCGAAGGAATTGTCAATGGAATTTTCTTTAACCAGGGGCATGTTTGTTGTGCTGGGTCTCGTTTATTGGTGCAAGAAAGTATTCAGGACGAAGTATTAACTAAACTCAAGGCAAGAATGGCGTTGATTAGGGTAGGAAATCCATTAGATAAGAACACCGATCTTGGCGCGATAAATAGCGCGGAACAACTAGCCAAGATTAAGGAATTATCGAACGCTGGAGATGCCGAAGGCGCCGAGCGTTGGAGTCCACCGTGCGTACTTCCAAACGAAGGATTTTGGTTTGCTCCAACGATATTTACTGGAGTGTCGCAGACTCACCGAATTGCTCGCGAGGAAATCTTTGGACCTGTCTTATCGGTACTCACCTTCAGGACTCCACAAGAAGCGATAGAAAAGGCGAACAACACTCCCTATGGATTATCCGCCGGAGTCTGGACTGAGAAAGGCTCAAAGATATTGTGGACGGCATCAAAATTGCGCGCCGGTGTGATTTGGGCAAATACATTTAATAAATTTGATCCGGCAAGCCCCTTTGGTGGATATAAAGAATCGGGCTGGGGCCGTGAAGGTGGAAAGCATGGCTTGTCGGCGTATCTGAAGGCGAGTAATTAGCATGGCAGAAAATACTTCGAGTCGAATTGATGTTCTAAAGACTTACAAGTTATTTATTGGAGGCGCCTTTCCGCGCAGCGAATCGGCCCGTGTCTATCCGATTAATGATTTTAAGGGTGTTCATTTGGCCAATCCCGCTTTGGCCTCTCGAAAGGATCTTCGAGATGCCGTGGTTGCCGCGCGAACTGCCTTCCCTATGTGGTCAAGTGCAACTGCTTATAACCGTGGACAAATTCTTTATCGAATGGCAGAGATACTCGAGGGTAGATCGGTTCAGTTTGTGGATGAGGTATCTGCCCTAGAAGGGGTGACTTCAAGAGCGGCCCTAGCTCAAGTCAAAGAAAGTGTCGACCTTCTGGTTTGGTATGCCGGATGGTGCGACAAAATTTCTGCCTTGGATGGGGCTACTAACTCTGTTTCGGGACCTTTTTACAATTTTACAATTCCTGAACCAGTAGGCGTTGTTGCAATCTTTGTTGCAGTCAAACCATCGCTCCTTAATTTTGTTGGAGCAATTGCTTCGATAATTTCTTCAGGCAATACAGCAGTCGTGGTGGCTAGTGAAAAATTTCCGCTTCCCGCAATCACTTTTGCCGAATGCATGGCAACGAGTGATCTACCAGCTGGCGTAGTTAATGTTTTAACTGGCCTCGCTTCAGAACTAGCGCCGTGGATTGCTTCCCACATGGATATTGACGCTATTGATGCGAGTGGATTGCTACCAAAGCTTTTGAAAGAGGTAAAGATTGCCGGAGTTGGTAACCTTAAAAGGATTAAAGTTCCAATGGATATCAAATCACCTCGACGGATTCTAGATTTTATGGAGACCAAAACGGTATGGCACCCAATCGGGATTTAATATTTATTCAGCGCTGATCGCAAGGTAACCGGGTTTCACAATCTCTTCAATGATCTCAAGGCGCTGATCAAATGGAATAAAGGCGCTCTTTAGGGCATTAACGGTCACGCGCTGCAGATCTAAGAAAGACCAATCGAAGGCTTCGGTAACATGTTGCATCTCTTGCGACATCGATGTACCGCTCATCAATCGATTGTCAGTATTGATGGTGATTCGGAAACGAAGTTTTTCGAGAGTTCCAATTGGATGCGATGCGTAATCTTTGGCTGCCCCGGTCTGCAAGTTAGATGTCGGACAGAGTTCAAGTGGAATGCGCCGGTCGCGAACGTAGGAAGCCAATCGACCAAGTTTTGCCTCGCCACTCGTAAAATCTATGTCTTCAACAATTCGAACCCCATGGCCCAAACGTTCAGCCCCACAAATTTGAATTGCCTGCCATATGGATGCAGGACCATAAGCCTCACCCGCATGGATTGTGAAATGTGCATTCTCGGCACGCAAATAGTCAAAGGCGGATAAGTAATCCTTTGCTGGATACCCATCTTCAGGGCCTGCAATATCAAAGCCGACTACGTGCGCATCGCGATATTTCACAACTTTACGAGCGACTTCATCTGACCAATTATTTTGTCGTAAGGCGCAGAGGATTTGCTCAACCCTAATAGAAAGACCTTCTCCTGTTGCATCAGCCATACCGATACGGAAACCTTCAGAAGTCGCCTCAATCACCTCATCAAGGGACATAGCCCCTCGAGTAAAGAGTTCGGGGGCGCCACGCACCTCGGCATAGACAACACCATCTCGGGCCAGATCAAGGGCGGCCTCCCTTGCTACTCGCACTACGGCGTCGTGGGTCTGCATCACGGCAATTGTGTGGTCAAAAGTTTCGAGATACCGTTCAAGGGAGCCAGAATTGCATGCTTCAAAGAACCACTCGCCGAGGGCGCTCGCCTCATAAAAAGGCAATTTGGTATATCCAATTTCATGAGCTAAGTCGATGATCGTTTGCGGACGTAATCCGCCGTCAATGTGATCGTGAAGTACTGCCTTAGGAACTCGCTTAATTTGATCTGGTGTGGGTTTTCTGTTCAGTGATGTTTCTGGCGACATGCTTTGAGTTTATCCCGTAATTTTTTCGATGATGAGCGGAAGTCGATTCACCTTTTCCCCGGTTGAACTAATCCGCACCGCTCCCTCAAGGGCTTCCAAGGCGCGTTCAAAGCGCGGTGAGTCATCAGTATGCAAGGTAAACAGGGGATCACCGGCGTTGATCATTTCACCAGGTTTTGCATGGATCTCGATCCCGGCACCTGCTTGCACCTCTTCGCCCTGCCTCGACCTCCCGGCGCCAAGACGCCACACGCTAATACCAACTGCCATAGCGTTCATTTCGATAATTTCGCCACTGCTTTGGGCTGTGACAACGTGTTGCTCACGGGCTACTGGAAGTTTTGCATCCGGGTCGCCACCTTGAGCCGAAATCATCTGGCGCCACACATCCATGGCAGCCCCATTCTTAAGAGCATCTGCCGGGTCCATCGTTGGGGTAATTCCAGCGGCATCCAACATCTCACGAGCCATAATTAAGGTCAATTCGACGATATCACTAGGTCCACCACCAGCTAACACCTCAACAGACTCTCGAACTTCAAGGGCGTTGCCAGCGGTGAGTCCAAGCGGAACATCCATAGCGGTTACTAGGGCCCGAGTCGTGACGCCGGCGCGGGTACCAAGTTCGACCATCGTTTTGGCTAGCTCACGGGCCTCAAATGGATTTGTCATAAATGCGCCATTTCCAGCTTTTACATCTAAAACAAGGGCCGAAGTTCCCTCTGCGATTTTCTTGCTCATAATGCTTGAGGCAATCAATGAAATTGCTGGAACAGTGCCAGTCACATCGCGCAACGCATATAACTTCTTATCTGCGGGGGCGAGGCCAGCGCCAGCTGCGCAGATGACTGCGCCACAATCTTGGAGCACCTTAAGCATTTCA
>Ga0207933_1001154_pt1 | contig 21344 bp, 18 predicted proteins | sample NGESurdeep092012_4_FD_184488 | JGI IMG/M metagenome (GOLD analysis project Ga0207933, IMG submission 184488) | Arctic peat soil microbial communities from Barrow, Alaska - NGEE Surface sample F53-3 deep-092012 (SPAdes) | ecosystem: Environmental > Terrestrial > Soil > Wetlands > Peat ...
ACATTCTTTCCGCCCCGGTCGCGCGACTGCGACTCTCCTTACCGCCTATAAAATCTTAAAACAGGACTCCCGCCGCCGTTTCACCTGATCTCCCCTTCCGGTTGCGGAATCGCTGCCCCCCAGCGGGCAGCTCTCGCCGATTTGCTTTTCTGTGATAGCATCCGTTGAGTGTCAGCGGTCGAAATTACTAAGGTCACCAAGACTTTCCGCACACTGACCGCTGTCGGCCAGCTCTCCCTCGCCGTCCCCGAAGGCTCCGTTTACGGCTTCATCGGGCCCAACGGTTCCGGCAAGTCCACCACCATGCGGATGATCGCCAATATCCTCTACCCGGACTCCGGCACCATCCGCGTCTTCGGGCAGGAGCACTCCGGCACGCGTTCCTCCCAAATCGGCTATCTTCCCGAAGAACGCGGTCTCTACCGCAAAATGCGCGTGCGCGCGTTGCTTGAATTTCATGGCGAGCTTCGCGGCGGACGCAACGTCACCGCCGAAGTAAACGCCTGGCTCGAGCGTCTCGGCCTCACCGCCTGGGCCGATCGAAAGGTCGAAGTTCTCAGCAAGGGCATGAGTCAGAAGGTGCAGTTCATCGCCGCCGTCGTTCCCGAGCCGAAGCTGCTCATCCTTGACGAACCTTTCAGCGGACTCGACCCCGTAAGTGCCGACGTCATTCGCGACGCGATTCTCGAAATGCGCCGGCGCGGCTCCACCGTCATTCTGAGTACCCACGACATGGCCGTGGCGGAAACCCTTTGCGACTCGATTTTCATGATCTTCCGCGGCGCGAAAGTCCTCGATGGCACCCTCGCCTCCATCCAGGCACGCTATGGAAGCGACACCATCCGTGTCGAGGTGGAAGGCGGCGCCTCCATGCTGGGCGGCCTCCCCGGTATCTCCCAAATCAAGGATATGGGTCAGATTCAGGAATTACGGATGGCGGAAACCTGCGATTCCCAGCAAGTCCTCCACATGCTCGCCGCCCGCACCCGGATCGCCTCCTTCTCGGTGGTTCAGCCTTCCCTGCACGATATTTTTGTCCGCATCGCCGGCCCGCAACCGGAGCATGAAGCGGAAAGAGAGGCAGGCGCGCATGCATAGAGTTCTGCTCCTCGCCCGGCGCGATTACCTGCAAACCGTTCGCAGCAAGGCCTATCTCATCGGGCTGGTCGTCCTCCCCCTGTTATTCGGCGGCTCGTTCCTTGCCATAGCCATCTCCAACAGAACCAATGTCAGGGACCAGCGCATTGCCATCGTCGACCGTACCGGCGTCTCCGCCGCTGCCGTGATTCAGGCCGCCGAAGAAGCCACCCGCAAAGGCGTCATCGGCGCCAATGGAATCGTGCAGGCCGCGCCCCGCTTCAGCTTCGAGGAAGTGAAACCCGAACCCGATCAGGCTGCTCAGCTCCTGTCGCTCTCCGACCGCGTTCGCTCCGGCGAACTCTTCCTCGTCCTCGACATCGCGCCCGAAGCCCTGCATCCCTCGGACGATCCCAAACAGGAGCCGGTGCGCTACTACACTAATTCCTCCGGCTTGAATCAATTGAGCCTGTGGCTGCCCGCCGCGGTCAATGCCGGTCTGACCCGCGTGCGCCTCGCCCAACTGGGCCTCGACCCCGCGCGCCTTCCGGACGCTCTCCGTGGCGTCCCCGTCGTTTCCATGAATCTCGTGACGCGCGACCCCTCGACCGGCAAAATCGTGGAGCGCGGCAAGGCCAATCTGTTTCAGACCGGCGCGGTGCCGTTTTTCCTGGTCTTCCTTCTTATCATGATTACTCTGATCGGCGCGGCCCCGAACATCGGCGCCATCGCCGAAGACAAAACGCAGCGCGTGTTCGAGATGCTGCTGGTCTCCGCCTCGTCTTTCGAACTCATGATGGGCAAGGTCATTTCCGCCCTGGGTCTCGCTTTGACCAGTTCGGCCCTCTACATCGTTGGCGGGCTCATGGTGCTCTACGGCATGGCCATGTTCGGCCTGGCGCCCATCGATCTCCTGCCCTGGTTCTTTGTCTATCTGATCGCGGATGTGGTCATGCTTTCCGCTTTCGGCGTCGCGCTCGGCTCGGCCTGCGCCAGTCCGCAGGACGCCCAGCAACTGGCCTTCCTCCTGATTCTGCCGATCATGATTCCCATGTTGATGCTCAACCCGGTCATGCAGCAGCCCAACGGAGCCCTCGCCACTGTGTTGTCGTTTATTCCGCCCTTCACCCCGGTCCTGATGCTGCTGCGTCAGGCGCTCCCCGGAGGCGTGCCCTGGTGGCAGCCGTGGCTCGGCCTCGCAGGCGCCATCGTATTCGCCATCGCGGTGATCTGGGCGGCAGCGCGCATCTTCCGCATCGGCATCCTCTCCCAGGGCAAAACCCCGAAACTCGCCGAACTGGCCCAATGGGTCGTGCGCGGCTGAACCCGACGTTGGAATACACTCGGCCAATGTCCCGCGGAATACTTGCGATCCCGATCCTGACCGCATTCCTGGTAACGCAGGCTGCCCTCGCTCAAACGAAAAATCCTGCACGAATCGAATTCGTCAAAATCGCTCCCGGCGAATTCACGATGGGCTGCGTGCCAGGCGATACCGATTGCCTGGAGGATGAAGTCCCTCGCCACAAAGTGCGTCTGACCAGGGCCTTCGAGATCGGCAAATACGAGGTCACGCAGGCCCAGTGGGAAGCCGTGATGGGTTCCAACCCCAGCCAGACCGTTGGCCCGAATAACCCCGTGGATAGCGTCGATAAAGAGGATATTTCCATGTTCCTCGACAAACTGAACGCGAAAAACGACGGCTTCAAGTACCGTCTGCCTACCGAAGCCGAGTGGGAATACGCCGCTCGCGCGGGCGTCCCCGACCCTCCGCGGGCTTCCCTGGGCGACTACGCCTGGTTCGCCGATAACTCCGATGACGAGTCGCATCCCGTGGGCTTGAAGAAGCCGAACGCCTGGGGTCTCTATGACATCCTCGGCAACGTGCGCGAGTGGGTCGATGACCGTGCGGCCTACTATGACTACGCCCCTCTGCCCGATGTGAGCGTGGATCCCGTGGGACCTCAGCGCGGGCGTGGCGGAGCCGGCGGTGGCGGCGGATTCCGCGGTGGAGGAGGTGGCCGCGGTGGCGCCGAAGGCCGCCCACCCAAGGGTTTCGACGCAAGGGGAAGGCTCCTGATCAACGGCGGCGGAGCCGGCGGACTCCCCGTTTTCCGTGGCGGCGGCTGGGATAATTTCGCCCCCTACCTGCGCCTGTCCTCGCGCTACTACTATTACGGTACGGATTTGAAAGTCAGCGACATCGGCTTCCGTGCGGTACGGGAGGCACGGTAGAATTCTCCGGAGATCCTCATGAAGAAACTGAAGTTGCTTTTCACGCTCGGTGTCTGCCTGCTGGGCACGTGTATTCCGTTATTCGCGCATCACTCCTTCCAGGCCGAGTATGACGATCGGAAACCGATCGTTTTGACGGGCAAGGTAACGAAGGTATCGCCCGACAATCCGCACGGCTGGATTTATCTGGATGTAACGAACAGCAGGGGCAGGGTCATCAACTGGGCTCTCGAACTGCCTCCACCGAACGTCCTGCAGCGCAACGGCTTCAACACTTCTGTATATAAAGCCATGGAAGAGAACCATGAGGAGATCACGGTAACGGCTTTCCAGGCAAAAGATGGCGCCAAACACGCCTGGGCCGCGGGCCTGACGCGCAGCGACGGCAAGACGGTCATCACGCTGGGCGGCCTGCCCTCGCAACCCTACAGCGCCAGGCCCGACGGTGACCGCAAAGTTAAACAGTAATCGGGAATCAGGCAATGCCGACCGCTTGCTTCTGCCGATCGACACGTTTTACAAGGATTTCGCGGATTTCGTCGGTGCCAGGAACTGTAAGTGCCATGAAGCGAATCTTAACTTACTCGATCAGAAACCCTTGTTGACCTGTTTCTGACTCCATTGATCCGCCATGAACTCCGGTCTTGCCGCTCCTTTGCGGCTTGGCGTCTTTGCGTGAAAGCCTTCTTCCTGATGGATATCGCGATCTCTCGCCAAGCCGCAAAGGCGCAAAGAAAAAAGCCTCACGCATCCGTGCCGCCGAGGGGCACTATCGATGGACAGGCGCCGGCGGCCTGGATAATGCAGATAACTTCGTGTGCCGTAGCGAGTGACTACGTTTGCACGATTACTCGCCTGTGACGTTTTCCTCTCTCAGAAAATAAACCGTGCCACGATCGTCCCCTGCCGCGGCAGCGCATACGTAGTGCTCGTATTGATATAACCGAACCCGCCCGTAGTGTTGCCCTTCGCTCCCCGTGCCTGCGTCAGCAACGCATTCGAGGAAGTCGGATTATTCACTTCCGTGCGATTGAAAATATTCGAGAACTCCGCCCGCAGATTCAAAGTCACGCTCTCGCGAATCCAGAAAGTCCGCCCCAGATTCACATTCTCCGTGGGCCGGCGCTGATAACGATAATCGTTATAATAAGCCGCCGACGTACCGAACTGGCCTGCGGGCGGGTTGACCCACGCCGCCGGATTCAGCACAAACGCCGTGTTCGGATTGAAGCAGTGGCAGTTCAAATTCTGAGTAAAAAGAGGCGCTCCCGGGACCCGGTCCATGAACGTTCCCTGATAGAAAGGCGCGCCGGTGGCAAGCATGCTGGTAGCCGTAGGCGACTGGATCAGCAATCCGCTGCGGTACTGCAGCAGGGCCCCGACAGTCCAGTCCCGGGCCAGCCAGGACGCGGTCTTGCCCGCGACCCCGCCACCTGCGATGGGCATTTTCGGCACCAGGTAATTCACCGCGATGAAACTCACCAGCGGCTGATCGAATTGCGAAATGTATTTTGAATTCTGACGATTGAACACATCGTTCACCACGCCACCGCCGCTACCCTCGCTCTCGGCTCCGTTCGTCAGCGACTTCTGCCACGCGAGGCTGTAAGTCGCATCGAGGCCATGCGACAGCCGCTTGATCACCTTCAACTGCATCGAATCGTACCAGGTATCCCCCAGCGGCGCAAACTGCGCGGCCAGCGTGCCGAACTGTGGAAACGGGCGCAACGACTGCGCGACGGTGGCGCTGAGCGGGAAGCCCGCATAGGGCGGAGTGCCGAACCCGCGCCCAATCGCCGTCGAAGAGCCGAGGGTGGAATTCAGCAGCGCGAGGTCAGCCGGGTTATTGACGCTGAGTCCATGAGCGGCCAGTATCTGCGGTGTAACTGCGTTGTAGTTGACCAGGTTATTGGCGGCCCACCATACGCCCCGGTTTCCTACAAACGAAGCATCCACCAGCAGGTCTTTCATCACTTCGCGCTGGAATCCCATGCTCCACTGCAACTGGCGGGGAGGCCGCCCGGCATTCCGGTCCACCACCGTCGGAATACCGGACGTCGCCACCTGTCCCGGGATGTTCGGATACTGGCCGGGGTTGAAGTAGGGCCATGGCTCGGGCGTAATCGGAACGCCGTTCTGCAGATAGGCGGCGGGCGTGAACAACCCTGGAGATACGAAGGGATTGTTGCTGCTGACGGTGATGTTGTCATATGCCGAAGGCTTGGCATAAACCACGCCGAAACCCGCCCGGAACACGGTCTTCGGCGCAAACTGCCACGCCAGGCCAAGCCGCGGCCCGAAGGCGTAAGGGTAGTTCGAAGCGAAGTTGCATTGGCACCGCCCGGGTCCGTTGCCGTCGTAGACGGTCGCCCCCGGCAGATTCCCGGCGCTCGGGTTAGGGGTCGTGAGGGAGATACTTGGCATCCGGCCGGCGCCCTCGCGCAGATAAGTCTCATAGTCCCAGCGCAGCCCGTAGTCGAGCGTCAGAGTGCGCGTGATTTTCCAGCTGTCCTGCGCGAAAAACGCCAGGAAATTCTGGCCGAAGTGCTGGTCCGTGGGAACGCCGATATTGCCGTTGTCCACCGCGCCCAGCAGGAAACTGGCGTAAGGAAATCCCGGCGTGCCTCCGCCAACCGAGTTGCCCGGAGCGAGATAGGGGAGAGACGTTTCACCCGCGCTGAACGAGAATACGCCGGACGAGGTTGCATCCTGCGCATACATGAAATTGTCGATAATCACCTCCGTGCCGGCTTTGAAGGTGTGATTGCCGCGAATCCACGTGAGGCTCGTATTCCCCGTCGGCCGGAACGAATAGATGCCGCCGTTGATCGGGTTGGAGGGGGAGCCGCCGGAAGTCGTGGGACCCAGATTGACCAGACCGCCCTGACTCCCGCATCCCACCGGATTCGAAGCTCCGGCCGGAACCACCGCATTGCACAAGGTCAGAATGCTGGGGAACCGGCCTGTATTGAACGTACCCTTTAACCCGATGGTTGCGGCGTTGAAGCTGTCCATCGCCGGCGTGTAATCGTTCGGCCCGTGTTGATTGACGTAACCCACGCCGACATGCAGCAGCAACGTCGGCTCGATCGTGTAGTCGTAGTTAATACGAGTCGTATGCACCCAGTCGTAATTGCCCCGGCCTACCGTGATCTCTTTCGGCAGCGAGTCGCCGGCAAGAACCTGGGAGTAAGGGGCATAAGTGTGCGTGCGCGTATAGAACACTGAGAACTTCGATTTCGATGTCAGGGTCTGGTCCAGCTTGATCGAGTTGATATCCGTATGCCGGATGCCCGTATAACCCGCCAGGTAATTGTTATTCAACCCCGGGAGATTCGCCTGCGGCACCAGATTCTGGATCGCGAGCGATACCGGATCGAAGCGGCTGGTGGGAATGGTATTGTTCGGGAACGGATTGCGCAGCACCTGGCCGGTTGAAGCGGTGAAGTTCGTGCCGGGATCGTAGATCTCGCCTTCCATGATCGGGCGGCCCATTGGGTCGGTGCCCAGAGTACGCCCCGTGAAGGCGGTCTGGAAATCGCCGTCGCGGTAAGCCGCCGTGGGTACCGTAAGAGGCACGTTGTTGACGATCGTATTCTCCCGGTACTGCTCGAAATTGTAGAAGAAAAATGTCTTGTTCCGGCCGTCGTAAACCTTGGGGATCAGCACCGGTCCGCCCAGGGTAAAACCGTAATCGTTCCTGCGTGCGCGCGGCTTCACGTTCGTAAACGGACTGGCGGCGTTCAGCGCTTCATTGACGAAATAATCGTAGCCCGTGCCGTGGAACTGGTTCGTGCCCGACTTCATTGTGGCGATGAACACCGCGCCCCCGGCCTGCCCGAACTCGGCCGCATAGTTACTCGTCTGCACCGAGAACTCCTGGATCGAATCGACGCTCGGCTGATTCTGCGATCCGAACGCCATCATCGTGGCATTCGTCGATTCCTGCCCTTCGATCCGCAGCGACTCGGTGTTTTGCGGCGTGCCGTTGATATGCACCGTCACATCGCCCTGAAAGATACCGCCAGGCACGAGGTTTGTGACCGCCAGCGGGTTCCGGATGCCGCTGTTGCTCGCGAACGAGGACCCGATGCCCAGCACCGGTAATGTGTCCAGCGTCTGGCCCGCAAGGTTGCTGCTCAATTCGCCGCTCTCGGTCTTCAGCAGGGGCGCTTCGGCGGTGACGGTGACCGATTCGGACGCAGCTCCGATTTCGAGTTGGACATCGACGCGGTAGGTTGCCGCCGCCTGGACCACGAGGCCCTGCCTCAGGTACTTCTTGAAACCGGGAGCGCTGACCGCGATTTCATACTGGCCCGCGGGCAATTCGGCGATCGTGTAGTTCCCGGTATCCGTACTGGCGGCCCGATAGGTCAAACCGGTCGACAGGTTCTTCGCTTCGACCGGTGCGCCTGGAATTACGGCGCCTCCCGGATCTGAAATCGTCCCGGTTATCGTGCCTCTGTCGCTCTGTGCGAATGCACACACCGCAAGCAGCGAAAGGCCGATCAGTTTAAATCCACCGTGCATCCAACACCCCTGTTCAGTTGACGAGCTAATCCGCAAAGTATATATCAGCGTCGATTCGCCGTCAAAGATAAAATTCAGGATCGCCGCCGCCGCTTCGTTCCCTGTTTCACCGCGCTCCGCTCCTGCACGGATATTCCCGCAATCGCAATTCAATTGTCATGATTGTCATCGATAAATTGTCATGGATAAATGTTGCATAAGGGCCGCATTTGCCGGTAAAATACCGAGAGCGAAAGGATGCCATTTATGCCGAAACAACCGCCTCCGGGGTTTCCCGCCGGAATTCCCGTCTCACCGAAAGACTTTGTCAACTGGGATGGAGCAATCGAGGTCAAGTCTCTATGGACCTGTTCGCCCGCCGGCGCGAATGACGTGGTCGCCATTTGCAACTGGGCGGCGGGAAGCGGTTATCAGGTCCGTGCGTCCGGCATTCGTCACAACTGGTCGCCCCTGACGGTCATTCCCGGCACGCCTCCCGAAGCAGACGTCATCATTGTCAATACCGCTCCGGGCCTGGCTGCGGCCCCGAGCGTGAGCCCGGCCTCCGGCACCGCGCCTGCCCAGGTCAAGGTGCAAACCGGCTGCTCGATGGATACCCTGATGGCCGCGCTTGAAGCCGCAACTGGAGGCACGGGCACCATCGGATTCAGTTTTCCGCACATTCCCGCGCCCGGCAGTATCACCGTTGGAGGAGTCCTGGCCATCGATGCCCACGGAACCGCCATCCCGTCGCCCATCGAGAACCTAAGCTCCGGTTACGGCTCTCTGAGCAATCGCATCCTCGCGTTCACGGCCGTCGTCTCCGACGCCGCGGGTGTCTACGCGCTGAAGACGTTCACCCGCGGGCAAACGGGCGGTGACGATAATGCGTTCCTCACCCACCTCGGCCGCGCTTTCCTGATCGATGCCACTCTCGAAGTGATTCCCAACTTCTACCTGCAATGCCAGAGCTATATGAATATCGGCTGGCAAACGCTTTTCGCCGCGCCCACTGTCTCGCAACCCTTGCCGCCCGACAGCTTCGGAGCGTTCCTCTACCAGACGGGCAGGGTCGAGGCCATCTGGTATCCTTTCAGCGAATATCCATGGCTCAAGGTCTGGTCGGATAGTCCAACCCAGCCGGCCGGATCGAAGGCGGTCACTTCTCCCTATAACTATCCCTTCTCCGATAATCTTCCCGACTTTGTCACCGGGCTCTTCAAGATCATCCTGGGCGTTCCGGTCAATATCGACCAGGTAATTGCGGAGTTCATAGCGTGGTTACTGGGAATAGGCAGCCATTCCGCGCTGGTCAAGAGCACGCGGACGCCACTTACGGGGCTTATCTCGGATGGCTGGGCCATTCTTACATGCGTCAAGAATGCCATTGCGAATGGCGGCGGGCCTCTGCTGACCCCCTGCCTGGGGCAACTGATGCAGGTGATCACTCAGATCGGCCTCTCCGTCGACAACGCTTCTAACCTCTGGGGACCCTCCCGGGATACGATGATCTACATCAAGGACACCACCCTTCGGGTTACCGCCAACGGTTACTCCATCAGCATGAAAAAGGCGAACGTGCAACCGGCCGTCAATGCCTTCGCAACCATCTTTACCGGCCTTCTGAATACATACCAGGCCGCCGGCAAGTACCCCGTGAACTCTCCTCTTGAGATTCGCGTCACCGGTCTGGACGATGCCAGTGCCATCGGTGCTCCCAACGCCGCCAGCCCCGCTATTTCCGCGTTGAACTACGATGCGGAGGCCATCGCAAACGGTTGGGATGTCGCACTGTGGCTCGACGTTCTGGACCTGCCCGGCACCCCTTACTCCAACGATTTCTATTCCGACCTCGAGATCGCGCTCGGCAATAATCCCTTATTCACCGGCGTCAATGGACGGATACGCCCCGAGTGGTCGAAGGGCTGGGCCTACACGCCTGGCTCGGGAGCGGGTACGGGTCCATGGACGAATCAGGCCTATATCGCCGGAATTAAAGCGACCTTTACGGACTGGAATGCCGAAATCGCCATCCTGAATCAGTACGATTCGAAGAACCTTTACTCGAATCCGTTTCTGGCAGGCCTCATGACGCCCGAGTCCTGAGTGCCTGGATCTGAGAAACTGAGTCCATGAGCGATCCCGAGCGCTGGCCGTCCCTGCCTCTGAATGAATGGCAGGATACTTACCTCACGCTTCACTTGTGGACTCAGATTGTCGGCAAAGTCCGCATGGCGCTGAGCCCTCCCATGAATCAATGGTGGCACGTCGCCCTTTACGTCAGCCCGCGCGGTCTTACTACCGGGCCGATCCCATATCCTGAAGGCATTTTCGAAATTGAGTTCGACTTTTTGAAGCACGAACTCGCGATCCGCACCAGCGAAGGCGGGCATGCCTCGCGGCCCTTGCGCGCCGAGCCGGTTGCGGCCTTTTATCGCGGCCTGATGGAATCTCTCGCATCGCTCGGGATCTCCGTTGCCATCAACCTGAAGCCTCAGGAGATGGCGAACGCGGTGCCCTTCGATGAGGATTACGCCAACTGTTCGTATGACGAGCGGTGTGCCCATAATTTCTGGCGTATTCTTGTTTCCAGCTCCAAAGTATTCGAACGGTTTCGCGCGAAGTTTATCGGCAAATGCAGCCCCGTGCATTTCTTCTGGGGCAGTTTCGATCTCGCTTGTACGCGTTTTTCCGGGCGCCCCGCGCCCCCGCGCAAGGGAGTCATCAGCGGACCCGCTTACTCGCACGAAGTCTGTAGTGCCGGCTTCTGGCCCGGCGGTGGCCCGGTGCCGGGTCCGGCCTTTTACTCCTACGCCGTGCCCATGCCGGCCAACCTGGAAAAGGAGCCGGTACGGCCGCCAGCCGCGGCCTGGAATTCGGAGCTGTCGGAATTCATTCTCATGTATGACGACATGCGCCGCGCGGAGTCGCCGGAAGAAGCCTTGTACGAGTTTCTTGAAAGCACTTACGATGCGGCCGCGCGCCTCGGCCAGTGGCCGCTTTAATCGCCAGAAACGCGGCGGGCGAGAGCAGTATTCGACGAGGAGAAGTAAGCCCTGACCGCAGCCCGGTTCGTGCGTAACACCGAAAGGCCCAGCATCAGCAGAATCGTAACCGCCGCGGCAAACACCGTCTGCCCCACGGTCAACTGCATTTTCAACATGCCGAACCAGCGCCCGTAGACCAGTTCCACGTGCACCCAGTACACCAGCAGGCTGGTGAGCCCGAATTGCCGCACCCAGCTCCACGCACCCGGCGAGACACCCAGGTTCCATAACCACGCGAACGCGATGACAATCAGTACCGCGCCCAGTTTGATAAAGATCAGCGTGGGGCTGTTCAGCCAGAAGTCCGAGTTCGTATAAATCGACGGCGAAAGGCTCGAAAGCCCATAAGCGCTGAACGCCAGTGCCACGCCGCCCCATCCGAACCACTGCATGGCCGGGGCAACTTCTTCGGGCTTCAGCCTGCGGAGAATGCTGCCGGCGCTCATCCCGAATGCCACGAACGACGCCCAGGGAAAGAAGCCGAAAAACGTGTGATCGGGCACCACATAGTTCTGGACGATAACCGGTACCCCGGACCAGTCGAGACTCGAAATCAGGGGCGAGACGGCGGCGATGGCGACACCGAGAATCGCGCACAGGCGGATTCGTTCCACCGTGCGAAAAACCGCCATCGGGGAAAGCACCATCAGCGCGAGCCCCATGCAGTTGAGAATATCTACACGAAACAGGTCGGTCCAGGGGCTTTTATCGATCGAAAAAAGCCATAATTGCAGCCGGAATGCGAATGCGGCGCCAAAAAGATAACCGCATCTCTTCAGTGCGGCGCGGAAACGTGCCGGGGCCGCAAACCCTTTCTTTTCCTGGCTGTCCATCAGGAAAGCAAACGTAACTCCCAGTAGAAAGAGGAACACGGCGGGAGGCATTCCGCCCAGAAACTGGGACAGCACGTAAGGGCCGCCCTGGCGAAGATCGTTGCGCAGGAAAGACTGAAAAACGTGTCCCTGCAGCATGACGATTGCAGCCATTCCGCGGACCCAGTCCAGATACAAAAGCCGTTGCGATGCCGGGGTCATTTGCTTTGTAAACTACAATCGCGGGTGTTCGATCAAAACCCCTTTTTTGGTTTTGAGCTTCAGGGAATCGTCGGACAGATCCGGATTGAATTTCAGATTCGAATAAGTGACCAGCCAGAAATCCCCGTTTGCAAAGACGATCTTCTGCTGGACGGGTAAGCCGTGGTTCTGCGAGATCCACAACTCCGCCTGCTTCAACTGCCGCGACACGTCGCCCGACCTCGGCACGAGCACAATGTGCCCGGAGGGCTGCCCCCCGATGCTTTCCATCCCGACCCAGGTAACGGTATAAGCGGCTTTCAGCTCCGCGCTCGATGCGCCGAATCCGAGGAGCAGAAATTGCTCGACCAGGTTCTTCTTCGCCCCGATGTCATATACCTGCACGGTGTTGATCTTCGGGTAATACACGCTGGCGGTCGAACCCGCGAGCGAAACAGTTTGCGCGTCAGCGCCCGTGACATCGATCAACATCCGGATGTCATGGCCCTTGTCTTTCTTGATTTTAATGGTCCCTGTGTCGTACGAATCGTCGTCGATAACAGCGGTGTGCCTGTCACGTTTGATGTTCGCCTCGGCCGATTTGAACTGCTGTGCGGTTTTATCCATGCCGGCGAAGATTTCGTTGAGCGATTGCGCCGCCAGGGGAACGGCGATCAGACACGGAATTACCAGCAAGTGCAGGGCAATTCGGGCTGTGGGCTGGCCAGTCATATTCAGGGCCGGGTGAAGGCCATGTAGCCTTTGATTTCCTGCTCCGAATCGTAAACCGGCTCGATTCGCGTCAAGCGCTGAATTTTGCCGGTCCGCGCCGTGAGCAGCTTGCTCAGACGATCGAGTTGTTGCGGCTGGGCGAAAGAGGTCACAAGCTCCGGATCAACCCAGAAAACCGATTCGCCGTGGCCGGGCAGGGAAGTGATCTGGCTCGCCTGCGGGATTCTCGGCTGATCCCGGAACCACTGGCGCGGGGAAAGAAAGATGAACAGTGTAATAACCGCGCAGATGACGTCGTATTGCCAAACACCACGCTGATAATCCCATAGAATGAATCGCTTAACGCCCGCCAGCACACCCCTGAGTGTATCAGGCGCGCGGCGGGACAAAAACGCAACCTTTCCGGAGCGCATCGGGTTCTTGTATATATGGTTCCCAAAGGGTATTGGCTCGCGCTCCCCGTTTTTCTCGCGTTCGTGGCGGCGGCGCAGGAGGGCGATGCCCCATGGAGAACGAAGCAGGTGGCGCAATGGAGCGAGGACGATGCCAAAGATCTTCTCGCCGGCTCGCCGTGGGTCAAGAGCTTCACTCCGACAATGAAACAGTCCGAGATGGGCAACGGGCGAAGGCAGCGTGGTGGTGGCGGCGGACTGGGTGGCGTGAGTATCGGCATTCCCGGTTTGGGTGGAATGGGCGGCCGGCGCGGTGGCGGCGGCTATCCTGGCGGCGGTGGCGGTTATCCCAACGGCCAGTCGAACGGAAATGGAAACGGCGACAACTCCGCCAGCCAGCCCCCTAAATTGACGCTTCGCTGGGAGAGTGCCATGCCCGTGCGCTCGGCGGAACTGAAGACCCATGACAACGACGCGCCGACCTTCGATGACAGCCACTATGCGATCGCGGTATATGGCATCCCCGAGCGGCTGCTCAATGGCGATTTCTCGAAACTGGGCGATCAGCTGAAGAAACACGCGGTGCTGAAGCGGGATGGAAAGAAGGATTTCAAACCTTCGAGCGTCGAAGTGATCGATCGTCCCGACGGGCCGATCGTTGTTTACCTCTTTCCCATGACGAACGAGATCACGAAAGAAGACCATCGGGTGGAGTTCGATGCGACGGTCGGGAGACTGGAACTGCTGCAATCGTTCTTTACCGAAGATATGGTCCTCGACGGCAAGCTTCAGCTTTAAGCTTTTCATGAGTGCCGGTCTCCGGCGAATTCATGCGGCCCGATGTGGGTCAGTTGTCCCAGCGTGTCCAGCCAGATTTTTCCGCCGATGCCGCGCCAGCGGTGACAGAAGGCATAGTCCTCGCTGAGGTAGTGCCCGGTTGCCGGGTCGATCATGCAGTCGAAGAGCGCGTACTGGTTCGGACTGGCGGAGGGTACGGCCTGCGTATGGGCCGCGGTGTAACGGGTTTCGGGGTAAGCCGCGATCATGCGCGCGAGCGCTTCGCGGCGAATCATCAGGAAGCCCGCACCGGCGTAAATGCCGGTGATGAAGCCGTCACGGGATTCCAGTTCCGCTCCTTCGCAGGGATAGCCGACGTAGCGCAGAGGAATCGTTTTCAGGGGATACATGCCAGCGACCACGTCTTCCTGAAAACGCAACATCCGGACTACCTGTACGGTTTCGAAAGCGATGTCGGCATCGATGAAGAGCAGATGGGTTGCGGTCTCGTTGTCGAGGAATTTGGCCACGAGCGTATTGCGGTGCATGGTTTTATTGCCTCCCTTCGCAGTGTGCGGAGAGTGCCTGGGCCCGTGCGGAGTTGCCTGCGCGCCGATACGCGTCAGAGAGAGCGCAGCGCGCCGGGAGATTGCGGGCGTCTTCCGCGACGATCTTTTTCAAAGTGAAAATCGCTTTGTCGTAGCGGCCGGAATAAAGGAAAGCCAAACCGTTTTCGTAACCTTCCTGTTCGCCGAGTTTGTCCTTGGGATCGGCTCCCTGAATCGCCGGCTGGCGGCGTCCGGACGTATAGCCGAGCGACCCGAGCACTTCGCGTGCGTGCTCCGAAATCTGTATGGGCGATTGCGGCTGCTTCGGCGCGAATCGGGTGAGCAGCTCGCCGATGCGCGCATTCATCGAGTTGGCTTCCCGCGGGTGGGCGCGAAGGAGGTTGGTGTGCTCGCCCGGGTCTTTCGTGAGGTCATACAACTCCGGTTTCGGCGCCTGGATGTACTTGAATTGCCCCGCGCGCAAGGCCCGCAACGTGGCCCATCCGAAAGTCTCGTGCGGGTACATACTTTCGCCATAAACCGGCTGGACGGAATGGCCCGGCAGCAGGCTCGATCCCACAAAGGTCGGGGGCGCGGGGAGATGCAGGAAGTCGAGAACGGTGGGCGCTACATCGATCAACCCGCCCGGCCGGGCGATGCGGTCCGGATATTGAGGTCCACCCGCGGGCCAATGAATAATGAGCGGCACGTGCATGGTGCTCTCGTAAACGAAGTATCCATGGGAAGTCTCGCCGTGATCGCCGAGGCTTTCGCCATGATCGGCCAGCAGGATTACGAGCGATTTATCCCACCAGCCATCATGGATCAGAGTCTGGCGGAAGCGGCCGAGCACCTGGTCGATATAAGCGAGTTCGGCGTCGTACCCGGCACGGTTCGGCATTAGCCCGGTGACTCCGGGCCGTGTGTAGGGCGTATGCAGGTCGAAGATGTGAAGGAAGGCGAAGACGGGCTCCCCGCGGTTCTTATCGAGCCAGCGCTTGGCCGCCGCGGTGACCAGCGACGCGTCGCGCCGCACGCGCTCGGTTCCGAAAGGGCTGTCGTAAACATCGAACCCCTGGTCGAGTCCATAACGCTTGTCGAGAACGGCGCTGCCGATGAAGGCGGCGGTCTTATAGCCATTGGCGCGCAGGATGGAGGCGAGCGTGACCGCGCCGGCGGGCACGTTATCGCCGTTGACTTCCACGCGGTTGGTGAACGGATACATGGACGTCATCAGCGAAGTGTGCGAGGGCAACGTGAGGGGGATCTGCGAATCCACCTGGGTCCAGATTGTGCCCTTATCGGCGAAAGCCTCGATGTTGGGTGTACGGAGTTTTGTGACGCGATCGGCACGCAGGGTGTCGATCGAGATCAGAATTACCGGCGGCGTTTCGGCATGCGCGGAAACCGCCAGCAGCAGTATGACTGCAAAGCGCTTGAGATAGCGCGGAGCGAGCAGCGCCGCGAGCGTGGAAATCCCGAAGAACCAGACCATCCACGAAACCCCGAGTACGGTCGCGCGCGGCCAGGGGATATCGACGTTTGGGGACAGCTTGCCGCTGAATGGCCGCGACGGACGGATGCGCCAGCTCACTTCGCGCTCGCCTGGAATGCGCACGCCGGGCGTTTCGATAACGACACCGGCGGGCGCGTGGAGTTGGGGATCTCCGGTAATACCGTGCGCCGTAACGACGACCGCATCCCCTGCCCGCAGAGGCGCGCGCCCGTAGATGCGGTCGGCCTGCCACATCACCAGAATGAAGAAGGGCGCGGCGATCAGACAGGGGATCGCGATCTGGCGGAACAGGCGCAGATTCTCGCGGATAAGGTCGCGCTGCGCCTTCCAGATCACACCGGGTTCGTCCAGAAACAGGCGGAATTCCATCACGTGCGCCAGAATGCGGTTAATGGTTTGCTTCGTGCCGCTGGAACCGAAGCGGCGGAAGACGAATGCGGTCACAATGCCGCAAAGTGCGCTCAGAGGCGCCAGCGAGAGAAGCGCTCTCATTCGAGGTCTCTCATTCGAGGTAACCCAGACCTTTCAACTTCCGGACGAGTTCTTCCTTCGACATGGCCTCTTCGTGATTTGCCAGTTCCTTCTCGATGGCGTGCTCGATGAACTCTTCGAGCGAACTGTAGCCTGCCGCTTCGGAGGCGCGGCGCGCCCGTTCGCAAAGGGTCTTGTTCAGCTTAACGGTTGGCTTTGAAATCATCGAAGACCGATTGTCCCTTCATTTGCGCTGGCCGCGCGATGCCGTAGAGTTCCAGTAACGAGACTGGCAGATCCTTCAATCCCGGATGCGTTGCCCGGATGGGCCGCGTGGTGAACAACACGCCGGGGACCTCGTTTGGATCGATGCAATGGTCGGCGATCCAGGCGTCGTCGTTGTCTTCGATGAGGCCTTCCGGCGCTTCTCCCAGAGCGGTTTGCCATGATGCGCGGTATCCCGCCCTGTAGCCTACGATCAGATCGGGCGCGATGCTTCGATTATCCGGCGAGGCATCGGTTGCGATGAGGTTTGCGACCACGGGCTGGCCGTTCAGGGGGTCGCGAAACGCGAGCAACTGGCGCCGGATTTCGTCGCCGGCCTGTTTGTCTTTCAGGTAGAGCCCGTTGAGGCCGAGCGCATAGGCTTTGGCGCCGAACCCGCGCGCGGCGAGCCAGGTGTTCAGATTGACGGCGCGGTTGAAAGCGGCGAAGCCGTGGTCCGACATGACCATGAGTTCAGCGTCAGGTTCGCGCCGCATGACTTCGCCGATGGAGGCATCGACCGCCCGATAGACACGGAGTAACTCAGGGTCATGTTTGCCCCATAATACGTGGGAATTCTGATCGACCGCGGAGAAATAGAAGAACAGCAGGCCGCCCGAGAATCGGCGCAGGGAGTCGTCGAGTAGGTGCTGTTCGTCGTTGAGAACGAGACGGCTCTGGGATAAGAACTGGGGTAAGTCGAACACACCCTGACGGAGAGCCGCGGTATCTTCCGGAATGCCGAGGGTGGACCATCGGCCCATGCTCGCAGACACTTCGCGCACGTAAGAACCGGGCGTGGAAATGGGCAGAGACGGTTTCTCCGGATCGGCGTTGACCGGCGAGACGTATATTTCGAGACGTGGATGCAATTGCTTCGCTAAGACGCGAAACATTCCGCGGATCGAGACCAGGTGCGGGATCAGCGGAAAATCGGCAGGCAGCCACCCGGACCACTCCCCCTGGCGCACGATTGCCTGCACGGCGCCGACTTGCAGACGGACATAAGGCCGCGCGGGATCGACATCGGCAATCAATTGCACGGACGCATGAGCGCGATCCCGGCGCAGAGTATTGGGCGGACCTTCCACGCTCATGGCCAGATGCCCGCGGTCGGCAGTGTAGTAACTGAATGTGCCCTGTGTGCCGCGAAGATCGGGCGTCCCCATGCCGGCGATTTCGTGGCCCGCGGTGGAGGGAGGATAGTTGGCGGGAATGCGGATGACGGTTACGGGAATTCCGCGATCCGACAGATACTCCCAGAAGGCCCGCCCTTTGCGCAATGAAACCACATGCGAGGGCGAAAGCGGCACCTGGTAAGGGCCGAGCGGCAGGGTGAAGCGGGGTTCGGTTGTCTTGTCGGTGGAAAGATACGGCTCCATGGTCACGGGGTCGCGATGCACGAAATCGAAGATGCCGTGTTCGGCAGGGTCGAGCCCGGTGATAAAGGTGGACCAGGCGACGGGGCTTTGCGGAGGGTCGGTAGTGGCGAGGCGGGAGTAACTGCCGCGATCGCGCAGGCGGGCGAGATTCGGGAGTTCGGCCCAATGCCGCTCGACAAATGCGGGGTCCATGCCATCCACTCCGATCACGATGGTCTTTCTGGCATGGGCTCCGCCGCACGACGTCAATAACAGTACGGCGGCGGAGAGAGCCCACTCACGCCGGGACAAGGAGCGATCTGCCTTCCATCCAGGCCGGGGCCGGGACGCCGAAAAGACTGAGGGCGGTGGGGGCCAGGTCCTCAATGCCGGGGTCATCGCCCGCGATTTTGAGGTTCGAGAAAAGAACACCCGGGACGAGCGGAGGGTCTACGCAATGGTCGCCGCACCATGCTTTGCGGTTGTCCTCGAACACGCTCGAAGTCACCCGGCCCGTGGCGGCATCCCACGATGCGCGATAACCGGCGGCGTAACCGACGATCAGGTCGGGCGCGGCAGCGAGATAGGGCCCGCGATAGATATCGGTTGCCTGGTAGACGGACTGGATAGCGATTGCATCTTCATCGGGCAAGCCGGACAACTTACGGACCAACTCGTCTTTCAATGCGGCGGCGTCTTCCTTTGGAACGATGCCTTCCGCTTCGCGCCCGCACAGGTTCAGATAGAGGCCGCTCAAGCCGAAGGTATAGGCGCGGGTACGCGACCAGTCGATGCCTTCAAGATATTCGCCCGATTCGGTGAGGCCTGCGTCGAGAGTCAGGTAGCCTTCGCGGAGCAGCCACGAGTTCAGATTGACGCCCCGGCGGAAGGAGGAGAAGCCGTGATCGGAGAGCACGAATATGGCGGTATCGGGGTCCACGTATTCAAGCGTCCGGCCGAGAATGCGATCCATATCGCAGTAGAGCGGCTCAATCACATCCGGGCGGCCGTGAAACATGTGCTGCACGCGATCCGTGGTATCGAAAACACAGGCTACGACGCCGCGGCGCGTGCGTTCGAGCGCGGTGAAGAACATGGCCTCGCGCTCGGTCTGAATGAGTTTGGTCTGGGCCAGGAAGGCTTCTTCGCCGATGGCACCGTCGTTCAGGGCCCAGGTATCTTCCGCCATCCCGAGGGTGGAGTAAGTGCCGAGTAACTTCGCCAGATAGATGGCATAAAAGCGGGGATGACTGATGGGCAGCGCGGGGTTTTCGGGATCGATCTGGACGGGCGTGGCGTAGAGAGAGAATTCCGGCTGGCTTCGGGTCAGGAGAAAGCGTACGATGCCGCGGGCGCGCCCGAACGTGAGCCTGATCCAGGGGGTGTATTCGCCTTCCGCCAGGGGAAACGACTGGTTTTGTATCCGGATGCTTCCATCGTGCACGCGGAACGGTATGCGGGTTCCTTCCGGCCCGGCCAGTTCGCCTTCGGGCGCGGTAAAGCGCGAGTAAGTTCCCTGAGTGCCGAGTAAGTCGGGCGTACACATAGCGGATAACTCGCGTCCATTGAAGGCTTCAGGAGGGAAGGTTACGGGCACGCGCAGAATGGTGCTTTTGACGGAGTGACGCCCCAGGATTTTCCAGAACGGCTCGCTCTTGCGCCGCATCTCGACCCCGGCGCGAGATACCTTCGCTGAAGATAGTTCGGGCGCATAGGTGCGCAGGTCGCGGTTCAGAAAATCGAAGATATTGTGTTTCGCGGGATTGACGCCCGTGGCAAACGTGGACCACGCGACGGGGGACAGGGCGGGGAAGGTGGTCCGCAAGCGCCTGTATCCACCCTGCGCGCGCAGACGGGCGAAATTGGGGAGACGGCCTTCCGCCATCAGCTTTTCGGCGATGACGGGGTCGAGGCCGTCGAAGCCGAGGAAAATCGCCTTTTTAACGCGGGTTCGGCGCGGACGGGTCAGCAGGGACCACGCCATGCGGAAGGGCCAGACGGCGGCCGAGGCGATACCGGCGAGAACGGCCAGGACGAGCGACAGGAAGGACCCGAGAAAGGCGAATCCGGCGCCGGGGCCGATATAGGCGGGCAAACCCCAATGGATCACCGCAGTAAACCTTCGAGAAAAGGCACTTCGAGCACTTTTTCATGCTGAATGGGGCCGTGGCCGAAGTAGCCGTCTTCGCCGAATAACTCGCCGTGGTCGGAGGTGATGGTCACGTAGGTGTTTTTGGGCAGGAGGTCGAATAGCTCCTCAATGACGCCATCCAGATAGCACACTGCATCGATTTGACGTCCCCGCAGAGCCTCCAGTTTCGCGGTGCTGAAAGTCCGGTGGCTGGGGCGCGGGAGTTTTCCGCCGGGGACGAGTTCGTCGAGATGGCGGAAAACGCCGTGAATACCGCTGATTTTGGGCCATTCCGCGGGCGATTCGCCGGGCAGGGCGTAGGGATAATGCGTTTCACCGACGTTGAGCAGCCAGAAAGTGGGGGCCTCTTCGGAAAAGGTGAGTTTGGGCAGCATGGCGCGCATGTCGTTGTGGCGGGCCATGAGTTCCCAGGAGTCGAAACCGGTGTTGAGGATGGTGGCGGGATTGAGAACCGGAAGAGAGACCAGGGCGCGCGTGCGGTAGCCGAGTTTGCGCAGGAGCACGGGCAGATAGAGCCGGGGGAGGAAGGATTTGTAGTCGAGGTCCGCGAGGCCGAGCCGGGTGTTGAATTTCAGGAATTCGCGGGCGTAGTAGTCCGAGGCGAAGACGTGGCGCGGGCTCGAATGCGGCATAAGGCCCATGAGCAGGTTGTAGTGAGACGGCGCGGTCCAGGAGGCGTACGACCAGCGCTTCTCGACGCGCGCCAGCTTTCGCATGGTCTTCGGGCGGGCCGCAATCAGGGTGTCGTAGCGGCAACTGTCGAAGACGATCAGGACGTAGTTGTTGGGCACGGGGACGCCGAACCTCATCGTAGCGCCGTGCGAAATGCGATCAGGCGGCTCGGGTTTGGAGTTTTTGGGGTTTGTGGCGGGTGAAATCGGTTTGGCCGGCACGGTCGAGACGGCGTTCGCGGTCGATGGCGGCGTGGATCTGGTCATTCGAAAAGACGAACCCATCTTGTTTTGGATTGTAGGGCAAGTGCTTCATTTCATTGAGCTGGAGGAGTTTCTGCGCTTCCTTCATTTCGGTTTCGCGGCGGGCGAGGCGGGCGGTTTGGAAGGCCTGGAGGGTGGCGAGGTTCTTTTGCAGGTTGCGGTTTAGTTCTGATCACAATCTTCTGGACTTTCCGTCCTCAACCGTCCATGTTTGTCCTCAGCCGCCGAACCGCTGATTCTAAATGAGATAGATCGGCGCCCATGGACACAGTTTCGCCCTTCGGCGGTGCACATTATTCTGGACATTTGGGTGAT
>Ga0207933_1001156_pt1 | contig 21323 bp, 12 predicted proteins | sample NGESurdeep092012_4_FD_184488 | JGI IMG/M metagenome (GOLD analysis project Ga0207933, IMG submission 184488) | Arctic peat soil microbial communities from Barrow, Alaska - NGEE Surface sample F53-3 deep-092012 (SPAdes) | ecosystem: Environmental > Terrestrial > Soil > Wetlands > Peat ...
TGGTGGTGCTGGAAACCGACCGGGGAAATTCCACCACCGCACCTGCCAGCCTGTCCTATGGTCCGCAGACCCTTGTCGAGGCCGTCACGACCACCACCGCGACTGTGTATCGAAATGTTTCAATCTTTTACCTCTTCAACCCCGCGCCGGGCACACATAACATCACCGGCACGGCAAATAACGCGAGCGTCTGGCTCTCGGCCTACACCCTCAGCGGCGTTGTCACCAACTCGCCGCCGTTGACCGGATCCGTCGTCACGGGCGGCGACACCTCTGTCAACTTTGGCGTGTCTGGCGTTCCGTCCGCCGCATGGGCCGCCGTGAACGGTGTTTACGCCAACGACACTCCGGGCGGCACTTTCACCATCACCGGAACCGGCGGTATACCAGCCATTGATTCCAATGCCAACGACACCACCTACGGCAGCATGGGTTATATCGCCAATCTGAACATCGGAGCGGACACCTTTACTTACACGCTCACGTCCGGTGGAACCGGCACCCAAAAAATGGCGCTCACCGCCGCCGTCTTCACGCCGCTGGTCGTGACAGGTGCGCCGGTGATAACGACCCAGCCCCAGTCGCAAAGCCTTGTTGCTGGCCAGACCGCCACTTTCACCGCTGCCGTCAGCGGCACGGGGCCGCTGTTCTACCAATGGCAGTTCAATGGCACCAACCTGACCGACGGGGCCGGCATCATCGGCTCGCTGACGAACACTTTGACCCTTTCCAACCTTAATGCGAATGAAGCGGGCAATTATTCCGTCGTCATCACCAACGTCTATGACAGTGTCACCAGCGCCTTGGCGGTTTTGACCATTTTGCTGCCTGCGCCGCCCATTTTCACAGAACAACCAACACCGGCGGCGGCCACTAACTACGTCGGCGGGTTGGTCACGTTTAGCGCCTCGGTGCAAGGCACGCCGCCCATTTCATTGCAATGGCAGCACGATGGAACCAATCTTCCGTATGCCACGGCCAGCAGCTTGTCGCTGTCTCAATTGCAGGCGGGTTCAGCGGGAACTTATTCGCTGGTCGCTTCCAATTATCTGGGCGCAACCAACAGCCTGCCGGCCATTTTGACCGTGCTGCCGCCGCAAAATCCGTCGGCCTTGAACGTCTATACTTATCATTATGACAACACCCGGCAGGGCGCGAACACCAACGAAGTTCTGCTCATGCTTGCAAGTGTGAATCCCGCCACCTTCGGCAAGCTGTTCACTTATCCGGTGGACGGCCATGTCTATGCCGAGCCGCTTTATGTCAGCGGTGTCAACATTCCGGGACAGGGCATCCACAACGTGGTGTATGTCGTCACCGAACACGACACCGTCTATGCCTTCGACGCCGACAGCAATGCAGGCCCCGACGGAGGATTGCTGTGGTCCATCAATCTTGGCCAGTATGCGGTGATGCCGAACAACTACTTCGGCAACCGTTACGGCGCTTACCATGACATCGTCCCAGCGATGGGCATCACGAGCACGCCCGTGATTGACCCGGTTTCAGGCACGATGTATCTGGATGCGTTCACGCAGGAAGGAACCGGAAACAATTTCGTGCATCGCATTCACGCGTTGAAAATCACGGATGGCACCGAGCAACCTTACAGTCCCGTCATCGTCGCCGCCTCCGTGCCGGGAAAGGGCGTGGACAGCGTGAACGGGGTGGTGACCTTCAACGCCGAACAGGAGCTTCAGCGGCCCGCCCTGACGCTGGCCGGTGGAATCGTATATGTCTCCTACAGCGGTTTCGCGGACACCGATCCTTATCACGGCTGGGTGCTGGATTTCAACGCCACCAATCTGGTGTTGCAGACCAACCTTGTTTTTAACACCACGCCTAATGCCACCGTCGCCGTCTTTGGAGCCAATGCCGCCGAGGGCGGCCTTTGGATGGGCGGCAACGGCCTGTCCGTGGATGTCAATACCAATTTATATTTTGAAGTGGGCAACGGCTCCTTCAGCGCCAACACCAACGGCGGCGATTACGCCGACAGTTTCATGAAGCTTTCAACGGCTTCAAACCGGCTGGCGGTGGCGGACTATTTCACACCTTACAATCAGGCAAGCCTGGCGGCCTCCGACGCGGACCTTGGTTCAGGCGGCCCGATGCTGCTGCCCGATGCGGTAGGCAGCACCAGCCATCCGCATTTGATCATCGGCGCGGGCAAAGAAGGGAAAATCTATCTGGTGGACCGTGACAACATGGGGCATTACAACACCGCCAATGACGATCAGATTGTGCAGGAAGTTCCCGGGGCGATCGGCTCCGCGTTTGAATCACCCGCTTATTTCAACCACCAGATTTACTATCAGGGCGACAGCGATGTGATGAAGGCGTTTTTCATTTCCAACGCTGTGATCACGCCCGCGCCCGTGTCCAAATCCAGCACTTCGTTTGGCTATCATGGCTCCACCCCGGTCATTTCCGCCAACGGTCTGGATAACGCCATCGCCTGGGTTATTCAGGGCGACGCCTATGCCAGCGGCGGGCCGGCCGTTTTGCACGCCTACAACGCCACCAATCTCGCGCAGGAGCTTTACAACAGCAGCATGAACCCGTCTCGCGACAATCCCGGTGGCGCGGTCAAATTCACCATGCCCACCGTGATCAATGGCAAAGTCTATGTCGGCGCGGAATATGCCTTGTCGGTTTATGGCACGGGACTTTTTGTAACGACGCCCACCATTTCACCGGGCGGCGGCATCTTCACCAATTCCGTGACCGTGACGCTGGCGGACACGACAGCGGGCGCGTCTATTTACTACACGCTTGATGGCACGACGCCGACCATCAGTTCACTGCTTTACACCGGGCCGTTCAATTTGACGAACAGTGTCCTGCTGCAAGCCGTCGCCGCCGTGTCGGGAATGGTCAACAGCGGCGTGGCCAGCACCACGTTCATCAACAGTTCCGCCATCGGCGGCGGAACCGGGCTGTCGGGCGCATATTACTCCAATCGCACTTCGGCTTCTCCTTACACAGGTTCGCCTACATTGGTGCGGACCGACGCGGTGGTGAACTTCGACTGGAGCAGCGCCGGGCCGGATCCAAGCGTAGGTCAAACCGATTTTACCGTGCGCTGGACGGGGTCTGTGCAGCCGCAATTCAGCCAGACCTATACGTTTTATGCCACCGCCGACGACGGCGTGCGCCTGTGGGTCAACGGGCAGGAACTGGTCAACGGTTGGATTGATGAAGGGGCAACGACCTATCAGGGAACGATCACCCTTAAAGCGCAACGGCTATACAACATCCGGATGGAGTATTATCAGAACGGGGGCGGAACCGTTGCGCAACTTCAATGGAGCAGCCTCTCGACGGCGCAGACCGTCATTCCCCAGACTCAATTGTATCCCTACACAAACCCGCCACCCACCGTTGTCATGGCCGGTCCTGCCGACGGCTCCATTTACACAGCCGATGCCAGCGTGACGGTCAGCGCGAATGCGGATGCTCCCTACAACCCGGTTGGCACGGTCAGCTTCTACGCCAATGGCAGCCTGCTGGGAACATTGAGCAACAGCGTTGAAGCGCCGCTTTATGAGATGACGGTTCCCGGTCTTGCCGCTGGCAGTTATGCGTTGAGGGCGGTGGCCACCGATGGCAGCGGGTTGGGCAGCACGTCGGCACCCGTCAACATCACGGTCAACGCGGGGAGCGGAGCGCCCTACGGCCTGACGACCAATGCCTCTGTGAGCGCATTCTTGAGTATGCCGACAACGTTCAACGGCACGCTCCCGGCGTTGCTGTCAGAAACCGGCGCGTTCGACGACATGACCAATCGGATTCCTGCCGATGGATTGATTCCCTACGTTCCCAACACGCCGCTGTGGTCGGACGGCGCGGTGAAAAGCCGTTACATGGCGCTGCCCAACAACGGCGGACTGATCACGCCCGATGAACAGATTCAATTTGCGCCGACCAACTCATGGACGTTCCCGGCAGGAACGGTGTTCGTGAAAAACTTCGACCTCGTCGTGGATGAAACCAATGCCAACACACCCTTGCGGCGGCTTGAGACGCGGCTGCTGGTGCGGGACATCAACGGCGCGGTCTATGGGGTGACCTACAAATGGCGGCCGGACAACAGCGATGCCGATCTGCTGTTGACCAGTTCGAACGAGGACATCCTCATCACCAACGCGAGCGGGGTGCGGACGCAGACGTGGTATTATCCCAGCCCGGCGGACTGCCTGACGTGCCACACGCCCGTGGCGAACTATGTCCTCGGCGTCAACACGCGGCAGTTGAACGGCAACCTGGCTTATCCCGCCACCGGTGTCACGGACAACCAACTGCGCACTTTGAACCGGCTGGGGCTGTTCAACCCGGCGTTTGACGAAGGCGGCATCAGCAACTTTGACCAGATGTCCGCGCTGACCAACCTCACCGCGTCGCTGGAAAATCGAGCCCGTTCCTATCTCGACGCCAACTGCGCGCAATGCCATCAGCCCGGCGGCACGGGCATCACGTTTGACGCGCGTTACGACACGCCGCTGGCGTTGCAGAATATCACCAACTATCCGGCGGCGCATTCGCTGGGCGTGGACAACGCCAAAATCATCGCGCCCAAGGATGTCTGGCGCTCAACGATCTGGGAGCGCATAAACACGACCAATGACCTTTACAAAATGCCGCCTTTGGCGCGCAGCCTGATTGACACCAACGCCGTGCAGGTGTTCACGGACTGGATCAACAGTTTGCCCGGCACGCCCGCGCTCGCGCCTCCGGCCATCACGCCCGCCGGCGGCACGTTTGGGGCGTCCGTCAACGTCGCATTGCAGTCGCCCGACACGAATGCGGCGATCTACTACACGCTGGACGGCTCGCTGCCCACGACCAATTCGTTCCTGTATTCAGGGGGGTTGAACCTGACGAACAGCGGGACGACGCTCATGGCCAGCGCCTTTGAAGACGGCTATGACAACAGCATCGCGACGGGCGCGCTGTTCTTCGTGCAGCCGCTTTCGTTCACCTCGGCGGGATTCACCGGCGACAATGTCTTCCAGATGGGATTCCTAGGCGCGAGCGGCAACACTTATGTGCTGGAGGCCTCCACCAACCTGCTGCACTGGACTCCCATCAGCACCAACATGGCGGTGACAAACCTCTTCAACCTCCTTGATCCCGACGCCACCAATTTCCCCTGCCGCTTTTATCGCGTTCGGCAGCAGTAAATTTGCACATTCAAATTGCCGCCGCGACTGCGCGCACAAACCTGTTGCGCCCGGCGGATTTTTTGGCAAAGCTATGGGCGTCCGGTGGAAGGCCGGGGTCTTAGCTCAGTTGGTAGAGCGTCTCGTTCGCAAAAAGATTCAGCCGTTTAGACCCATTTTCCACCATCTGCCCTCATTTGGACAATCACCTGTGAAATCAATGACATTTTGATTTTTTGCCTGGACTCATAAGGACTCTCAAACCCGCCAATTTTTCCTGCCGGTTAGGAGGAGGTTAGGAGGAATATGCCGCCGCTTTGGGCTTTTCCGATTGCAAAAAGTGCGTCCCGCACGATTCACAGATAAGCTGACGGACTTCGTGATGTGACCGTTTCGGGCAGCAGGTTTCGAGTTGCGTTTGGGACGCAAATCCCACGGAACTCAAGTCTCTTGAAGGAATCGCTCGATTTCCTTTTTGGAGATCAGAAGATGACGGAGCGCGCGGGAAGGGCGTAATAATTTTCGGTTAATGAGCCGACGCACAGTTTTATCTGATACGCCCAAAATCTCTGCCACCTCCTTTATGCTAAATGCCATTCGCATGGAGTTGAGAATAGGATTATTTTCCTTTCCAATAGATTCCTGCTTGTTCAAAACACCGTCCTTGGGGCAGGAGTTTTCAAGTGATTCAGGCAAAGTCATTTTACTGCTCTTTTCAAACACGAACCGCAGACCTTCGGTTCTGTCCGTTTGGTTTTGTTTGGGTTTGTTGCTGTGAAATCTTTTCCTCGGTCTCGTCGTCGGTAGTGGCCTCCGCCTGAACCGGAGCCTGATTTTTGGTGAGGTCAAGCTGCTCTTCAATTTCTGACTGGCGGTTGACCAGCTTGTGATAACGCTCCTCCTTCTCGAAAGGCGCACCAACCTTGGCCTCCAATTCGGTGGCGCGCTTTTGCGAATCCTTGATGTCGGATTCCAGCCGTGCGGCGCGTTCCTCAAAACCCTGCACCTCGGATTCCAGCGAACGGATGATGCCCAGGGCCGTATCGGTAACGCGGCTGCTGTAACTGTTTTTGCCCCGCAGCACGAGTTCGGCGGTATTATTGAAACCTGAGCGGATGAACATATCGAAACCAGCGAATCGTCCGATGCGAATGTCCTCGCCAAAACGAGTTTTAGTTTTCTCTGCACGCCGCAAAAGCAATTCCCCGGCAATGCCGCGATTGTCCAAAGTCTGTTTGTCCAGTTCGATGCGAAACCGGTCGCCGGATGTATCCTGCCGCCCGGTTAAATCCTCGCGCAAGTTTGCCAGCCGTTCCGTCCAGGTCTCAACCTCCTCGTGCGAATGGCGCAGGCTGCTACGGATGCGATATTGTTCCTCGGCATGGGCAGAGCGCAGCCGGGTCAATCGGATCAACTCGGCATCAACCTGGGCCTTTTCGATGACGAGCGGATTGCCGGACGCAATAGCTTTGATCTCGGCATAGGTCAAAGCAGCGGAGTCCATGTCTTCGAGGCGGCGCATGGTCATATCACCGCTCATTACCTGCGCGATGAACTTGGCCTTGGTCTCCAACGTCTGCCACATATAGGCGTCGAACGAGCCTTCCGTGACGTAACGGTAAATCTGCACGCTGGAATTTCGATTGCCCTGCCGCAGGATGCGTCCTTCGCGCTGCTCCACGTCGGCCGGTCGCCACGGCGCGTCCAGATGATGCAGCGCAATCAGGCGTTCCTGAACATTGGTGCCAGAACCCATTTTCTGCGTGCTGCCAAACAGCACACGAACCTTGCCCGCGCGGACGGAACGGAACAGCGCCAGCTTCGCATTGTCGGCGTCGTAATCTTGAATAAAGGCGATTTCATTTTCAGGAACACCAAGACGTTTCAATTTGTCGGCCATGTCTCGATAAACGGAAAAGCCACGGTCTTGCGGCGTGGATAAATCGCAAAACACAAGCTGCGCTGAACGATTGTCCTTGGTTGCCTCCCAAATCCGATGAATGCTTTCCACGGCAAGATTCACTTTACTCTGCGGATCGTCCGGCAAGCCGGGTTTCATCAATCTCAAATCCAACGCGGCCTTGCGGCCTTCGGTGGTGATCTTGAGCATATTATCTTCACGCGGGTCAACGCGTCCGCGTTTCAACGCCTCGGCGCGTCGCGCGAGACCTTCGACAAACTCCTTCAGTTCCGCCGAGGCCGGCGCATTACGGATGGTTGGTTTTTCATCTTCCAATTTCGGACGCGCGAGATTGAGCATCTGCGCGGTCTGCACGTCCGCCGTCTGCCGGAAAATCTGCATCAGCTCCGGGACGTTGACGAACCGGGCGAAGCGCGTGTTGATCCGGTAGCCCGCGCCGTCCGGGGAAAGTTCCATCGCCGTCACCGGCTCGCCGAAGGTGGCCGCCCATGAATCAAAATGATTCAGGTTATGTTTTTTCAAATCGTCCGGCTGCAAATAGCGTTGCATGGTGAACATCTCGGCCATGCTGTTGGCGATGGGCGTGCCGGTGGCAAACACGACTCCGCCGCCGTTGTTCACGGATTGAATATGACGAACTTTCAAATACATATCGAAGGCGCGTTCGCTCGCCGTCTGCGGCAGCCCGGCAATGCGCGTCATCTTGGAGACGTAAAAAGATTTTTGAAGTAGTGCGCCTCGTCCACAAACAACCGGTCAATGCCGAGTTCCTCAAACGTCAGCGTGTTGTCTTTCTTATGCGTGGCGGCAAGGGCTTCGAGTTTGGCTTCCAGACGCTTCTTGGCTTTTTCCAGTTCCTTCACCATGCGCCGGTTGTCCGGGTTGGCGTGTTCCCGTTTGATTTTTTCCAATTCCTCCAACTGCTCTTTGAAGAAACGCTCCTGGGTTTCGCGCGACAACGGGATACGCTCAAAGCCGGAGTGCGTGACGATGACGGCATCCCAATTGCCGGTGGCGATGCGGCTGAATAGTTTCTTGCGGTTCTGCGCTTCGAAGTCCTCCTTGCCCGCCACAAGAATGTTTGCGCCCGGATATAACATGAGCAGTTCGCTGGAAAACTGGCCGAGCATGTGATTAGGAACGGCAAACAGGGGCTTGCGCGCCAAGCCCAGCCGTTTCAACTCCATCGCGGCGGCAACCATCGTGTAGGTCTTGCCCGCGCCGACGACGTGGCCGAGCAATATGTTTGGCGTTTGCAAAGTGCGCCACACACCCGACTTTTGGTGTCCTTGAAGTTGCACGGCCGCACTGGCTCCCGGCAAGGTCAGGTGTTCGCCGTTGAATGTCCGAACGCGCGAATGGTTGAACGTGTCGTTATAAAGACGCACGAGCCGTTCCCGCCGTTCATCATCCGACCAGATCCATTTTGAAAACCGTTCCTTGATGCGCTCCTGTTTTTCTCGTGCGGCCTCGGTGGACTGTGCGTTGACGACGGGCTTCTTGTCCACATAATCATAAACAGTGGGCGTTTTGAGATTGAGCGTTTCTTCGATGAGTTCAAGGGCGGTATAACGGTTCGTTCCCCAATCAGTCGTGTTGGCGGTCGCCTCTTTTGCCTCCCAATTGGCGGTGACGTGCCACGAACCGAGCGCGTGGATGTGGCCAACCTCAACGCCCGACGGAACGCCGAGTAACCCGTGGACGAAATGCTGCACGTCCGATGGTGGCAACCAGGACGCGCCAAGCCGCACGTCAATTTCAGTCGCGGGCAAATCCGATGGTTGCACCGATTTCAACGCTTCGACATTTGCGCGGAAGCGGGCATCGGCGACGCTGGCAGAATCGGCGGCGACAAGTTTCTCGCGGACATTGCCGGACAGGTATTGGTCTTCGGTTTCCCATTGTTTGGTTTCCGGGTTGAGAAAAACCATCCCTTTCAAGTCTGGCAAAAAGTCCGCAGCCGGCCGGGCCAATAAAGAAACCATGTGGTCGAGATCAACCCGGCCTTTCTCGTTCAAAGAAACGAGCAACGCCTCTTTGGGCGAGCCTGCCGATTTGACCGGCTGTTTGTGATGGATGGTGCGCTCGCGGAAAATCGAGGCTTTGACCGCCACTCTGGTTTCCTCATCGTAGTTTTCCAGCGAGAGCAGCAGCGGCAAATCCGGGTCGCCGTGAAAAGCCCGCTGATTGACCGTGGCATTGATGGGGCCGAAACGGGCAATGAAGCGGTCGTAGGCATGATTTAGTTTTTCGCGGGTCTCAATCACGCGCTCCTCACCACTGCCGTCAATTTGCGAGCGCAGGCAATCCCGCACCGCATCCCGCACGTCAATCAACCGTCGAATCCGCGAACGGGTCTCGACGGGCATATCATCCAGCGGACACAGGACACCATCTTCGTTCACGCACAACCGGCCATCCTCGTGAACGCAATAGGCATTGGGTTTGATGTAATCCGGCGCGGGAATCGCCGGGTCGAAAGTTTTTTCGGCGGCTGATTCGGTTTGGACTTTGTAAATGTTTTGGGGCAGCCGCGCAACCGCCTGTGCCAGTGCCTCGCCCAAGTCCCGGTCATCAGGCATCAGCACCGGCTCGCCGTCCCGATACATTCCACGAGCGAGCCGCATTTTGCCCAGCATCATTTCAGGACGGGCGGCGAAGTATTCGTTGATGGAAAACTTTTCCTGGCGGTCGTTGGTAAAATCCACCGCTGTTTTCCATGCCGGGCCGGGCGGGGATTCACCAACGCGCAGTTTGCGGAGCATCACGATGTCGGTGGTCACTTCCGTGCCGGCGTTTTTCTTGAACGCGGTGTTGGGCAGACGAATCGCAGCAAGGAATTCAGTTTTGTTGGAGAGCGTTTCACGCAGAGTCGAATCCAGTTTATCCAGCGTGTGACGCGACGTGACAAACATCAGCAGGCCGCCCGGACGCACCTTGTCGAGCGGGGCGGCAAAGAAATAATCGTGGATGGGAAACTTGAAATCATTCCAGCGCGGGTCATGGACGGTGTAATCACCGAACGGCACATTGGAGATGGCGAGGTCGAAAGAATCATCCATGAGTTTTGATTTTTCAAACGGCTGCTCGCGGATGTCGGCATCAGGATACAACGCCTTGGCGATGCGCGCGGTCAACGGATCAATTTCAATGCCGGTGATGGCTGAATTTTTCAGCATCGCCTCCGGCATAAGACCGATGAAATGGTCGATGCCGCTGGCCGGTTCCAGAATCTGTCCGCCCTTAAAACCAAACCGCTGCGCAGCCTCATACATGGAGCGGATGACAACCGGCGCGGTGTAATGGGCGTTAAGGGTGGTGGCGCGGGCGGAACGGTGTTCCTCGTCGGACAAAACTTCTGAAAGCCGGATTTGTTCGTTGTGCCAGCTCGTGCTGTCCACGTCAAACACCTGGGGCATTGCACCTCAGCCGACATCGCCGAGAGCAGCAACACGGCGACGGTAAAGAAAAACCAGAACCACGGCAGGCGGTCACGCCGGTTTAAGCCTCGCTTTAGTAATCTTTATTTGCCATATTAAAAATCAATTCCGGTCAGAGCCGGTTTTCACAATGTCGGGAGTGGTTTATGCCAAGTAAGAAAACAGCAGAATCAACTTCAACTGGGGTCACGAGGCGCCATTTTGGCGTGGGCTGGCTTGGTTCATCCGTCTGCTCCCGGAAAGCCGGTCCTCCCCGCAACCGGTTTTATTTCCTGTTCGTCATCCCCTTCATCCCGCAAACTCTGGAAAAGTTTTTTATATGAAGAATCAAATTAAACAATTCCTCATCGCGCTGGTTCTGCTTTCAGCGCTCAACGTTCAGATCTCAACTTGCTTCGCCCAGGGCACGGCGTTCACCTACCAAGGCCGGTTGCTGGACAACGGCAGCCCGGCCACGGGCATTTACGATTTGCAATTCGCGCTTTACGATGCCAGCAACAATCCGTCCACGCTGGTGGCCGGGCCGCTCACCAATTCGCCCGTCGGCGTCACCAACGGCCTGTTCACCGTGCAACTGGATTTTGGCGGCGTCTTTGACGGCAACGCGCGCTGGCTGGACATCGGCGTGCGCACCAACGGCAGCGCGGGCGGCTTCACCCCGCTGTCGGCGCGCCGGGAAATTCTGCCCGCGCCTTATGCCATGTTTGCCGGCACCGCCAGCAACGTGAGCGGAACGGTTTCGGCGGCGAACCTTTCCGGCACAATTTCACTGGCGCAACTGCCGGCGACGGTGGTGACCAACGGCGCGAGCGGGGTGAACATCAGCGGCACGTTCAGCGGCAACGGCGCGGGCGTGACGAATGTCAACCTCTTCGTGAATTCGTTGGGCGCCATCACGCCGCCGGTTTGGGGCAACTTCACCTTGTCCTCCTCGCCGGGCGTGGGCACCCAACCTCATACCGTGACGGCGGCGGATGTCAACGGGGACGGCAAAATGGATTTAATCAGCGCGAACTACCTCGACAACTCCCTGACGGTGCTGACCAACGATGGCAGCGGCGGGTTTGTCATTTCCTCTTCGCCGGGCGGGGGCGCCCATCCTGTTCCCGTCACGGCGGCGGATGTCAACGGGGACGGCAAAATGGATTTAATCAGCGGGAACTACAATGCCAACACGCTGACGGTGCTGACCAACGATGGCAGCGGCGGCTTTGTCATTTCTTCCTCGCCGGGCGTGGGGACCCGTCCTGTTTCCGTCACGGCGGCGGATGTCAACGGCGATGGCAAAATGGATTTAATCAGCGCGAACGAGATCGCCTACACGCTGACGGTGCTGACCAACGACGGCAGCGGCGGGTTTGTGATTTCTTCTTCGCCGGGCGTGGGCAGCGCACCTGAATCCGTGGCGGCGGCGGATGTCAACGGCGATGGCAAAATGGATTTGATCAGCGCGAACTACGGCCCCAACACACTGACGGTGCTGACCAACGATGGCAGCGGTGGCTTTGTCATTTCTTCCTCGCCAGGCGTGGGCAGCCATCCTGAATCCGTGACGGCGGCGGATGTCAACGGGGACGGCAAAATGGATTTAATCAGCGCGAACTCTAGTGCCAACACGCTGACGGTGCTGACCAACAACGGCAGCGGCGGGTTTGTCATTGCCTCTTCGCCGGGCGTGGGCATCTATCCTCTTTCCGTCACGGCGGCGGATGTCAACGGCGATGGCAAAATGGATTTAATCAGCGCGAACCATAACGCCAGCACGCTGACGGTGCTGACCAACAATGGCAGCGGCGGGTTTGCCATTGCCTCTTCGCCGGGCGTGGACGGCTATCCTTCATTCGTCACGGCGGCGGATGTCAACGGGGACGGCAAAATGGATTTAATCAGCGCGAACGACTCCGTCAGCACGCTGACGGTGCTGACCAACACGCTGGTTTCCGCCGCCTTTCAAGGAAGTTTCGCGGGCAATGGCGCGGGGCTGACAAGCCTGAACGCGGCCAGCGTGGCCAGCGGCACGATTGACGACGCGCGGCTGTCCCCCGAGGTCTGGACTTCCGGCGGCAGTCCGGGTGTGTTTGAAACGGGTCAAGCCACCAACCACGGCTCTTTGACCGTGGAAACCAATCTGACCATCACGTTCCCGACGCCCTTCAGCAGCCCGCCCAAAATTCTGGTCAGCGCGGCCAATGATCCAGGTTATCCCGACGTGAACGACACGTTTTCGGTATCGGTCTCCAGCAATTCGGTGAGCGCGTTCCAGGTCAACATCATCCGGGAGGATGCGGCCACCGGCTGGGATCAGCAACTGCGCATCAACTGGCAGGCGTGGCAGTAAACATTTTTTAAAAACCTGGAATGAAAACTGAACGGAAGCACACAATGAAAACACGAGAAGCAAACATAGAAGATGGCGGATGGCAAACGCGAAGCGTCGTGGAGTGCGACGGGAAACGGAGCGCCACGCCGCTTTCGCCGCGAGACAGGGCGCGCAGTCCTCTGCGCGCCGCGAACGTGGAAAGACCTCCATCCAGTCAAAGACGGCGCGCACGGAGTGACGCGCCCTACCATCGCGGGTGTTTCGTCGCCCTGCTTTGTTTCTTCATTCTGTCTTTTGCTAGTTGCCTTCGGGCGTCAGGGCAAAGTTACTCCATTGATTGGGATTCTGTCGGCGGCAGCGGCGGCACGAGCAGCGGCGGCCAATATGCCGTCAGCGACACCATCGGCCAGCCCACCGGCGGCGATGCGCTGACCGGCGGCGACACCGCGTTTGACGACGGGTTCTGGAGCCTGTTTTACCTGGTGCCCTCCATTCCCGTGGCCCAGCCGATGACGGTCTATCGCACGGCGGGATTGACCTTGAAAATTGCGCTGGCGGACGTGGCCACCAACTGGAGCGATGCCGACGGCGAAACCGTGTCGCTGGCCGGCGTCAATCTGGTGACCACCAACGGGGTAAATCTGACGACCAACAGCAACTATATCTTTTATACCAACAGCCCGAACCTCAACGACCTGGTTACTTACAGCATCGCGGACAGCTTGGGCGCGACGAATGTCGGCATCATCAACATCGCAATCGTAGCTTCCGTGACCGGCCAGCTTACCGGCAGCATCACGGTGAGCGGCGGAAGCGTCACGGTGGGTTTTGCGGGCCGGCCCGGTTACGGCTACGGCGTGGAGCGTTCGACCAACTTGGTGGATTGGGTCACCGTCTGGAACACCAACGCGCCAGCCAGCGGCCTGTTCAATTACACCGACACCTTCGGCGATCTGGGCGGCACGCCGCCGTCGGCGTATTATCGTTTGAGTTGGTCGCCCTAAATGAAACCTGCAAACCAAAAGACAACATGAAGGCAGTCATTTTCTCAATCTTGTTTGTGGTGACCATCGCGCGGGGCGCGCTTGTCAACCAAGCGTTCACCGAGAACACCGCCATTCCCGATGGCAATCCCGTCGGCGTGTCGTTCACGGAAACATTCAACCAAGATCCCAATGCCGGAGATATCGTGGGCGAGTTGACACTGACGCTTAATGTCAGCGGTGGTTACAATGGTGACCCGTATGCGTATTTGACTTCGTCCGACGGAACCACGGTCACGCTGGTGAATCAACCGGGGGTCAGTGAAAGCGATCCGTTTGGTTACGGCGGGGCGGGATTCAATGTGACTCTTTCAGATTCCGCGTCCACCAGCATTCAGACCACGCCGGAGACGGATGGAATTGCGTTCACCGGAACCTATCAGGCGGCCGGCAATCTGGCGGATTTCAACGGCTCGCCGGTGGACGGGGCATGGACGTTGTATTTCGCGGATGAATCAAGCGGCGGCGGAACGGCCATGCTGAACAGTTGGTCGTTGAACATCTCGGCCGTGCCGGAACCGGAAAAGTGGGGATTGTATTCAGCGCTCGGTCTGCTGGCAATTTGCGGCTTGCGACTTTGGAAGGAGACCCGGCGGCGACGACATAAAAGACCGCATTAAATTGACGTTGAGTTTGTCGCTGGCCCGGTGGACCTATTCGCCAACGCCGCCGTGGGCGGCACCCGCACGGGCGGCACTTACGCCATCAGCTACACCTTGCAGCAGAATGCCAATCTGGCCGCGCTCGGCGGCTGGACAACCAGTGGTTATTCCATCAGCACCGCCAACGGCACGAACAGCATCACCATCACGCCACCCATGGGAAATTTGTTCTTCCGGCTGTCCAATCCTTGAACTCCGGAAGCATTTTATTTGTCAACCGAGACCTGGCGTGGCCGGTCAGACGCATACCAAAAAAGCGGCCTTCGTTTCCGAAGGACGCTTTGCGTTTTCCAAATTTGATTTTACGGCTTCGGTGTCGCGGGCGGCGGTGTTGGCGGAGTCGGTTGCGTGGCGTGATGCGCTTTGCCAGATTCGATATGGCTGGCAATAACCCATTCCGCCCGCACGGCCGGATTGTTCTTGTATGTGTTGCTGACAATCGTGTTCAGGGCGCGAAGAGCTTTGCGAGCGTCGGCATTTGTGCCGGCAAGTCCGGTCGTTGCGCTGGCCTGGCCTTCCAGTCCGCCCGTTTGGTCATCCGTCGCATTGTCAAAATCCGTGATGGATTGAGTCAGCGTGTCGAGAAAATCGGCGGGTAGGTTCACGGAAAGAAATTGGGTCTTCAACGGCGTGGCGTCCTGCAAAAATTGTCAGGCGGCGGTCAGCAATGCGCCATGTCCGCCGCTGCGCGGCATCCGAAATTTCGCGTCAAGGCCGGTGGTTCCCAAATCCGCGAGCGTGTGCGCGCTTTCGCTGATGGCTTTCAACTGGTCGTGCAAGTCGGGATGGATTTGCGATTTGGTTTTGGTGGCCTGTCCGCGGTCGTCTTTGGCGGAAAGCTGGCCGGCGGCCTGCGATTGCGCCTGCGGCACGGCGGCAACGACTTTGGCGAATTGTTGGCCGCCAACACTGGTTGGTGGAAAATCCGTCGCATGGTCGGCGGCGAATTTTTTCACGCGTTGAAATGCGTCCGTTTCGTGAGTTTGAATATTTGTCATAATGATTTGCCTTTGTTGGTGTCGGCATGGTTTGGCGAAAATCAGCCGCAAGGTCAACAAATTTTTTGCACGGGCAAAAAATCGTCCGCACGGGCTGGTTTTGGCTTTGCACGGGGCATTGATGCCGTCGCACGAAGCATTTGAGGCTTGGCGGATGCCGTCTGCATGGTTGCACGAGCCATTTTGAGGCTCGCACGGAGCGTCAAAACCCGCGCACGACAATGGTTTTAATGCGCACGGAGCATTTTGTCCCGCGCACGGACGGTTTTATCGGCGCACGGCTGATTTCATTGTCCGCACGGATTATTTGCAGGCATTCACGGATAATCTTAAACGCTGCAAGGGTTATCTTTTTCACGCACGGACAATTCGTTGCCGCGCACGGAAAGAAACGCCGAGCCTTTGGTGTGGGCGACGATGCCCTCGACGATGTTTGCGCTTTGGCGAAGTTCGCGGGCGCGCTTGTCGAAATGCTCGCCGCTGGATGAACTGCAATAGAGCATCTCGCGCGACGAAATGTTGTGAACCGTGCCGCAAAGATTTCTGCCAGAGTCCGTGTGAAAATAAGTGAATGGCGAATACTTCTGTCCCGATTGATGGTCAGGCAATGGATAATTCATAATCGCGTGCTTGGTGACTTCGGGCAGGGCGATGTCCTGCGCCATATCCTCCAAGTCGGAGCGGTCGTTTTGCCGCATGATGAAAAACTGACGCGAGTTGCCGAACACGGCGGAACGGATGCGCGACTGTTTGAACCGCGCATATTGCTGGACGATTGAAATGTTCCAGCAATTAAATTTTCTCAACTGCGCGTAACTCTCTTGAACAATTTCCTGTCCGCCGGGAATGTCGAGAAAACGGGCGACTTCCTCATACACATTCCGTTTCCGCAACGCGCGCGGCAACGTGATGATGTGTTTGCGGGCGTGATTGGTGATGAGAAAACCCGCCGCCGCCTTCAACTCCTTCGCCGATTCGGGGATATAGCCCAACTCGAAATGCGCGATTTTTCCGGTGAGCGAAACATTGCTCGTGCCGTCGAACAGGCAACCGTAATTTCCATCCCGACACCACGGCAGAATGAGCGTGGCGATTTCAATAATCTGCTCACATTCTGAACCCACAGGGTCGAGCATCATCAATTCCTGCAACATCCGATGGGTTGGAAATTCTTCGGGTGTGAAGTAGGCGAAAGCGAGATTGCGGACTTCACGGCTGGTCTTTGGTTCTTTTAGAAACCGGAGCACGTCGCCTTCATTGAAGCTGGCGAGATACTCTGTTGCCTCGTTAGGTCGGCTTGCCTTCCAGTCTCGGAAGTCCGCAAAAGTTTCCAATGTGGTCGCGCCGGGTGGCATCCGCTCATGGCGGAATTTCTGCAACGCCATTGCGTGACGCGCGATGTCGAGCAACTGGTCGTGTCGTTTTTTCTGCCAATCCTGAAATGAATCTTCGTAGAGCAGATTCAGGTATTTGGCGATCTGCGCTTGTCGCAGCATTTGTTTGTCCTCCTGACTCGATGTGCCAATCATGCGGGCGACAAGCGCAGTCGCGGCGGAAAGATGGTCGGGTGTTAATGGCAAACCTTTTGTGTCGAGATAATTGATGGTCAAGTCGCCGTCGGGGTGAATGATGATGGGACGCGCGCCTTCTTCGACGGTCTGCGTGTAGATTCCGTAACTCAAACCTTCTTCGATGATGACGGTGTAAGCAAAATAGCCTTCGGTCTGCGAAAGCAAATCGCAAACGGTGACGGATTTCCCCGCGCCGGACATACCGAGCAACACGGCGTGTTGCGGCGATTGATTGTCTTTCGAGCCGGAAAAGGTTTCGACGCCGACAAGATTATTGTTCGGGCCGTCATAAATCGCTTCGGCGGTCTTCAAATGGCCGGTGAACGTGCTGGTGACGGGCACCATGTCGGCGAGATAACGATGTTCGGAATAAAGTTTGCGATGCTCGTAACGCCCAAACGTCCAGCCCGGCCATGTTTGGAAGAAAAGATTTTTGGACGTGCTCGGCAGGTTGCTCTCGAAATACTGCGCCGAGTTCATCGAATTGATGGCGTTCTTAATCGCGCTGGCTTTTGCGTTGAGGCCGTCTTTTGATTTGTCCCAAACGCGAATTACAAAGAGCGCGTTGAATGGGATGGTTTGTCCCTGCATGAGCGCGTGAATTTTCTTCTGCTTTTTCTCCATCACGGTGAGGAGCGAGATTTTTTTCTCGCTGGCATAATCTCCGGCCACGCGGTCATGTTCTTTCTCCTCTTTGTAGATTTCTTTGGTGATGGGAAGCGGGTCAATGTTGACGGTGATAGTGAAGTCCAAGAGCCGCAAATTGGTGAGCCGTTGAATCATCCCCGGATACGTCGTGCGCGGCCAGCGCGTGAGCACGATGACACTGTGATAGTGCCCGTCCATGTAGAAGCCGAAATCGCTTTGGCCGTTGCCTTCCGAGTGCCAGCAATTTTCCTGAATCGAAAGTTCGGGCGAAAAATCCTGCGAGACATCGTAATCAAAGCGGTCGGCCAGCGACGGATTGAGAAAAGTTTTGTAGTGCCTGAAATGGTCAAGGTCGCTCATCGGCAGGATGCGCGCGCCGGTGCTGGTGAAAATGTCCATCACCTGTTTGTGAACGTGCTCGTATTCGCCGCGCAACTGGTCGAGCAATGTCAGATAATACTCCCGCAATTTGGCGTTGCCGGTCGTCAGCTTGGGCGTGTTTTCCAAAGGCCGCGAAATGTAGAAGATCACGCGCTGCCGCCGCAGCTTGCGTTCAACCATCGCCTGCCAGTAGCGCATGAAGCGTTCGTTGCGTGAACGCTTCGTCCAAATGTTTTCAAACTTCTCCGTCTCTTTTTGATAACGGAGCAGTTCGGCTTTATAGTCGGAGTCGGAAAAGTATTGGACTTGCAGCCGTTGATTTTCCTGAAGCGACGCGAGCAACTGGCTCAACTGGTCTTGAAAGTCGTTCAGATCGGCAATCGGACTGTTGGTCAGGTCGGGCGCTTCAAAGATAAAACCTTTGGCGACGTAGCCGCCGCGCCGGAGCGAGTTGAACAAAATCAAATCGTTCACGAAAAAGCCGTTGGGTGCGCGTTCAAACATAAATCAGATGCTTTGAGATTTGCCGCGAGTGGCCGCGTCCATCACTTGCTGGACGCGAACCAAGTCGTTCACCAGTTGTTGCACGGTGCGGGCGTGTCCAACTTCATTAAGGGCAACGTAGGCTTCGCGGACGTGCGCCAACGCGCGTTCCATGTGTGCTTGAGCGGTGCTCCCAAAACCACGTTCGTGCAGGTTGGTTCGCAACGCGGATTCCGCCGCGTTGAGTTGCGTCAGCAATTTTTGTCGCTGGATTTCTATCGTTTTGAGTTCTTCGGCATTCATCAGAAAGAAATAGTTGCGAGACGCGGTATGACGACGATTTCGGAAACCCACGGCTCGCCGATCATCAGCGAACCGAGAAATTTTTCGGGATGAACGCGCTTGACGCGCTCTTGCATCAGCGGGTCGAGCATCTGTTCGAGCCGCCAGCCGAAAAGAAAAACGAGTCGCGTTTCAAAAACCAAAATCAGCAAATCGGTCGGCGACGTTTTCTTGCCATCCGATTCGGGATTCTGGCTCAAGATGAAACATTCCAGTTGCCGGAACGGGATTCCCCAAAGCCGTTGCGATGTGACAAACTCAATGAACGCCGGACGCGCCGGAATGAGTTCAACGCAACCCGCGAAATGCGGCTTGTCGGATTCAGAGTGTGACTTGTCAGATTTCATAAAGTGGGTGAGTGCAGGAACGGCGCGCTTCGGGACTGAAGCCGCGTCCGTTGAAGGTGTATTCAAAAATGTCGCGGTCGTAACCGGGTGGCTTGCCCTGCCGCAATCCGAAGATGTAAGCGAGGCAAACCGACACCGGCACGAGCGCCACAAGGAAGGAAACGAAGAACGATGAACCAGCCATGACGAGCAGAACGAAAAACAGCGTGATGCCGCCACCGACGCCGCCAATCAACCACCAGAACAAGCCGCCCTCCAGTCCCCAAGTGCGTCCTTTGGAATCAGAAGCGGCGTTGGTGTCAGTAAATCGCAATTCGCTTTTCGCGTTCATGTGTGGGAAATAATTTTTCGGGTGATTCAAAAATTGCCGACGCCAACTGCGCTGTTCGTGTCGAGGCCGAAAATTTTGTAGAAGGCATAAACCGCCGCCGGTGCTGCCGCGATGATTGCGCCGCCAATGATGGACATTTTGCCTTGATCAACATCGCCGCGCCGGATGGCGAAGCCGCCATAGATGACGGCAGCAATGCCGAGCACGAAACCGAACATCATTATCACGGCAAGGCTGTTGCTGATTCCGGTTTTCAGGTCGGTCGAATTGAAGGTTGTGCTTTGGGCGAAGGCCGGCAGCACGTTGAGCGCGAGCAAAGCCGCGATGGTAAGGGATGAACGCAGACGGTTTCCGATTTTTTTGGCAACGAATAATTTTTTCATAGTTTGTCGTTTGTTGTTTCTCTCGGCGGACACTTCCGCCGAACTGATGTCCATCCTTTCACCTTTTTGGAAACGCTTTGCTCGTTTATCGAACAAAGTGAAACTCCTTTCGGGCATGATGGCGGACATGAACACGACAAATTCCGATGGTCAAAAGATGGAACGGCTTCGAGGACTTGATGAAGTCTTGCGAAGGGAAATTCGGGGACAGAATCAGGTTTTACCTCGCGTGGTCTCGGTGGTGCAGCGCGGCGAATTGAGCCTCACCAAGCCCGCGCGTCCGCGCGGAAGTTTTCTCCTGCTCGGACCAACGGGCGTGGGAAAAACCGAAACGGTCGTCGTGCTGACGAAACAAATTTTCGGCGCGGAAAAACTTTTCCGTTTCGATATGTCAGAATTTCAAACGCAAGAATCGCTCGGCCTTTTGCTTGGCGCACGGCTTGGGGAAAGCGGTTATTTGGGCGCGATGCGCGAACGCGCGGCGGAAGGTTCGCTGTTGTTTGATGAGGCCGAAAAAGCGCATCCGCGTGTGCTGGATATATTATTGCAACTGCTGGATGCGGCTCGCATCACGATTGCAACGGGACAGACGCTCGACTTTAGCGGCTTCTATATTTGGCTGACTTCAAACATTGGCTCGGCGGAATTGATGACGCTGCAACATTCCAACGATGCGACTTTGGAGCGTCATGTTTTGTCGCGGGCGCAACAAGCGTTGCGCCCTGAAATTTTTGCCCGCATCACTGAAAAGCTGGTGTTCAATCGTTTGAGCTACGAGCACCAGTTGGAGATCGCCGAAAAGTTTTTGTCACGCGAGATTGAATTTCTTGCCGCGCAAGGTCACAAGCTGGAATTGGACAAAACGGTTTTGCCGTTTCTTGTCCGCAAAGGGTTTCATCCCAAACTTGGCGCGCGCCCGATGCGCGACGCGGTGGAAAAACTGGTGGGCGACGCGGTAGCCACGCATCTACTGGCCGGGGAAAATTCCGGCGGCAGGTTGCAAGTGGACGAATCCCGCGACTGTCTCATTGTTCGCTGAATTTATCCGCTTTGTTTTCGACTCACGCAGCGACAGGTGCGCGCGATGGAAACCTAAAGGTGGGCCTTGGCGGCGGCGAAAATGTCAATCGAGGAACGGAAGCGGCGAGTCTTGTTTGAGCCGACTGACCGGGTTCACTTTTCTGGTCCAGTCCATGAGTTAGTCTTGGGACATGGTTGAGTTTATGTTTTTGTTTGTTCTTTGTCCATCCCCAGCGTAGGGAGGGCGAAGCCCGACCGGAGCTGGGGATGG
>Ga0207933_1001157_pt1 | contig 21293 bp, 20 predicted proteins | sample NGESurdeep092012_4_FD_184488 | JGI IMG/M metagenome (GOLD analysis project Ga0207933, IMG submission 184488) | Arctic peat soil microbial communities from Barrow, Alaska - NGEE Surface sample F53-3 deep-092012 (SPAdes) | ecosystem: Environmental > Terrestrial > Soil > Wetlands > Peat ...
AACTGGTACTGAAATTCAAAAGTACTAAGAGTAGAAAACATAACTAAACATTTTAGGTTAAAATTACTAATATATTTAGACATTTCAAAGAACTGTTTTTGCTTTGCGGTTAATCTTTATCAACCTATAAAATAAAATGAAACGGACAAGGAAAATAATTACTCTAATATTGGCTATGACGTTAGCTTTTGCTTTTTCAAAACCTGTCAATGCCCAAGAGCGGCCGCATGAAAAAAACAGGCGGGAAAATAATCAACAGGCAACACAACCGAATCGCCCAACTCGCCAAACTGCTAACCATCCAACCGTAAATCGCCAACTAGTTTCACGCCCCACGGTAAATCGCCAACCAGTTGCACGCCCTACAGTAAATCGCCAACCTGTTTCACGCCCCGCTGTAAATCGTGTGCCTAATTCTAATTCCGGTGTACAAAGGCCATCAAACCGCCCTGGCTACCGGCCACAAGGCTGGACCGTGACACGCAGGCCTTACAGGCGCCCGCCCGTTGTTTATAATGGCCATAAATTTTATACTTACCATACTTATTATGCGCATCCATTTACGGCATTTGCTTATGGGCCACGCTGGCATCCGGTAGGTTTTTTTATTTCATCGTTGATCGGCACTGCCATTGCTATTGACATTGCTAATAGGGCTTACCGTTATTCTGATGGGGTATTTTACGCTCCTTATAATAATGGTTACCAGGTAGTTCCTGCTCCTTCCGGCGCCTTTGTTCCATCTATTCCCGATGGCTTCCAGCAGTTATCTGTGGGTGGCCAGGATTATTATTATTTTGGCGGCGCTTTTTTTATCCAAAATGGAAATAATTATGAAGTAGTCCCTGCTCCAGCTGGCGGTGTTGTTTACAATTTACCCCAGGGTTCTTCTGTTGTGCAGGTAGATAGTTATAATTATGTAGAATATAATGATACATATTATCAACCGATACAAATTAATGGCCAGAACGCCTATGAAGTAGTGGAATTAGAACAACAATAGATTTTTGCAGGTGTTGTATAATCTTTAAATAATTTATTCTAATAAATAAAAATAAAATGCTGTGCAATTATGCAGCATTTTTTCTTTTGCAGCCAGGTTATTATTTTTGGGAATAGTTAAACGATTGTTGCCAGTTGATAAAAAAGCTTCTTCGAAATATTAATCACAGTATTTTATTTGACCACTAATACAGGGATATTTATTTTATGCCTCAAAGCATCTACCGTACTTCCAAAGATAATATCTTTAAGCCCTTTATGGCCGTGTGCACCCATAACCAAAAGATCAATTTTTTGTTCTGTGATTATTCGGGCTAATTCAGAAGCGGGGTTTCCAAAACCAATCTGTGTCTCAGCTTTATAATTCATTTCTTCCAACTTATCCCGGTATTTCACCAGGTTGTCATAGTCTAATTGGGTTTCATGATCCAGCGTATTTTTTCCAAAATACCTTGCTGCAGCACTTTCTACCACGTGTATGAAGGTATAAGTAGCTTCCTTGTTTCCAATCATCAAAGCGTTCTGAATAATTTTTTCATCTTCCCTGGAAAAGTCTATCGCAATTCCAATTTTTTTGTATTGTAAAGAGCCTTCTGCAATATTAGCTGCGTAACCATGGGGAAGTTGCTTTTTTTCCTTTGACATTTTTAATAAAAAAGGATGTACAAAAACATAAATTAAAAGAAACATGCAGCCAAGCGCAATGGGTATCACTATGGTATAAACCAGGATGGTATTTCCTCCCGCTTCTACTATCCAATCATGGATTTGCTGTACTACCAATTGAATATTCAAATATACAATGATAGCCGCGCTTAACCATGCTAATATTTTCACCCAGGTTTTGATGGTGAATTCTTTCATCGTTTTTCTGTCGGAAGTAAAATGAATCAGTGGTATAACGGCAAAGCCTAACTGTAAACTTAATACTACCTGGCTTAGCACCAGTAATTTCCCCAATGCTTCTGAACCAAAATAAATAATAGTGATCAATGCTGGAATAATGGCAATCATTCTTGTAATTAAACGCCTGAGCCATGGTTGGATCCTTATATTCAAATGGCCTTCCATCACTATCTGGCCGGCGAGGGTGCCTGTCACAGTAGAACTTTGCCCGGCAGCAATTAAGGCTATTGCGAAAATAGTAGGGGCCGCTTTTCCAAATAGTTTTTCCAGCAATACAGACGCATCCTGTATTTCTGCGATATTGAAATATCCGTTTACATAAAATGCGGCTGCGGCTAAAATTAAAATAGCTGCATTTACAAAAAAAGCCAGGTTGAGTGCAACCACGGTGTCGAGGAAATTAAATCTGATGGCTTTTTTCATTCCTTTAAAGGTCCGGTCAAATTTCCGGGTTTGTACCAGCGAAGAATGCAAATACAAATTGTGGGGCATCACAGTGGCGCCTATGATTCCTATCGCTATATATAAGGCTTCACCATTGAGCTTTCCTGGCACAAATCCTTTAACTACATCACCGTAAACGGGCGAAACAATAAACATTTCCACTAAAAAAGAAGCGCCTATGATTAGTACCAAAGAAATAATAAAAGCTTCCAGCGTACGCATACCGTGATTCAGCAACAGCAGTAATAGTAAAGTATCCAAAGCCGTTACACAAATTCCCCAGATCAATGGAAGCCCAAATAATAAATTGAGCCCTATGGCCATTCCTACAATTTCAGCAAGGTCACAGGCTGCTATGGCTATCTCTGCAAGAATGTATAAAGGAATATTTGCCCAATTGGGATACGCATTTTTAGAAGCTTGTGCCAGGTCCAGCCCCCTCACAATTCCGAGCCTGGCGCTAAGTGTTTGCAAAAGAATCGCAATGAGATTAGACATCAGGAGTATCCAGATCAATTTATAACCAAATGCAGAACCTCCTGCAATATCTGTAGCCCAATTACCCGGATCCATATATCCAACGCTCACCAAATAAGCCGGACCGATAAATGCCATCATCTGACGCCAGCCTTTTTTGTGAGTAATTACTGTGGAATGTACTTCACTCAAAGAATGTGAGTCAGTTTTTTTCATTATACTCTGAGACAATTTTTATTTAATTTTTAGATTTTAAGGAATGAAAACAACCCCTCAATAAAAGAACTTGAAGAAATAATTCGTACGCAAAAGTAAAAAGTTAGATTAATCTAACAAAATATATTTTTGGTAGCTAATTAAATTCTTAAAATGAGTAAAATTTATTATTAGTTTTGTCTTATGAACTCATTGACAGAGGAAAATTACCTGAAAGCATTGTTTAACATTGCCAATAAAGACGGCGACGTAAACGTAATTGATTTATCAAAAAGCCTGGATATTAAAATGCCTACAGTGACCAGCATGATGAAAAAGCTTTCGCAGAAAAAATTAGTTCATTATGAAAGTTACAAACCGCTTCGGCTCACTGAAAAGGGTAAAAAAGAAGCGGGCCTCATTATAAGAAAGCACAGGCTTACAGAAATGTTCCTCGTTGATAAAATGAAAATTGGTTGGGAAGATGTACATGATATTGCAGAGCAAGTTGAACACATTCAATCCTCAGTATTTTTTGAAAAAATGGATGAATTGCTGGATTTTCCCAAAATGGACCCTCATGGTTCGCCAATACCCGACAGGAATGGAAAAATGGTTTGGAAAGATTACAATAAATTAAGTGATTGCAAGGCAGGGGAAACCGTAAAGCTTGCAGCAGTTATAAATACCTCTTCAGAATTTTTAAAATTTTTAAACGCCCGCGGAATGCGGCTGGGGTTAAAAATAAAAATAAAATCAATTGAACCATTTGACAATTCTATGGTAATAGGTTATGGAAAAGGAATTGCAGAAACGCTCAGCAATGTAGCCTGTGAAAGGTTGCTGGTTGAAAAAGAATTGTAATTTGAAGTCAATTAATTTTTTTCTTGCCCCGATTTTTACGAAGTTTACACCTCTATTTTTAAAATACAAGCCATGAATAATAAATTCAAACCTTTTTTGATTTTCAATTTCTTTTTTTTGTTTTTGCTAATTACAGACAGTGTATATGCTCAGCCAGATCGTTGGCAGCAAAGCGTAAAATACAACATGAACGTTGATTTGAATGTCAAAACAAACCTGGTAAACGGAACTGAAAAATTAGTTTATACCAATAATTCTCCTGACAAATTAGACAAAGTATATTTTCATTTGTATTGGAATGCTTTTCAGCCGGGAAGCGAGATGGATGTAAGAAGCAGAGAGCTTGGAAAGATTTTGATAAATGGCCGGCCAGATTGGGATTCAAGAGTGAGGGACAGAATTTCAAAATTGGCCCCTTCTGAAATCGGTTATGAAAAGATTAAATCTTTAAAAATGAATGGCGTTGAACAGCCAATTCAGGTACATGGGACAATTTTGGAGGTAGGCCTTACTAAACCAATTGCAGGGAAAAGTTCGGTAACTTTCGATCTTGTATTTGAAGCGCAGGTTCCTGTGCAAATAAGAAGAAGTGGCCGCGATAACGCCGAAGGAATCCGTTACAGCATGAGCCAGTGGTATCCAAAATTATGCGAATATGATTATGAAGGCTGGCACACCGAACAATATGTGGCGCGTGAATTTTATGGCGTTTGGGGCGATTATGATGTAACCATTAAATTAGATAAATCTTATAAGATAGGCGCAACGGGTATTTTAGCGAATGCGAAAGAAATTGGCTGGGGATATGATAAAGATGAGTCGCCCTTAAAAAATATTTCTTCATCAGAACGCACCTGGCATTTTATTGGAAAAAATGTGCATGATTTCGTTTGGGCTGCGGATCCGGATTATGAACACATTGTAAAACATGTGAATGGCGTAACGATCAATGTAATTTATAAAAAAGTGGACTCCCTTGAACAGCGTTGGCATACCGTTGCCGATGCTGCGGTTACAGTTTTGCCTTATATGGAAAAACGTTTTGGGAAATATGATTATCCGCAGTATTCCTTTATCCAGGGTGGAGATGGGGGAATGGAATATCCAATGGCAACGCTTATAAACGGCCCCAGTTTGGGAACCTGTTTTCATGAATGGATGCATAGCTGGTACCAAATGATGCTGGCATCAAATGAAAACGAACATCCATGGATGGATGAAGGTTATGCGAGTTATGCGGAAGGGGAAGTATCTGCTTATTACCGAAAAGTAAAAGATTTGAAAGAACCTGCAGGGCTTCCTCTAAACCATTCCGGTGCTTATCGTGGGTATTATTTTTTACAAAAATTAAACCTTGAAGAACCGATGACAACGAATTCTGATCATTATAATACCAATATCGCTTATGAAATAAATGCATATTCAAAGGGTGAAATATTATTAGAGCAATTAGGATATATTGTGAGTGATTCTGTCCGTGATCAAATTTTGTTGGAATATTATAAACTCTGGAAATCTAAACATCCGAACCCCAATGACTTTTTTAAAGTAGCGCAGGATGTAAGTGGAATACAATTGGGCTGGTATAAAGAGTATTGGTTAAACACGATCAAAACCATTGATTACAGTATTGACAGCCTTTGGGAAGAAGGAAATGTGAGTAAAATAAGATTGAAAAGAATTGGCCAGATGCCTATGCCTATTGACCTGGAGCTTACTTTTAAAGATAGCACAAAAGAGCTTCATTACATTCCGATGGATATGATGCTCGCTAATAAACCTGCAGAAGGCAATGACAAAAGAATCATACACGAAGAATGGAACTGGACAAACCCAACTTACATTGTTGAATTTAATCATCCTTTAAACCAGTTAGTAAAAGCAGAAATTGACCCGACGAAAAGAATGGCTGATGTGAATTTGGATAATAATGTGCTGAAGTTGAATTGGTGAGTTAATTAGTTAATTGACAATATATATTTTTCTTTAAAAAAATCTTCGTCGAAAATTTTATCTATCTCCCAAACCCTTGGGTGAAGCCCGCTTTCATGAATTTCTTTAGAAAGATCGCCGCCTTTCAGGCAGATTAAGCCGCTTATTTTTTTGGGTTGATCAACGGGCCTTCTATTTAATAATGGTTTACTCCAGTACCAAAGATTTTTTAAAGGCGCAACAGCCCTGGAAACTACCACGTCAAATTTCTTATCTTTTATATCTTCAGCGCGTGTATGCTGTACCGTTATGTTTTTTAATTCTATGGCATCGGCAACCGCTTCCGCCACTTTTAATTTTTTATTGATACTATCTACCAAATGAAAATGAACTTTTGGAAAAAATATAGCAAGCGGAATTGCCGGGAAGCCCCCGCCACAGCCAAGATCCATTATTTTATAATCATCCGGAAAATCAAATTGAGTGGCAATTGATAAAGAATGCAAAACATGGTGTTCATAAAAGTGATCCATATCTTTTCTTGAAATCACATTTATTTTTTGATTCCAATCATTATATAAATCTTTCAAAGCTTTAAATTGTTGCAATTGCTTTTCAGAAAAATCAGAAAAATATTTTTGAAGAATTTCCATAATGAAAAAAGTAAAAATAATTCTTCTTACTCATTTTTACAGTAAACGAACAAATAAGCCGGATTTATATTTTGATGTAAATTGCAGTTTTAGAGAAGAAATAGTATTTCGAAATAAAATTTTATTCATTCCATTTTTAAAATTCAAAATTATGCCTTCATTCGATATTGTTAGTAAAGTAGATTTGCAAACGCTTGATAACGCCATTAATACTGTTTCAAAAGAAATAAAAAACCGTTTTGATTTTAAAGGAAACCATGTGGTGATTGATTTGAATAAAAAAGATTTAAAATTAAACATGGAAGCAGACAGTGAAATGAAAATGGTACAGATAACTGATGTGCTTATTAGTAAAAGTATGAAACAAGGCCTCGCTGCTGAGATTTATGATTTGAGCAAAGAACCTTTTCCTAGCGGAAAAATAGTGAAGAAAGAAGTTCCTGTAAGAAACGGTATTAGCCAGGAAGACGCGAAAAAAATTGTGAAGCTGATAAAAGATGAGAAATTTAAAGTGCAGGCGTCAATTATGGATGACATAATACGGGTTACCGGTAAAAAAATTGATGACCTTCAGGCAGTTATACAGGCTTCAAAAGGATGGAACCTTGGTTTGGCGCTGCAATTTGTAAATATGAAAAATTAGCTTTTTTGGTTTTGCTAATTTATTTTATTGGCTTAGCTTTGCACACTCAAAAAATACATGGCAAAATCCATGTTTAAATTAAAGCAATATGAAAAAAGACATTCATCCATCAAACTACCGTTTTGTAGTTTTTCGTGATATGAGTAACAATACTATGTTCTTAAGCCGCTCTACTGCTGCCTCTAAAGAAATGGTTCAGTGGGAAGACGGTAAAGAATATCCTGTTATTAAACTGGAAATTTCTAATACTTCTCACCCGTTTTATACCGGCAAAAACATGTTGGTTGATACGGCAGGGCGTATTGATAAGTTCAGAAGGCGTTACGAGAAAAAGAAATAATTAATTTTAGTTTTGATTTTTTTATCCCCCTTATTTTGGGGGATTTTTTTTAATTTCATCACCTGGTTTTTACTATTAAGATTCACGGATGAACATTTTACTTGATGATATTTCATTTAAAAATTCCTTATTTCCTTTTGGAGAAGTGCGTTCAGCAAGCCACATAAGGATTGGGATTTTAACCATTTTTGAAAAGTGGCAACATTTTTTTTCGGGAAAAGTTTTTATCGCTTCGGAAAAATTAATTCATGATTTTGATAAATCTGTTTGTATTGAATACCCGGCAAATTTTATCCCTTCATATGAATTTCTGAAAAAACTTTCTGCTCAAAATGAAAAACTTCTTTTCACTCCGGATTGTAAAATCCTTGAGCATCCATGGCAAATATTTGAGTACAATAATTGGGCAATAACTGAAGACTTTAAAATGGTAACTTCAGGAAGGATTTCTCAGGCAATTCCTCCCGGAAACCAAACAATTTCCCCGGAAAATATTTTTATAGAACAAGGTGCTTCAATAAAGTTTTCCGTGCTTAATGCTGAAAATGGCCCTATATATATTGGTAAAAACTCAGAGATTAATGAAGGTAGTTTATTGCGTGGCTCCATTTCTATTGGAGAAGGAAGCCGCGTAAAAATGGGAACGAAGATTTATGGTGCTACAACTCTTGGCCCTAATTGCCTTGTGGGTGGTGAAATAAAAAATTCAATTATAATGGCCAATTCCAACAAAGCCCATGATGGTTATTTAGGTGATTCGGTGATAGGGGAGTGGTGCAACCTGGGTGCCGGAACCAGCAATTCTAATTTAAAAAATAACGCCTCTATTGTAAAGATTTGGAGTAAAAAACAAAATGATTTTATTGCCGCAGGGACGAAATGTGGTTTAATAATGGGCGATTACAGCCGGTGTGCCATTAATACATCTTTTAACACCGGAACTATGGTAGGTGTTTGTTGCAGTATTTTTGGAAATTCAATTCCTCCAAAATTTATTGATAATTTTTCATGGGGGGATAAAAAATATATTTTTGAAAAAGCGGTTACAGATATTGACAATTGGAAAAAATTGAAGAACAAAGAAATAACAGAAAGCGAAATTCAATCATTAAAAAAAATCTATTAAAATTTAAAAAAAATGAGAAAACAAATAGCAGCGGCTAATTGGAAAATGAATCTAACCCTTGAAGAGGCAAAAGAATTATTGAACAAAATTGTTGCAGAAAATATTGAACTTTCTGAAGGCCAGGAAGCAGTTTTTGCTGTTCCATTTCCTTATTTGCTTTTAGCAAAAGAAGCAATTAAAAATAAAAAAGGTTTTTATGTTGCTGCGCAAAATTGTTATTTAAAAGAGTCAGGCGCTTTTACCGGTGAAGTAAGCCCTTCAATGCTGGTTTCATGCGGAGTTCCTTATGTTATAATCGGCCATAGCGAAAGGCGGGAATTTTTTAATGAAAACAATTTTATCCTTTCACAGAAAATAGATATTTGTTTAAAAAATAACCTGAAACCTATTTTTTGTTGCGGCGAGCCATTAGCGGTCAGGGAAAGCGAAACTCAAAACAATTACGTGGAAACCCAGTTAAAAGAAAGCCTTTTACACCTTGATGCTTCAGAAGTTAAAAATTTTGTAATTGCTTATGAGCCAATATGGGCAATAGGTACAGGCAGGACTGCCACTGCAGATCAGGCTCAGGAAACGCATGCACATATCAGGAAGGTTATTGCTGAAAAATATAATGATGATATTGCACAAAGCATTTCAATATTATATGGTGGAAGCGTAAAGGCGGCTAATGCCAAAGAGATTTTTGGAAAAAAAGATGTGGATGGAGGCCTCGTTGGCGGAGCTTCTCTTAATGCTGCGGAATTTACTGAAATTATACGAAGCCTTAAAAAGTAGAAAGTCATTAAATAAGTTAAATCCAATCATCACAAAATTGTAAAATTGATAAGTTTTTAAATGATTTAACGTTGAAATATGCAGTTTCTTACGTTACATTTATATTTCAAATTTTAAAATTTAAAAAACATGAAAAAAATTATTATCGCGATTCTTATGATTGTTGGTTCATTTGGTTATGCTAATGCACAAACCGTAAAAAAAGCAGTTCACAAAAAGACAACTACTGCTGTTACTACTGCAACAACACCAGCCGACAAAAAAGTAACCAAGGTTGAAAAAACCACCACTCACGTTAAAAAAGACGGAACAGCAGACAAGAGGTTTAAAGAAAATAAAACCACAACTACAACAACAGGCCCATTGAAAAAAGATGGTACAGCTGATATGAGGTATAAAGCCAATAAGAAAAAATAAAAAATATTTTTATTGAAATTATGGCCCGTCTAACGGGCCATTTTTATTTATAGTAAACAAACAAAAAATGCTTTTTTTTATTTGATAACGTGATTGAGATCAATATCTATTTCAGAGAAAGAATTCAATTTATTCAAATTCAATACCGTTTTTTTTGCATTTGGCGACCTGTGGTACATGGGTTCGAATTTTGCACCGGTTATTACTTCATTCAATGTATATGAAGTGCGCGCTGCTACTATATTTGAAAACATATCATCAAAGGCTTTTACATAAACCAATATTTCACCCTGTGCATTTTTAAAATCCTCTTTTGTAAAATTATAGAATGGGCTTGTTTCCGTAATTGGATGAACAATCGTCCAGTTTAAAGTGAGGGAATTTACCTTTTCATATTCTAATGAAAGTTGGAAAAACTTGTTAACCCTCTTGCCATTTTCTTCTACTACAAGGCCCAAAGATACTTTCGCTTCAGCGTCAGTTAAAGTAGTATTTTTAAAAGGAGCCATCCTAAACATAATAGCGTTGCCTTCAATGTATGGGCCGAGTAATGCATTTTCGCTAAAACGAACGTAAGCCTTAGGCCTCGAGAACCTTCCATAAAGCAAACCTGTAACTACAGCAAAACTCAAAAGGCCCATTAAGGCTTCGAAAGAAGATAGCAAACTTGCTAAAAATCCAATTGGGCTTATTCTTCCATAACCCACGGTGGTAAATGTCTGGCAGCTAAAGAAAAAAGATTCAGCAAATTCTTCAAAAGCGGAGTGAGTAGGAATTCCTGCAAATTGCGTTACTCCTAAAAAAAAATAAATTAAGCCAAATAATATGTTGATGAAAAAATAGAAAAGTAAAATGATCATGAAAAATTTCCACCGCGGCATTTTCAAAAGAACATGGTACCAGCTTATTCTTTCAAAATAACCTAAACCTTTTTTTTCTATATTGGGGTTTCCGTTTTTATTAAGAAACCTGCCGCCATAATCTGATGAATTAATTCCGAAACCGGTATTTATTTCTGAGGTTGATTTCGGGTTTATTTTACGGAAATTGAACATGTTTCTGTTGATTAAGTTTTAAAGCTTATTTAAAATGATAATCAACAAAGGTGTAAAAATTAATTTTATCCCGGTTACTATATTTTCTGCAGTTTGTATTCAATTGAGATTATATAGAATGCTGTAAGAAGCTGCTGAAATTTTAATTTATCTTCGGTTTAATTTTTTTAAGTATGGAAAAATATTTCCTCTATAAAGTTTACCGCTATAATAAAAAATTGTTTTTTTTCTTTCTTGCTTTTGCAGGATTTTCATTATTCTGTAATCTTGCTGGATTTGAAATAACTCCATTTTATGTGTGGGGAATGTATTCCCAAAAAGAAATACAGCCTAAAGAATATCCGATTTTTAAAATCACCGCAAATGAAAAATTAGTTGATTACTCAACGGGTTATTTCCCGGCGAACCGTTTTTTTCTGCTTTCGCCCCTTTCTTATTATGCATCCGTAAAAACTCCGGAAGACCCAACTTCTATTTTCTTGAAAGAAAAATTAAAAGAAAAATATGAATGGGTGAAACAATATGCCGATAAGGTTTTAAATTCTCCAAAAGAAGTTGAAGAATTTCCTGGTTGGTTTAAAAATTATATTGGGCAAACTACAGGCGAAAAAGTTCAAAGCCTTAAAGTTGAATTGCTTCTTGTTTCTTATGAAAATAATAATTCAATTAAAATAGATTCAGTTCATATTTTAATAGATGAAAAATAAAAACTCTGAAATATATTTTTCTCAAAGGCAGATTGAATTCCTTTGCAGGCTTGTGTTTTCGATAATTTTGATTGACCTGGTATTTTCCGCATTTTCTAATACACTGGTTCATCAATTGCAATCTCCGGTTTTAAAATTTGCTTATGTTGACCCTACTTTTTGGGTAATGCATTTGCTAAAAATTCCCGGTTTAGTTTCTTCGAATTTTTATCTTTCCTGGTTTTGGGATATAGCTCTTTTCATTTCTTGTATTGGCATTCTGATTTTCCCGGGAAAAAAATGGATCATCGCGGTTTTTATCATTTTTTATTTCGTTTACTACGTTATTTTTAATTCTTATGGAGCACACCACACACATGCTCTGATACCTGTTTTAATAACTCCGGTTGCCTTTTTATTTTCTAAAAAATCCTTTTCGTTTGCCTGGCAGGGTCTGCGTTATTTTCTCTTGTTCTCTTATTCAGCAGCATTTTTATGGAAATTCTTTCGTTTCTCCTGGCTTCAAGGCAACCAGGGAGTTTTAATTGTAAAAAAGAATCTTACGCCTTATTTATATTTTAATCCTCATACTTTTTTAGCAGAAATTTATTTTTGGTTTTTGGATAATCCCATTCTTATTCAGATGATATATTTAGCAGGATTTGTTTTGGAAGGTTTTTTTATAGTGGGATTTTTTACAAAAAGATATGATAAAGTATTATTTGTTATCTCCCTGCTTTTGCCTCTCGGATTTTGGTTTTTGTCCGATGCTTACTTTTTTGAAATGTTCATTTTAAGCCTTTCTTTGGCGCCGTTTAATAAGAGGTTTCTTTCATATCCAATGGATATAACTTGAAAGCTTTTATCAGCCTATTTTACCCTTTCAGTGTATTTATATATAATTCATCAAATTGAGTGGAGACCGCTTCATAATTAAAATTCTGTTTAGCAAAATAAGCTATTTCATTTTTATTAAAATATTTTTTGTGGTCCATATACCATAACAGTTTCTTTGACAATTCATCTTCATCTTCTGAATTTACAAAAATACCATTTATATTTTCTGTTACAATTTCCCTAATTACAGCTAAATCACTTGCTATAACGGGAAGTCCACATGCATTTGCTTCTATGATGACACAGCCAAAAGTTTCATACCGGGTAAAAAAGATCATTGCATCACACTTGCGGTTTACCTTTGCAACCTCCCTATAAGGAAGTGCTCCATAGAAATGAATATGATTTATTAACCCTGTTGTTCTTGCCAGTTCCTCCAAATCTTTTTTATAAGGCCCTACAACATGAAGCTGAAAATTACTGGTTTTTTCTAAAACTTTTTTTAAAGCGCGAAAAATTCCATCTGTATTTTTGTGATACACATTTCCAGTAATAGTTACAAAATGATGAGTGGTATTTGAATGAGAGGTATTTGAAATGGAAGAAGGAAAAAAAATATTAGTGTTTACAACATTTGGTATAATCTTGTAATTGCCTTTAATTAAATTCTTTTCGGTTAAAATTTTGCCTAATTCCTTTGACACAGTATGAACAGCAGAGGCATTTTTGAAAATAAGTTTGATAAGCCATTTAGTAACAAAAGATTTTTTTTCATACAAGCCTGATGCAGGCATGTAGATGGAATGATGTTCAGAAATCACATAATTCAGTTGTTTGAAAAACCTAAGATAAAGCGCATAGATACCAGCCTTTAAAGGAACGTATAAATGGACCAGTTGAGGCTTCCCGTTTTTAACTGATTGTTGGTTATAAAGCGTGTGTAAAAATTTGAAATAACGGAATTGTGAAACTAGTTTTCTTATGATTTTAAAGCGGGATTCAGATTCTTTATAATAACCTTTATACACTTTCAGCCAACCATTTTCTTCATATGTAAATTCGAATTTTTTCTTCGTGAGATTAGGATCCTTAGAAATGAAAATAACGGTTACATCATTTTTTAATGCAATTGCTTTTGCATGCCTTTCTATGAAATCTCCATTCAGAAAATCTACTCTACTTGGATACCAACTTGCAAGGAATAGTATTTTACTCATGCTTAGATAATTTTTGAGTAAAAATATTTTTTGCCAGAATAAAATCTTTTTTCTTCGCCCATAAAAGCTCTTTGAAACTTAATCCTGATTGCTTTGAAAACATGTACAATGAGGTAAAACCGCTTATGGCATAGCCTATAGAACTTGCTACAGCAGCGCCTACTATTCCAAATCGAGGCACTAAAAGAAAATCTCCTACGAGTATAGTAAAGAAACAAAAAAAGGAGATTTTTAAATTGATATCCTGCCTGTTGATTCCTGCAAAATACGCAGCAAGAATGGTCGTGATTGTAAAAACAATTACACCGGGCAAAAGAATTATAAATGGTAAAACTGTACCTGAAAAGGAATGGCTGAAAATTATCGGAATAAATAAGGGGCTTAGTATTGCGAGAGTAATCCCCAATAAAATGTAGCCGTTAAATTGTAGCCTTACAATTGATTTTACTTTTTCTATCAACTTTACAGAATCGGTAACTGTGAATGGAATAATTACTGCGGCAACTGCCATAGGCAAAAGCCACAAAACCTGGCTAAGTTTTGAAGCCAAAGCATACAATCCCAGTTCCTCTTTGTTATTAAAATAATTGATAAACCAATAGTCCATTCTATAGGCAAGAAACTGAAATAAGTTGGAGAAAAAAGCAATGCCGGCATACATAAAAACAAGTTTGAATTGTTTCATTTTTAAAAGAGAAAAGCTGAAACAGTACTTTATTTTCTTTAATAGAATAATGAGGTTTAAAACTGTTTGCAAAACAATTAGCAGTACATAAACCTTTAATATTAAAAGCGTGTGTTCATTACCGTTAGGTTCATTTTTATAAAGCAGGAATGAAAATACAATTATGAAAATAACATTGGTAATTACTAGTAAAATATTAAGGGAATCAAACCATTTGTTCCCGGAGAAAATTGCTGATAAATACCCATTAAACAAAAGAGCGGATACATAAAGGCAGCCCCAGAAAGGGAGAGATGGAAACGCAATATCTACATAAATTGAAAACCCGAAAAGGGAATGAAATATTTTTCCTACAATTAATATAATGATAACCTGCAGCAATAAAATAATAAAGGCAGAATTTAAAAGCGAAGTTGGTGAGAATTCGTTTTTGGCAGAATAATAAGTGATTCCTGAATTAAAACTGAAACTGGTAATTAAAACAATAAGTGCTGCATTGGCAATAAACAATGAATAAATTCCATTTCCTTCAACACCTAATAATCTTATGAGTAGTACGGTAACGATTAAGGATAATATTACGTTAGCACCTTTGAATACAACATTTTTAATCAGTTCATTAAAGAAATTCATTGGCTTATATTACCATGGTAATTGTGTAAGAAATAAGTGTAACAAATATATTATTTAAAAGTTACAATCTTTTATGGGCTTAATTGGCTAATGTCTTTTTGTGAAATTTGAAAAACCAGGTATTGCGAATTGATATGATCGTAAGGCTCTTTGTGCAATTGATGTATCCATTGATAAGTTCCGGTATTCCACAAGTCAAGGTAATCGTTAACGTTTAGAATAATTATTCCAATGGTAGGTTTATCGGGTTGGTAAACAGAACCCGGATGTTGATCCATATATTTATCAAGCCAAAACTTTCCCTCTTTATAAAAAATATTACTATCAGCTAAATATTTATAAGCATTTTTTTTGTTAAGGATAAATTCATTGGTATAAGGAAGAAAATGTGGGAAATAGTTCATTACAGATATGATTTGCCAGGCACAGATTGGGATGAGGATAAAAGCTGATTTTTTATTCCAGGTTGATAATAGGCCGCCGGGAAACCTTCCGCATAAAACCTGTAGAAGTGGCAACATAAATAAAATATGGCGTATGCCTATTTGTGCTTTATAAAAGAAATTAAATAGTATGAGCCCTGTTGCGATTGGTATTAAAATAAATGCTTCATTTTTAAAAAAATATTTGATTGTTTGTAATCGAAAAATATAGAACAATGAAAATATTATCGCAATTAGAAAAGGTATTGGTAGTTTAAAAAAAAGAACGACAAAATAATAATAAAAAAAACTTCCGTCTTTTTTCTTTGTGCCCAATAAATAAACATCCCCATAAGTACTTTGAGCCGAGCCGCCTCCCAATTGTTCGAAATATTTTGCGCCATCCATTCCTTCAAAAAAAGGTTGTGGAAGCGGTAAGGGAATATTTCCCAGGAAGCCTGATACCTTTTGTATTTCCTGGAAAGGTTGCGAAATAAAATGATATTCTTTTAAAGGTTTTCCGGTATGATAAAATAAAAAAGCTGCATTAATAATTAGAAGATTAAGTGCAATAACCCAGATAACCGAAGTAATTATTTTTTTACTGAACAAATGCTTTACAGAAAAAAAATGTTTTCTGAAATTGTTTCCGGACGCAGCGTATGATGCTGTTATAAGTAACAACGGAATTAAAAAATAATAAAATAATAGCGACTGCTTTGATACCTGGCAAAATGCCAAAAAAATTGCCATCAGAGTGAGTTTTTTAAAACTATGTGTTTGAGTATATCTCCAGGCGTGGTAAAAAAGTGCAATAGAAAAAAAGACTGAGTAAATATCTGTGCTTACAAATTGTGAGTGGGCAATTAAATTAGGGCACAAGCAACATAAGAAGAGAGAAAACAGTCCGCCATTTGGCCCATAAAGTTTCCTTGACCATTTAAAAACATATAATATTATAAAGAAACCGATTAAAACAGAAATAAACCTTCCATGATAAATATCGCTAAAAGCCTGTTGTTGATTTTTTTTTAAAGAAGGATTAAATAACTGCTCGATAGCCCTGGGCAATGCGTTTAAAGCACATACCGGCATTTTACTGTGGAATAAAAAGAGGTTATCCTGCTTGGTAGGGTTGTCTTTTAAAATCTTTACGCCATAACTGTAAAAAGAACCTTCATCAGAATTGATGCTCAGTTTTTTCAGTGCAAATAAAGTTGAGGCAAAATAAATTCCAATAAGAACAAAGACTATTGCATTGTACCCTCTGATCTTTTTTGCAGGTAAATTTAGAAATTGCATTGATGGCACTAAAATAGAAAGAAAAGATAAAATAATCCACTTTTATCACCGGCCATTATTTTTAATTTATAGTAAACCAACAAATAACTAAGATTTCTATTTCCTAAAAATATTTATTATGAGTTGCAAACTCAGGATAGCGCTTCATTTTAATTTCAAACACACCACGAACAGCAAGGGGTGTGGTTTGAATCTATTTTCCAAGCCATCAGCAATTATTAATACAGCCCCAATTAAAGATCGTAATTTCCATATTTATTTTTATAATAAGCTGTATAACAAAGAATGAGAATAAATATTAAAAAGCTAATAATTAAATAGAAATAAAAAAAAGAATTAATTCGTTTTTTAAAACCTTCGGGTAATAAAATATATTTTTCACGTAGTAAATCTGACCTTTCAGAAGTTATTAATAATAGATTAAAAACAAAAAGAATTACATATATAAAAAGAGCAGCCCATTTGTTTATTAAAGTATGCTTATTGAGAATGCTAATGAAAAATGTAATACTTAAAATATTGAAGCAAGGTAAACCGGCTAATAATGCAACAGCTGATATCCGCAATGTATATTTATTTTTTTTACCCGTGCTATTATACCAATCATAGGCTCTACAGTAAAAAGAATTGTATAAATTCATATAGTGATTATTGTTTAATTTTTATCCTCCCCCTGCTGTCCTTAGATTTAGAAGGTCAAATATAGAAAATTACTGCTGTCCTGAGTTTACAAATTAGGACATACTAAATTAGAATTCAATTATTAATAGTCCACATTGCTTTCCATAATAATAGTCTATTGCACTAGTATAAGCCCACAGCTCACCAGCTTTATAATATAGTCATTCACCTTACTTACCTTTGCAGCGTTTTTTTAAATTATTTTGGGTAAATGAAGAATATAAGAAATTTTTGCATCATCGCACATATTGACCACGGTAAAAGTACGCTGGCAGACCGGTTGCTTGAATTTACCCATACAATTAACGACCGTGAAATGCACGCGCAGGTGCTTGACAATATGGACCTGGAAAGAGAAAAAGGAATTACTATTAAAAGCCACGCTATTCAGATCAATTATAGCTTTGAAGGAGAAGAATATATTTTAAATTTAATTGATACACCGGGCCACGTTGATTTTAGCTATGAAGTCAGCCGCGCACTTGCGGCATGCGAAGGCGCTTTGCTTTTGGTAGATGCTACTCAGGGTATACAGGCACAAACAATTTCTAATTTATACCTGGCTATTGATAACGATTTGGGAATTATTCCGGTGTTGAATAAAATAGATATGGACGGAGCGATGATTGCAGAAGTTGAAGACCAAATCATTGAATTAATCGGATGCAAACCGGAAGATATTTTACACGCAAGTGCGAAAACAGGTGTTGGTATTGAAGAAATCCTCAGCGCAATTATTAAAAAGATTCCGGCACCAAAAGGCAATGTAGATGCTCCTTTGCAAGCTTTGATATTCGACAGTGTTTTTAATAGTTTCAGGGGGATTATTGTTTATTTCCGCATCTTCAATGGTACTTTAAAAAAGAATGATAAAATTAAATTTTCCAATACAGGAAAAGAATACAACGCTGATGAAGTAGGGATTTTGAAAATAGGAATGATGGCGAAGAACGAAGTGAAAGCCGGCGATGTTGGTTATGTAATTACGGGAATTAAAAATGCAAAAGAAGTAAAAGTGGGTGATACAATTACCACGACTGCCAATCCTTGTAAAGAATCTATTAAAGGTTTTGAAGAAGTAAAACCGATGGTTTTTGCCGGTATTTTTCCCGTGAACACGGACGAGTTTGAAGAACTGCGCGATTGTATGGAAAAGCTTCAACTCAATGATGCCTCGCTCACATTTGAACTGGAAACGTCACAGGCTTTGGGTTTTGGTTTCCGTTGTGGATTCCTGGGAATGCTTCACATGGAAATTATCCAGGAAAGGTTAGAACGGGAATTTAACCAAACCGTAATTACCACTGTTCCAAACGTTAGTTTTTTTGCTTACACAACCAAAGGCGAAAAAATTAATGTGAACAATCCTACGCAAATGCCCGACCCTAGCCGGATTGAAAAAATAGAAGAGCCTTTTATACGGGCCCAGATCATTACAAAGCCTGAGTACATCGGTAACATTATGTCGTTGTGTATTGGTAAAAGAGGGCTTCTTACCAACCAGGCTTATTTAACGCCAACTCGTGTGGAACTTAGCTTTGAGATGCCATTAACTGAGATTGTATTTGATTTTTACGACAGGCTGAAAAGTGTTACACGTGGTTACGCATCGTTTGATTACCACCCAATTGGCTATCGCGAAAGTGATATTGTAAAAATGGATATTTTATTGAACGGAGATAAAGTAGATGCACTCAGTTCTTTAATCCATCGGGCCAGGTCGCAGGAGTTTGGTAGAAAATTGTGTGAGAAATTAAAAGAATTGGTTCCGAGGCAGCAATTCCAGATTGCAATACAGGCTGCTATCGGAGCTAAAATAGTTTCGCGTGAAAACATCAGCGCTATAAGAAAAGACGTGACGGCAAAATGTTATGGCGGAGATATTAGCCGCAAAAGAAAATTGTTGGAGAAACAAAAAGAAGGTAAAAAAAGAATGAAACAAATAGGAAATGTAGAAGTGCCACAGGAGGCTTTCCTGGCAGTTTTAAAGCTTGATGAATAACCTGTTTTCATAAGAAGGATAGTAAACGAACAAAAAACCCTTTTTCTTGTTTTTTCGTAGGTTGTAAAATAATATGATCTTCGTTAGCCTTCGTTGGATGAATAAATAAAAAATCTTACTTTTCGCAAAATTAAAATTATGCCTTCCGTTGCTTTGAATAAAGAAATGAATATTGAAGTGAAAGTGCGCCTCATACGTAAAGGGGATGATGAGCCATTATCCGGAAAAGAATACCATGTCCGGCTTTATGACAAAGATATTTTTAATGACGATTGTTTGGGAGAAGCTGCTCCTAATGAAGAAGGGCTTGCAAAATTTATCTTTTCCCAGGAGGATTTTTCCAAACCGCTGGGCCTTGATGATAAACCGGATTTTTATTTTGTGGTTTATAAAAACAAGAAAGAGATTTTTAAAAGCAAGGTCATGCCCAATCTTGACCTTTCAAATGTTGAGGAATTTATCATGAAAGAAGGAGAAGTTATTGACCTTGGCACTTTTTTAATTGATCCCAATTAATATCAACTCCATTACTATAATAAAATCAGATTTCATTCATTATCCCTGCTAATAATTTATAGGAATGAAGTTTTGCCTCCTGGCTGTAAATATTAGTAATGGCCATTAATTCATTGATTCCTGATTTCTTTAAAAATCCCTTTAATCCTTTTTTTAAAGTTTCTTCATTTCCGATAAATGAAAATTCAAGCATTTGTTTGGCGGCATCTTTTTCATAATCATTCCATAATTCATCCATATTTTCAACAGGTGGCTGTAAGCGTGTACGCCTTCCCGTTATAATTCCAATAAACATCTGGTACAAAGAAGTGGCTAATTTATTGGCTTCTTCATCAGAATCTGCAGCTATTACATTTACGCAAGCCATCATATATGGTTTCTTAAGATGTTCGGAAGGGCGGAAAGTTTGCCGGTAGATTTCAGATGCCGCATAAAACTGGGCTGGCGCAAAATGAGTGGCGAAAGCATAAGGCAACCCTAAGTACCCGGCGAGTTGCGCGCTATCAGTGCTCGATCCTAATATCCAGATAGGAATATCCTGCCCTTCTCCGGGTATAGCCCTTACTTTTGAAGTATGATTTTCTTTTGAAAAATAGGTTTGAAGTTTCAAAATATTTTGAGGGAAATCATTCACCGATTCATATCGCCCATTTCGCAATTCCAAGGCTGTCATTTGATCTGTTCCCGGAGCGCGCCCTAAACCTAAATCTATTCTTCCCGGATAAATAGATTCCAACGTTCCAAATTGTTCTGCAACTGCTAATGGAGAATGATTGGGGAGCATGATGCCTCCGGAACCAACGCGCATGGCTGAAGTACCGCCTGCAATGTACCCTATCAAAACTGAGGTGGCAGAGCTGGCCACACTTATCATATTATGGTGCTCTGAAAGCCAATAGCGGGTGTATCCTAATTTCTCTGCATGCTTTGCTAATTCAAGGCTTTTTGCAAAGGTTTCTGTAAGCGTAGAACCTTCGCTAACAGTTGCAAGGTCTAATATTGAATATGGAATTGAGGAAGCCTTTTTATTCATTTTTGTATCAAATTATTCAATTTTACAAGAAATATTCTAAATAAGGAACGAAAATCATTCATTTTTTTGTTAAGATCTTATTCTTTAAAAATTGAGTGCCCCTGTAGATACAGGGGCACTTTACCAAAACTAACTGCTTATGAGTTGCGGGAAAATTAATCCATTTTTGTTAAGGAAAAGAATTTCTTCAAATATTTTACTCATTTATTGCAATTTATTATTCAACTGAACCAAAATTGATTTGAATTTAATATTTTTAACGTGAGTTCGATATAAGAAGTATATAATTCATTTATTAAGATTAATAAATAATTACAATTATATTACAATGTAAATCAATAATATGTAAGCATATTTAGTATATTTATAGTGCAAACAATAAAAACTAAAAATATGCTTACATCAGGCCAAATTACAGAACTTTTCTTTCTTATTGATGAATATTGCC
>Ga0207933_1001158_pt1 | contig 21290 bp, 17 predicted proteins | sample NGESurdeep092012_4_FD_184488 | JGI IMG/M metagenome (GOLD analysis project Ga0207933, IMG submission 184488) | Arctic peat soil microbial communities from Barrow, Alaska - NGEE Surface sample F53-3 deep-092012 (SPAdes) | ecosystem: Environmental > Terrestrial > Soil > Wetlands > Peat ...
AAAACTTCGGGACACACCGGAAAACATCCCCGTACGAAAGCCCAATGAATTACTGGAAATTTGGATGTCCACGGACGTCAAAAAACGTCCCAAGTGTTGATGGCATGCAAGGGGTCAGGGGTTCGAATCCCCTTACCTCCACCAAGATCCTGAAGTTCGTCGTGGCCCGCGCGAACCTACGATGGGCAGATGTCAAGATTCGCGAAGACGTTGGCTGTCGGGTTAGTCCTCTCCACACTCGCCGTCCTTCCATTGTCAAAGGCCGACAGCGCCGCTGCGGTGACCAAGTCCGCAATCGTGCCAGCGTGCATTCAGGGGCAGTTGCAAGTCGCGGTTGAAAGTGGCGGCGGTCTTCAAGTTGGAACGCCACAGGGCTACACCTTCCTTGTGGTCAATATCACCAGTCACTCGTGCGCTCTACAGGGGTTCCCGTGGTGGATTGTTCTCTCTACTTCAGGTGGCAACACGCTGAAGACTTCAGTGTTGCACCGACCAAATTCGCTCTACGCCCAGCCCCCGGCTCAACGGGTCATTCTGAGTCGTCACAACGTCGCTAGCTTCGGTATGAGCTACCAGTACGTTCGAGCGCCGCAATTCGCAGGTAACCCGGCATGTCAGGCATCCTTCATTGACTTCCGACTCCCCGCGATCAAGGCACGGATGTTCTCCTTCGAATTCCCGCTACACATTGACGTTTGTGCGACTGATCGGAAGTTCGATGTCAGTCCTGTCGAGGCTGCCCCGGCTCCCCTGGCATGACGGAATGTTCGCTTAGTTGCAAGGCAACCCATAGGCGTAATCGTTAGGCGAAATCGAAAGCACGACCCCAGTATCTACAAGGCCTCCGGAGCACTATTCGAATCCCCCTACCTCCACAATTTGTGCTTGACCCCATGATCCGGTCGTAGATCGTTCAAGTCAGTCCACATCACCCCAGCCATACACCAATCCCCAGCCGAATCTTGATTAACTCTGTATTGCAGAGTACTCTGAACTAAAGAGAACTAACGGGATCGGATGGCGCCATGGGAACTTCAGATTCAAGCGAAACATTGGATGAAGTTGATCGATTGCAAAAGTTAGCGTGGGCTGATCGCCGACCTTCGTCGGTGCCGCTGTTCATCTTCGGTGCGCTCGCAATCCTGAGCACTCCCTTGGAGTACACCGATCTCTCGATGTGGAGACTCTTCTATTGGTTAATCGCAGGCCCTACGGGCTTCCTCTTATGTGCTGCGTGGTACAGGCACCGCCGCTCGGTGATCGGCGTAGGAACTGGACGCGGTTCCTATATGAAGACGGGCATTGTCCTCCTCGTGTGGTTCCTGCTCGCGTTTCCTCTGTGGCTGATCGCACTGCCGACGATCGGCATAGCCCTTCTGGTGATTGCGGTCCAACAACGCAACACCTACCTCGCGGTATGTGCCGCGTGCTTCGGCGTGATTGGCTTTCTGGAGACCATCTTCACGTTTGACAACATGCTGTACCGTCTCGCCCACTACTTCGGACTTTTTAAGTCAACTGACGGATACTTCAACGGCGCCCCCACAATTGTCGGTGTCGTATGGGGACTGCTCATGATCGCGGCTGGGTTAGTTGCCCGCAAGCGAGAAGTCAATGCGGCCAATGCCTAGACGAAGAGATGTAAGTGGGGCAGATGGTAACGACGTAAGCCCCCAAACTCCAGAATTGAATGATGTCGTCCATCAGAGAACGCGCCTCGGCCTACTGGCGGTCCTGCGCGAGATTCACGAAGCCGATTTCTCATACCTGAAGTCAAGACTTCAACTCACTGATGGCAATCTGGGCCAACACATTGAGATTCTGGTACACCATGGACTGGTGACAATCCGCAAGGGTCACGAAGGCCGACGAGCACGCACATGGGTAACGATCACGCGGGCTGGGGAAATGGCCCTCGCCTCTGAGATCAAGACACTCAGATCCTTGCTCGACTTATAGAGTTCACCTGACCCCCATGTCGACACTGCATCGGGCGCAGTACAGTCTTTCCCTTCAAGTCGCAGCGCTTCGCAAGGTGTAGCGACCGGGCGCAACCCTGCGAAGTCTTGGCGGCACTCGGTTAGTGCCTTCGCTCATTTCAGCGAGAGCCAATTTCAGCCCGGAGCGACTCACCGATCCCCCGACTTGGCGGATTGCCAGTGCGATCTCGGCCTTGGAGACTTGGTGAACCCCATCGTTCAACCGGGCCGACACTATCTGTAGGACGCATTCCTTCACAGTGCCGGGCAGCCCGGTTGGCCGCAACCTAATAAATACAGGAGGAAGTTGAATAGTCAGGGTGTTCGGATGAGGTAACCCTCGCTCCACTCGATCAAAAGCCTTATGTTGTAAGGCTTTACGTGGCGTCGGAACGAGACTGAAATACCCTTTCTGACCTGTCCCTTTGCACAACGTGCAAAGGGGTAAGAGCAACCTAGCTCGTCGGTCATTTCGGTGCATTAATTGAGGTTCTAAATGGCGCCAGTTAGCGTTCGGCGGGCTCCTATACGAGCAACCATGCGAGCAACTGGGATCAAAAACGGAAGTCAGATTCGACGAAGTGTGTCGCGTAGGGTCGCAGACTCGAATCCGCACGATTCAGCCGAGTCGCTAGTCCGTGGTTACAGATCGCTGACGTCGAGCCCTCCGCCAGACCTGCGTAGCCCTCGTTTACTTCGAGCGATCAGAATCAGGCCGCGACTGATTCTCGTTCGAATACATTCCGAAACGGATGCTGACTGTATTCGAGGATACGGGCTGGAAGGATGTCCTCATGATGATGCCACCAACTCCGAGATGGAGTTTTGACGGGCGTATTCAACTGGTCAGCGCAACAAGCTCGGCGAGTTTCTCCAATGGTGTCATATAGCCGAGCGTCGTTCGGGGACGACGATGGAGGCTGTGCTGGATTCGATGGAGGTCATCGGCTGACTTCATCGTGACTACGGTTTTTGGGCCGAACGCGACGACGGTTGACGCACCGCCGTCGAACGTGCGTTTCAATGTTTGTAGGGCCTAGGGCGTCGCTTGGGGTTGAACTCTGGCGAGTCCAACCCCAATCAGACGTACCCCTCGATTTATTCGTCCGCAATGATTGATCCGACGCGGTCACCAATGCCGGGGTCGCGCTGGACGAGGAAGGTCGCGTAGATGAACGCCACGACCACGACCCCGAGCGCTAAGTACGGGTACCAGCTGTAGGGCGCGGACTGGCCGGGCTTGGCAAGGTAGTACAACGGCACCAAGATCCACAGCACCCCGATGACCGGCAAGACCGCGTGACGCCACGGATTGTAGAGATTCGGATGGTGTTTCTTGTAATAGAAGGGCAACGCCAAGTTACTGAGCCCATAGACGAGCAACAACAATATGGTGCCAAAGGTCGACGACTCGACGAACATGGTGAGCGCACTCATTGAACCTGACGTGGCGTGACCGCCGATGATGTGACCGAGTCCCCAGATGCCAATAATCGCCAGCCCGAGTCCCAAGAAGACGAGCAGTGCCGTCACCGGCGTGCGACGCGTCGAGTGGACCTTGCCGATGGCCCTTGGCAGCAACCCTTCCCTACCCGCGTTGAAGATGAGGCGAGCCTGGGAGTTCGTGCCGGCGATCAAGGCGCCAAGCGTCGAGGTCATACCGGCCAGGAAGCCAAAGAAGAGGGCAACGGCGAAGACTTCCTTCGCAACCGTGATGAAGGGAATCGCCGCGCTGCTGAGCGTGCCCACGTTGTCCTTGAACCCAACGACTGTTGAAAAGGCGAAGAAGGTGTAGGCGACGAGCATGATGATGATCGACGTGAAGACTGCCCTCGGAACGTTCTTGCGAGGATTGTCCGTCTCTTCCGCCAAGGCGGCGGAGTTCTCCCAACCAATGAAGAGATAGACGGCGAGCGGAAAGCCTGCGGCGAGCCCCTTGAATCCTCCGGTGATGTTCTTGGGCTCAAAGGGCTTGAAGTTGATGTAACCGTGAAACTTGACGAGCGTCAAAATGCTCACGACGATCATTATCACCATCTCGAAGGCGAAGAAGAACCCCGCCATTTTCGTGGAGACTGAAATTCCCCGGATCATCATGAAGGACGCGAAGGCTAAGAAGATCAGCACCCAGACAATCCATGGCACGCTCTGGAGACCCGCGACGTTGTAATTCTGCAGGATCGTCTGGAAGAAGCCGCCCACGATGGCGATCACTGAGGCCATGGCCGCGATGTAGCCAGCACCGGTCAAAATCGCCGTCGTGACGGCAGCCTTTCCGCCAAACGTCTTTCCAATGAAGGAGATGAACCCGCCAGCGGACGGCAGCACCTTCGTGAACTCCGACAGCGTGTTGCCAAGAAACAAGATCGCGACACCCGCCGCGATGATGGTGAGCGGTGACGCGAGTCCCGCCGTGAAGGCGAGATAGCCAAAACCAAAGTAGAAGCTCATCGCCGGTCCGATGTTCGCCATCGTCGCGGCGGAAATGTCTAGTAGCCCGAGAACGCCTTGTCGTAAGCGTTCATGTCCTCCGTGGACTACTTGCTCCTTCGCACCAAGTGATTCTGACGTGAATCCTTCACTCATACTTCCCCCTTTGTGAAACGCGTGACGTGACCGCCTTCACGCCTTACGTATCGTCAAGGCAGCACATATCTGTAGAAGGTAGTGGAGTTCGCGCGGCGACGCCGAACCAAGTCAGAGAAGTTTTCTTCGCCGCCATTACTCGATTTATCACGTGTCGATAGGACTAATGAACGTGTAAGGACCCGAAAGGGACTCTCGCGAATCAAAAATCGAGACATGTCGTGCATTGCCACTCATGGGTCATGAATCGAGTGGCACGACGTCGTCCACGAAGAGGATCAGTCGGAATCCTTCATACGTTGGGCGACGTTCTTCTCTTGGAGCGTTCCGTCGAGGAAATGCTCACGAACGCTTCGCCGGTCGATGTCGGGTCGATTCTGTGACAACTTGGCCTTGCCTTCGATAGACACAACGCTGATCTCAATGCCAACGATGGCGTGTAGTTGTGCGTTTCGATACTTCTCGTCAAGGTCATCAACCCGCCACTGTGGCGTCCGACCCTGCTCAAAGTGAGACGTGAGATCGCGAACTTGATTCAATTTCCACTCATCCGTATCGTGAAGTGTTAGTCGCCCGCGCACTTGTGCCGCCTCGTAGTTCCACGTCGGCACGACCCCGGGGTTCTCACGTCGACTCGGGTAGTGCGACGGGCTCACGTACGCACTGGCCGCGAGAAAGAAAGCGAGCACGTCCATTCCATCTCTCGCCGATTTCCACCACGGATTTGCCCTGGCGAGATGCGACCACACCGTCGTGCGATCCTCGCCAACGATAACTGGAACGAAGACGCTCTCGAGTCCGTCCTCGGTCGCGATGACGAGCAAGCCGGCACCGGCGTCATTGACGATCCGCCATGCGCTGCTTTCCTCGACCGCAAACTTTGGAGGCACGTACACGTCTCCATTGTTTCACTATGCGAAGAGCCAACGTCGCGTCGCCCTAGGCAACGTCGAGCACCGTCTCGAGACCTTCATAACCTGGCGCCGTTCGTGCCCAGGGATGCGCGCCTTCAACGAGCGCGGCGATGTCAATGAGGCGATAGTCGTGGTAATGCGCGGCGGTCACTTGCAGACCAAAGGGAAGGCCGGACGGTAGATGGCCAAAGGGGATACTGATCGCGGGATTTCCGGTCACGTTCTGCATCGCCGTCGAGAGGACCTCAGGCGCGAGTCCGTGTACTTCAGCGTCTTCGTCCATGCGTCCGTCGGCGAGCCAACCTTCGCTCGCGACCGAGGGAGTGAGCAACAGACCGTTCTCACCAAGTAGCTCATCCATGCGGCGCACGTAGTCGTAACGCCGTCGTCGAGCGGCGAGGTACTCATCAATGCTCACACCGAGCCCGGTGCTAAAGAACTCCTGAGTCGACACGTGGAACTCACCCATGTGCTCGTCCACCCACGCACGTCCAAGAGAGGCCACGTGCTCTGCCGCTGCCACCGTGAACCAGTCCAGGTCGGGATCGCCATCGACGAAGAATCCCTTCGCGTCACGCCACGTGACGTGAACGCCGAGTAGGTTCGAGACCGCTTCCACAGCGTTGTGAAAGAGTCGTGCTACCGGTTCGCTCAGTGGGCCAAACGGTGAAGTTCGTACGGCAGCGAAGAGTGCAACCGATCGACCCTCGTGGCGGGCCCACTGGTCGATGAGCGCAGTAGGCGGTGACGTCGGATCTCCGGCCACGGGACCACGCGTCACGTCAAGAAGGAGACGCAGGTCATCGCACGACGTGGCGAAGGGCCCGTCGGTGGAGTAGTCGATCCAATCGGGGGCTGGCCATCTTCCCATGACGCCATTGGTCGGCTTTAATCCGACGAGTCCACAAAGTGACGCCGGAATGCGAATGGATCCCCCGCCATCCGTTGCGGTCGCCGCGCCCACCAAGCCGGCGACCACTGCGGCCGCGGACCCGCCGCTCGAGCCACCCGGTGAGTACTCAAGATTCCAGGGGTTTCGCGTCACGCCGCTCAGGAGATTCGCTGTAAATCCTTCGATAGCGAACTCGGGCAGCGTCGATTTACCCACCACGATGGCTCCGGCGCTCAAAAGTCGATCAGTCACCACGCCATTCGCCGTCGCAGGCGGCGCGTCTCGAAGCGCGAGCGAACCCTTCCTCGTCGGGTGGCCACGCACGTCCTCCAGGTCCTTAATGAGCACCGGTATCCCACGTAACACTCCACCAGAAGACGGATCTTGATCAACTCGCTTCGCTTCGCGAAGCGCCACTTCGAAGAAGGTGTCGGCCGTGACGTTGAGTACGCTGGCTCGTTCGAGGCGCTCAATTGACGCGTTCACCAACGTCGTTGCACTACAACGGCGATCTCGTATCGCGTTCGAGAGGAGCGTGAGCGTCCCAACGGGCGCACTCATAAATCGAATCCTCGGATAATCGCGAAAGTGGAACCGTCAATCATTGAAGTCGCCACGAAAGGACAATAACGTCAATCGGCCATGTTGGAGTAGATGACCATGAGCCATGGCGCGGAAGATTTCGAGGGGGCTTCTCTTATGGGCACGACTCACCACCTTCTTTAATCCTAAGGTGCCGGGATCGAGACCCGGACGGGCGGACAGAAGGAATCTTTCATTTCGAAATGTGTCACACCGCCACCATCCCGGACAAGAAAATTGAGCGAATGGGAGAAGTTCCACCAGCGCAAAACCCGTCGCGTTTCAGTCGAAAACAAACCCTCTTTCAGGCCCCAAACTCACGAATAACTACTCGACACACAGGACGCATAAGACGAGAAACGACTTAATTCGACAGATCTCGCCACCACACAATCCTTTTCGCATTCGGCTCATCCCTCATGCGGGCACTGGCACTGAAGCAGTATGGGCTTTTCACGTCCCCTTTGAATTCGTCCCAATCTGCCAACCCACTCCCGCTTGGTAATTAATGGCGTACGAATTTCGCCCATAACACATTCATCTGATCGGAGAATCGTCACGATCTCACGCGAAGATCACGGCTACCCAAAAATTCATACCACGAATCTTTGTTCAGCGGAAAGCAACCCTCTGTCGGCAAGATTGCGCATCAGGGCCACGATGCCAAAAGTCCAGTCGGGAGCGGCTTCTGAGGTAGTGACATTATTAATTAAGGAGCCCAATTCCGGTGTTGAAATGGTGACCACATCTCCATCATGATGCGTGAAGCCAGCTCCGGATTCGTCCCGGTCCTTGGTAGGGGCAAACAATGTTCCGGTGAAAAGCACAAACCCGTCGGGATATTGGTGGTGAGCTCCGCAAGTGTGGTTTACCAAATCCAACAAATCCCGGCTGATGGCGGTCATTGAACTGGCGCCGTCCAATTGGAACCCGTCCTGCCCGGTGACCCGCAGACTGATTTCTAGTCTTCTAGCGCTCTCGAGATTAAATAGATTGTCAAACAGCCGGATAAAGGGTCCTAACGCACAGGAGGCATTGTTGTCTTTTGCTTCCGTCAGTAACAGTGCGCTTCGTCCTTCAAAGTCGCGCAAGTTCACATCATTGCCCAGCATCGCACCCACAGGTTGCCCCGTTGACGTAACGGTCAATACGAGTTCTGGCTCCGGGTTGTTCCACGTGGAGCGGGCCAGAACGCCGATGGCTGCTCCCAGTCCGACGGCTGACAAGACTGGGGCTTTGGTGAATATTTCTGGGTCGGGCCCGATTCCCACCTCCAGATACTGAGACCACAGACTCTCGCCAATTAGAACTTCCTTGATCTTTTGCGCTTCGGCACTACCTGGACGGACATTACTCAGAGTTCCACCGATGACCTCTTTGAGTTGAGCGCGAATGCCTTCGGCGCGTTGTGGGTCACCGGCTGCACGCTCTTCGATGACTCGTTCAAGCATGCTTTGAACAAATGTGACTCCAGCCGCCTTAACCACCTGAAGATCGACCGGGGCCAAGAAATGAGAGGAGGTCCTATCCTGACGAAGCGTCGCGGACAGGACCTCCTCCAGATTCCACATTTTACGTGGCGTTGCATTGCGTACGATCTCAATGACGTCGTCTCGCTCAAGGAGAGAGGACACAGTGGGCTCTATATGGCTAAGGTCCACCACATCGCCCTGGCGAATGGCAACGACGCTGGGCCCACCCTCGATAGGGTCAAAAACCCTACCGATGAGTGTGGCGTTCATATAATCTTCCGGAACAACTCCGCCGTAATCCATGAGCATCCTTTCTTCCTCCTAGCCGTTATTCAGCTTTGGCTTCAATGCACGCGGCCCGCTGGGTCGGGGTGATCTGAACCATCGCCGGGGTCGCCACAAGGCACCTCTCTGAGACCAGAGGACAGCGCGGTGCGAACCGACATCCGGGACCGGGATTGATCACCTTGGGTGGCTCGCCGAGATCGTCACTGCCCAGATCGCTCGGGGCCAGACGGGGGTCGGGAGCGGTGGCCATGAGCAGTCGGGTGTAGGGATGCTGCGGCGAGCGAATAACCTCATCGATTCGCCCCTCTTCGACAATCATACCGGCGTAGAGCACCACCATTCGATCCGCGACGTAACGAGCACTCGCCAGATCGTGCGTAATGTACAGCATAGAAACGCCCTCGTCATCTCGGAGCTCTTTCATAACGTTGAGCAGTCCAATGCGGATCGAGACGTCCAACATCGAAACTGGCTCGTCAGCCACGATCAACGACGGGTGAGAGGACAATGCCTGGGCGAAGCCCAACCGCTGACGCTGGCCGCCCGACAGTTCGTGGGGGTAACGAGTAAGTACGTCCGCCCCGGGAGAGAGGCCGACCTTCTCGAGAAGCCGAACCGCCTCGTTCTTTCGTTGGGCAGCGTTGAGCTCGGGACAGTGCAGCGCGAGCGATCGCAAAAGCCCATGTGCCGCTCGAAGCACGGGGTTGAACGAGCCGAACGGGTCCTGAAACACCATCGGCATTTGACCGCGCGCAGACCGGTTCGACCGATTCGTCAGCGGTCGACCCTCAAAGATAATCGATCCGTTTGAGGGCCGGTAGATCCCGGCGAGTACTCGAGCAATAGTTGATTTACCCGAACCCGACTCCCCTACAAGCGCCACGATTTCGCCGGCGTTCACGTCAAAATTCACTTCGTCAACGGCGTGCAAGACACCGCGTGAGCGAAATCCCCCCACATGAAAGGATCGCGACAGTCCTTGGATCTGCAGCAGGGGCTCGGTCACGAGTTCGCCTTGCGATGGACGAGGTGGCAGCGGACCTCGTAGCCGTCCTTGTCAATGAGGTCTGGTTTCGTTACTCGACACTCATCGAATACACATGGGCAACGATCAGCGAAGTGGCAACCTGGCGGCGGTGCAATGAGCGAAGGCGGAGCTCCAGGAATCCCGGTAAGTTGCCGATAGTCGCCCACCAGCGATGGAAACGCATCCATGAGTCCCTGCGAGTATGGGTGCTGCGGGTGATCGAAGACGCCACGGGTTGCGCCAAGTTCAACTACCTCACCGGCGTACATCACGGCAAGGCGATCGGAAAAGTGCGAGACGACACTCATGTCGTGGGTGACGAACAACACCGCGAAGCCGAGTTCGTGGCGCAACGTCTGAACCTGACGCATCAGCGAACGCTGGGCTACCACGTCCAGGGCTGACGTCGGTTCGTCCATGATTACGAGCTTTGGTTCCAGTAGCAGCGCCATGGCAATCATGGCGCGCTGGCGCATGCCCCCCGACAGCTGAAAGGGGTAGCTCTTCAGGTGTACCGCGTCAATGGCGACCATGCCCAGGACCTCGGCCGATCGTGCCGCAATCTTCTTTCCATTCCAGTCGGTGTGTGCCCTGCACGCGTCAGCGAGTTGCGCCTCAATGGTCAGGATTGGATTAAACGCGTTCATTGCACTCTGCATCACCACCGAAATGTCGCGCCAACGATGTCGACGAAGATCCTCTGCGCTCAGGGAGACCAAGTCCACACCTTTGAAGAACACTGAGCCGGCCACGGTCTCAGCCGGGTACGACAGCAATTGCGCGATTGCAAACAAGAGCGTGGACTTGCCGCAACCCGATTCGCCAACAATGGCGAGAAACTCTCCTTCCGCGAGGTCGAACGAAACGTCATTGATCGCGCGGGCGGCACCCGCCGGGGTCGTGTACTCCACCGTCAAATTTCGAACGCTCAAAATAGGCGCGTTCACGAGCGGACCATCCTCTTCTTCGTCTTGCTGTCTACGCGAACCGGGCGCAACGCCGGGTTTCCGATCTCATCAAAGGCGTAGTTCAATAGCGCAAAGGCAGTCCCCAGTAGCGCAATCGCTGCGCCGGGGGCCAGCGCCCACAGGGCCATGCCGGTGCCCAGGGCTGCGTTATTCTGCGCCCAGTAGAGCATGGTGCCCCACGACTGAGCCTGGATATTGCCTAGACCCACGAACTGCAGACCCGCGGCCGTGAGCACCGCGTAGAGCGCCGCGCCGAGAAAGTTCGCGACAATCAGCGACGTCATGGGTGGAATGAGTTCGAAGAAGATCACGTACAGACTCGACTCGCCACGAGCCCTTGCAGCGAGGAGGTAGTCCCGATTACGAAGCGACAGGGCCTGGACTCGCAGCTGTCGAGCGCCGTAGGACCAGCCCGTCATTACCAGTACGAAAATCAGGAGCCAGAATCCGGCATTGCGGACGTACGAGGTAATGACGATGATGAGAGGAAAGGTGGGAATGACCAGTACCACGTCGGTGAACATGGAAAGTGAATTGTCAGCCCATCCTCCTAAATAAGCCGCACTAATACCTATGACCACCGACAAGACCGTGCTGAAGAAGCCCACTAGGAGCGCAATCGTGACGGACTGACGCGTTCCGGCAATGAGTTGTGAAAAGATGTCCTGACCGTAGGACGTAGTACCGAGCAGGTGGGACCACGAGACACCGAAGCCCGGCGTGAACACCTCGGCCGACGGGTTATCGGGCATGAACCACGACGGGAACACGCTGACTACCAGCAACAGGAAAAGTATGGCGGCTCCAACTGCCGCCTTCTTGTCACGTCGTATGAAGTGAAGAACGTGACCGAGTATGGCCCACGCCTTGGCAAAACTCTTCACGAGCTGCTCCTCGTGCGAGGGTCCATGATGGCAGTTAGAACGTCAGAAGCGAAAATGGCGATCAGCACACCGACCGTTATCATCAAGAAAAGCGCCTGCATCAAGGGGTAGTCCTCGTTCTCCACAGCTTGAAGCAGCATGAATCCAAGACCAGGATAGTTGAAGACGTATTCCACGAGAATCGCGCCAGAGATTACAAATCCCAGCGACATGGCGAAGCCCGTCAGATTCGGTAGGAAGGCGTTACGCCCCGCGTACTGCCAAAGAATCCGCGAAGGCTTGATCCCCTTGGCCCGCGCCATCTTGACGTAGTCCTCCGCAACGACCGTGATGGTGTTGTTGCGCATCGTGAGAATCCACCCACCAATTGACGTGATCAAAATGGTGAATGCCGGCAGTACCGCGTGCGAGAGAACGTCCACGATGAACGACCCGCTCCAGGTCGGCGTCACTGACGTGTCGTAACCCATCGCGAGGGGAAACCAGCCGAGAGTAATGGAGAAAAACCAGATTGAAAGCAGTCCGATGAAGAAATACGGGAACGCCGAAATCACGATGAAGACCGGTGGCAGAACGCTGTCCAGAGCCCCACCGCGCCGCCATGCCGCAAGCGCCCCGATGGCCGTTCCGATGATGAATCCCAAGATGGTCGTTACCCCCACGAGGCCAAGGGTCCACGGCAGTGCCTTCATCACCACTTGGGTAACGGGCTCGGGAAAGTCGGTGAGAGAAATCCCCAGATTCCCGTGAAGAAGGTTTGAGATATACCCCAAATACGATGAGAAGATGCCCTGGTGCGTGTTCACCCCAAAGGCGACCTCCAACGCGTGAATCGCCGAGGGATTCACGTGCCCTTTAAAACGGGCCATCATGGCCTCGGCCGGATTACCCGGCATGAGTCGGGGTATCATGAAGTTGACCGTCACTGCCGCCCACAAGGTGACCAGTAGGAAAAGCACGCGACGAACTAGAAACTTCATTTCTTCCCCGACTCAGCCAGACCTAGCGATTTACTTCTTTAACTTCAGGTGAAGCAACACCCAGCCCCAGTCCGGGAACACGAACGGCGAAGGCGCGGCGTACGGGTTCGCTGGCGTTGCAAAGCCCGTAAAATTCTTCGTGCTGTACTGGTCATAGTCAACATTTTCGACCACCGGAATCACCGGAATCTGGCTCAGCATGATCTGCTGGAGCTTATCCACGACCGAGTGCTGGGTTGCCAGACTGGTCGTCGCGCCGTACTCGTTGATCAACGCGTCGGCCTTGGTGTTCGAGAAGCGCTCCCAGTTCGATGTAGCCACCTTGCCAATCGGCGCTGAGTTCTTCGAGAACAGCAACTGGCGCATCTCGTAGTACGGGGTTGGCCCACCCGTTTCGGGGTTGTACGCCAGTTGGAAGTTACCGGTGTAGAGGTCATTGAAGAAGGCGTTAGACGCCAGGCCACTAATGGTCAACTTGATGCCAATCTGGGCTAACTCTGTAGACACAACCTGTAAGTCGGCAACCCAGTCAGAGTAGCCACCGATGACGATCGCAGTGAGACTTAGTTCCTTGCCGTTCTTCGCGAACACGCCGTCGCTACCCATCTTGTAACCCGCCGCTTTGAGGATCGACTTGGCCTTTGCGGGGTTGTACCCGATGTCGGCTTTCTTCATCGCAGACACGTCAAGCCACGACGAGAACGTCGGAGTCATGACACCGGTCTGGGTCGCCGGGGGCATTTCGCCGCCCTCACCGATCTTGGAGACCTGACGACTGTTGATGCCGTAGGCGATTGCTTTACGCACCGCGAGGTTATTGAGTGGAGCCACCGTCAAGTTCGGAAATAACGCCAGGTTGGTAACCGGTGGAAACCAGGCGTGGTTACTCGGACTCTTGCCAAGGTAGTACGACTTGACACTCGGAATGTACTGGCCACCCCATTGGGCTTGACCGCTTGCCAAGTACTCATTGGCCGTCGTGTTCGAAGTAAACGCCGGGTAGTTCAGTGTCTTGATCTTGGGAAGGCCGGGCTGCCAGTAGTGTGAGTTCGCCGTGTACTGGATGTTCTCTGGCGTGCACCGGGACATCAGGTAACCACCGGTACCAACGGGATTCGGGTCAACCCACGTGACGGGGTTCGCAACTTTGCTCACGATATGTTCGGGAACGATCGGCACTTGATCAGCAATGTAGAAGAAGTAAGGCACCGCCGACGTCTTGAAGTTGAAGACGATCTTGTTTGTACCGACCTCGCTCACGCTCGAGAGCACCGACCACACCGCGTTCGCGTCCAGCGCGGGATATTTCTTTATCAGGTTAAACGTATAGAGCACGTCGGCGGCTGTGAACGGAACCCCGTCGGACCACTTGACGCCTGATCGAATCGTGAAAGTCAGCGTCTTGTTGTTGTTGCTCCACGTTGATCCCGTGGCCAGCCACGGTGATATCTTCGTACTGTTGAGGGCGTCGACGAACTCGAGAGGCTCGTACACGGGCCCGACCGACTGCATTGCATCGTTGGGGTTCAGTGGATTGAACGAACAGGTCCATAACGAACCCATCTCATTGACAATGGTCAACGAGCTACTCGCTCCACCGCTCGACGCACCCGACGGGGAAGATGCCACCAGCGCCGTGCTCCCGATCATGGCTAACGCTATCGCGACCGTTCCTACCTTGGACCTGAAATTCATACCGTTACTCCTCACCTTAAGAACCCAAAGGTCCGCTCATTTACTTCGGTACTGCCAATCTAAAATTGACGCACTGAATAATTCCCCCGCAACTCTGACTCGTGACGGTACTTCGCCTGTTCCAATTCAGAAAATCTCGAAACGAGACGTTCGAGCATCGCTCGCGCGCGCAACAAGGACTCTGAACCGGTCACTTAGCCCCCCAATCGTGTGTAGTCAGTTACGATGCTTTCGCCTCGAACCGAGTTAACTTCGCTGAGCCACTGATTTGAATAGCGTTTCTCATTGGCAAATACCCCTAAGTGTCTTGCAAGACAGATTCCCCATCCCACCGATCACGGACCCAAATTGCAGACCAAATGAATCAATTAAGAAGCCTTCTTAACACGTTAGGTTCACGTTGTCAATTTCCTGGGATAACCCGAACTTGATTGATCATTGATGACGTAGGGCGGGGCAGCAATCACTGGTTCAAACGCCCTTCCGATACCAATTAGGGTCGCAACCAAGCTGGATGTTCATGCGAACACTCATGAGCGGTTTGCCGCGCCAATTCATGGAGATGGAACTAAACATGCGGTGCTCGATTCAGGTCTGCTTTGAGATGCCGGGCAAGCAGTGATCGACCGTGATGGCGAGTCCAGTCTTCTGACGAGAGTCGCACCAACTCACCCTGGCAGAACGGCTCGACCGAATCGTTCAACGCTCGTCTTCGCGACGAGTTCTTGAACAATCAACAGTTCGACGTACTCTTCGAGGCGTGCTCCTCGGAGACCGGCGACACGGATACGATCACAAAAAGGTTAAAACGCTCTGCTTCGACAAACACCGGCAACGTTCGCTACGAGCGCTGACAGCTGCGGCATTGCATGACGTGATGATGTCCATGGTCAGCCTTGAACCGCGAGAGCAGTTATCTCAACTCTCATGTCAGGCGGAATCTCCACACCGACAGTGGTACGTGTCGGATACGGAGCAGAACAAATCTTGGCGTAGTGTTCGTTCATTGCTGCGAAGTCTGACGAAGTCGAGAGTGGCTCCTCAGGCGTTCAGCGCAGCCCCGATGTTCCTGAAGGCCCGGACGATTTGGCCTCCAACATCCGACGGTGCAAAAGTGCCAGTTTTTCTGCATCGACACCGCCTTGACCCGCCGTTGCAACAATTGATCCAATCCTGACCGCTTATGAGTACTCCGCTACAGGTTTGGGATACGTGTCGGTTCGTCCTTCAGTACGTGCCATAAATTTTCTTCTCCGAAATTGGAGTGGAGCCAACAATTGCCGTACTTCCGCTAATTCCTCAGTTCCAAATATTTGACTTTAGATCACACACAACTGATTACACCGATGCGCTACACCATTCAGTCAAAATCGAACCAGCCGACACGGGTACGCCAGTGACCACCCCGTCTGAGAAGATCGACGATTGCGCGTTCAAGCGATGTCGTTTGAGGAAGATCCGACAGTGTTGTGCCCGGACGGCGGAATACGTACTCCAGGGCATCCTTGTCATCTTCGGTCCATCGAGGCACCAGAGAAAACATCTGCTGAAACTGGATGATGTTGCTCGTTGGCGGAAGGTAGTCCATGAGTTGGGTATCGAGAAGCCAACTGTCACAGGTCGCGAGTCGTCGCTGACCGCTTGGCCACATTGATCCTAGAACGCTTCGCGCTCGCTCAATGGTCTCACATAACGCATCAGGAGTCAGTGAGACGCCGTCTGGGATATGAATACCCAGAGACTCATCACCATTTCGAAATCCAACACCGAGTTCATTGATTTCGCTTTTCGTGTACCACCCTGTTGGCGAGATCGAGCCCACGCCGAGGTTGACCCGGTGAAATTGCAGACTGCCAATCCCGATCAGTTCACCTCGAAGAACCGGCAGCATCCACCACGCCGCATCAACCCCGTTTAAACCCCACTTACGCCGATGTATCGCAGCGTGACGCGCGACGTCGCTCAGTGTGCTCTCAATGAGGTCGCTCGGGCATCCGGAATCAAATAGAAATGACCGCGTTCCCTCGGCACAGATCGCGGAGAGATAGAAATACAAAAGCCTGCCGTTTGCTCCTAGGTCGACGGGGTCCGCCCAATGCGGAATGCGCGCGTCATGGTTGCCGCGCTGCTGTTCCACCATCTCCACGACGGCCGCCAAGAGTGTCACCCATTCGAAGTCTTGGCGAAACTCTTCCCATTGGTCACGCGCCTCCTCGCGCTCTTCTCGTGTCAAACCAAGTCTCCCTAGTTCAGCGTCGATCATCGCAGAACTGGTTGAGAGCACACGATCGACAACCCGTGCCGAAGGTGTTTCGAGCACGAGCCACATTGCGGCTACCAGGGGGTGGGAAGTGTCCACTATTCCTTTTTGAGAGGACGAAAGTGAATGCCCATGGCTCTAAGGCGATCGACATGATGAGAGAGACGTGAGCGAAAGTTCTCCAGGCCGCCTGACGTTCCCCACGCCACCTCGCTGAAGGCCGCCATTCGTGGAAACGCCTGGTAGTCGAGGTGCTCTACCGTGGGGATGTACTCCGTCCACAGTTGTGCCTGGGTTCCCTTGATGAGGTGATGGAGGTCCGGAGCCAGATCGGGTGGCACCACTGGGAAGCTGTAGACCTTCTCCCACCGCGTTGACGGATGCCCTGGAGGAGCGACCGGTTCGCCGGGATCATCACTGTTGGCCCAGTCGAAGTACGTGAACTCGTTCGGCGCCATGATCACGTCGAGTCCCCGCTTCGCCGCTTCTGTGCCCTTTGACACGTCACGCCACGCCGCGATCGTCGTGCCTTCGGGGACTTCAGCGTCCAGAACCTCATCCCACGCAATGACCTCGTGACCATCGGCGCGCAGTTGTGCCGCCAGACGTTTCGTGTAGAGACCCTGGAGCTGTCGAACGTCACTGAAACCGTGTGCCGCCATGACCGAAAGGGCTTGAGGGCTGCTCTCCCACTCAACCGTAGGACATTCGTCGCCACCAATATGCACGGGACTCGTCGGGAACAGGCTGGCGACGTAACCAACGACATCTTCTGCGAAAGCAAATGTCGCCTCGTTCACGTTCAGTACGTGCTCGGATATCCCCCAACGAGTCCACACTTCGCATGGCTCAGCACCGTTACCGAACTCGGGGTAGGCCGCGATTGCCGCCTGAGCGTGCCCGGGCAGATCAATCTCTGGAACCACACGCACGAAGCGAGTGGCGGCGTGGGAACGAATCTTTTCGATGTCGCCCGCATTGAAGAAGCCGCCGTGGGCAGTCCCATCACCCAGACCGTCTTCTTCCTGACCACGAGGCGACGAATGGCGCATCGAGCCAATTTCGGTAAGTCGCGGCCAGGCCGGAATCTCGATTCGCCACCCCTGGTCGTCGTTCAAGTGCAAGTGCAGGTGGTTCAATCGATGTGCGGCAATCTGATCGATAAGACGACACACCGTTTGCACATCAAAGAAGTGGCGTGAGACATCTAGGTGCACGCCCCGCCATGAATACGTCGGATAGTCCTCGATCTCAACTCGCGGAAACTCGATCTCATTCGTCGAAGATGAACCGTCGCGAGACCACATCGAGCTGGGTCCTAGCTGACGGAGCGCTGTCAACCCGTAGGACACCCCCGCCTCGTCGCTTGCGCGCAGGGTGCTCACGTCGCCCAGCGACAAAGAGAACCCTTCGGGTTCAATAGTCGCTAATGGGCTTATACGTAGGTCAGACTTCTGGCCCGCGGCAACGATCTCCACGTCCCAGCCCAACGACAGATGCAAGTCGGCCGCAAACGTCGTCACGGCTGCGCTCCACTGGGGCGCGATCTCGATGCGAACCGGTGAAGACCACGTTACGCTTCCGTCACGTTTGACCAATGACCGGGGCTGGGGAATCAAATTAGTAGTCATTCACGTCCTCCAACACAACTTTTCTAATAAGAAGCCTTCTTAACATGTTATATTCACATTGTCAACTACCATCGATTCTGGAATACCCGATTGGAGGAGAGCATGCTAGCTAACACCGGGTCACCTGCCCTTCTCCGCCATCTGAATACTCTTGTCGTGCTACATGCAATAAGGGATAAGGGCAGCGTTTCACGCGCGGATCTTCATCGAATAACCTCACTTTCGCGTCCGACGATAAACGAAGTCGTTGAAGATTTACTTAATGGCGAAGTTGTTTCGGAACTGCAGGAGGATGCCGCGTCGCGCGGATCTCGTCCTGGACCAACTGCTCGACTCCTTCGTTTTCGAGCGGAACGCGGTCATTTGCTGGCAATCGACATTGGCGCGGAATCTACTTTCATCAAAATTGCCGATTTAGATGGATGCATTCTTGAGCAAATCAGACTCAAGAGCCGCCCATTGGAAAACCTCTTTGAACGCATTCATAAGTGGGTCGAATCTTCTCTCGTTCGCGTGGGTTCAGAAGGGCCGACTCTGCAGCAAGTCGTCATTGCAGCCCCAGGTATTGTCGACCCGACGAACGGACACCTCAGGCTCGCACCCCAGTTAGAGGGATTGAACACAATTCCACTGATGGATGTCTTGAACTTCGGATGCCCAACCGTCGTCGAAAATGAAATGCACCTGGCCGTTCTGGGGGAGCAGTGGAAAGGGGCTGCCCAGGACGCGCAGGACATTGTTTATTTGGGGATAGGCGTTGGAATAAGTGCCGGAATCATGTTGCAAGGGAATATTTATCGAGGAGCGTACGGCTCGGCTGGTGAAATTGGATACCTGCCCGTAACCCAAGGTCCCGAACCCGGAGGCAATCTAAAGGTTGCCCCTGGCGCGTTTGAAGCTGCTGCCGGCGTTCAAGCCTTGGCTGTTCTTGGCCAACGGGCTGCGAGTCGATCCGGTGGGCGGGCATTACTCGAATTAGCTGCTGGAGATATCTCAATGATTGATGCCAGCATCGTGAGCCAGTCGGCAGAGGCTGGAGATCCCGTTGCGATTTCTCTCATCGATCAACATGCGGCGATGATCGCGCGAGGTATTGCGTCGTTGGCATTGGTACTGAATCCCGCTGTCATCATTATCGGAGGTGGACTCTCCCAGGCTGGGGAAACTCTGATGGTTCCTTTGAGGCTTCACCTCCAGTCCCTTCTTCCAGAAAAGGCGCCTGACCTTGTGATCGCGAAGTTGGCGGACGAGTCAGCCGCGTTCGGCGCGTTGCGCCTAGCAATGAATTTAAACAATGAGCGAATCTATGCGAATCCAATGACTGGAGTAGCGATATGAAGGTACTTGCAGTTGGCGCTCATCCAGACGACTTGGAAATCTTGTGCGCGGGGACGCTCGCGAGAATGGTGCAGCGCGGTGATGAAGTAACCGCTGCACACGTCGCACTTGGCGACGCCGGATCGTTTCAATTAGACGCACCTTCGATTTCCAAAATCAGAGCGCGCGAAGCTCATGATGCGACCGCCATTTTGGGAATCGATTACGAACGAATTTCAATTGATATCTCTGATTGCCGTGTCAACTCAGCAGACGAACGTCAGCGGGAAGCAGTTGCCGAGTTGGTGCGCGCAACGAAACCCGATCTCGTGATCACCCACTCACCAGAAGATTATATGAGCGACCACAACGAAGTCTCCAAATTAGTCTTCGGTGCAACTTTCGCCGCGAGCCTTCCAAACTATAAGACTCACTCCAACTTTCACTCGAAGGTTCCCGCGCTTTACTACATGGATACATTGGCCGGTGTGGGCTTTCAGCCGTCGGAGTTTGTTGACATTAGCGAGACCATCGAACTCAAACTGACCGCGCTCGCCGCTCATCAAAGTCAACTGACTTGGCTTAAGGAACACGATGGTGTCGACATGGTTGAGCAAATTAAGTTGGTTGCTCGATTCCGAGGCCTACAATGCCAGGTCGACTTCGCCGAAGGTTTCACTCCTTGCAAGGCATGGCTCCGAACATTTTCGTACCGGCTGTTGCCTTAATCATTCGACACAACTATCAAGGGTAATTTGAAAAGGACATGAAATGACAGATAATTTCCAATACGGGCTGGCGAATTTCATAAGTTTCCGTGACAAAGCAGCGTGCGAACGAGTTCGATCGATTTCGCGCACTGATTTAATCAAGCATGCCAATCCAGATTTTAAAATCAAGATCATTGACGATCCACGGACCTTCTACCAAGCATTCGCCAGTGACCTTGTCGATAGGATACGAGTCAGTCGAGAGGCCGGCGAACAGTTAGTTCTTATTCTGCCGTGCGGCCCCGTCCCACAATTCCAACTCGCCGCTCAGATGATTAATGCCGAGCAACTCACGATGCACCATGTCCACACATTCAATATGGATGAGTACGCCAATGAAGACGGGGTGTCCGCACCGATCACATGGGAAGGATCATTCCAGCGCGCCATGTTCACAAACTTCTTTGACCGAATCGAAGAAGGCTTGCGTCCACCGGTGGCTCAGATCCATTTTCCTACTACCGAACATCTCCCCGGCTACAGCGACGCGATACAGTCGTTTGGAGGGGCTGACGCGTGCTACGGCGGGATTGGCTGGAGCGGCCATATTGCTTTCTGGGAACCGCAACTTGGGCACGAATTCGCTGGCGACCTCACTGCGTACAAAAACGCCGGCGCACGACTAGTTGAACTTCACCCCATAACAATTATGCAAAACGCACTCCACTCATTTGGTAGCGACTGGTCATGGGTTCCTCCCAAGGCAAACACCATCGGACCTTTGGATATATTGACGGCGAAACACCGGAGCTTTTGGCTTGACGGTGATCTAGGTGGGGGCTCCTCTTGGCAGCGTTTCATCTGTCGCCTTGTAGCGCACGGCCCTGTATCAGAGTTCGTGCCAGGCACTTTCCTCCAGCTGGTGCGAACAGATTTCACTGTGCTTGGCTCTGTAGCGAATGATCTTCAGGTGGAGATGGCGTAACAAGGCACGCTTTGAATCGTGCCGGGTATTCGGGAGACTAAATCATTTCCAAAACGGGCAGACTTTCTGACTCGTTGACCTCATAGTAGTGAGCCTCGAACTCGACCGGTGGCACGTAGT
>Ga0207933_1001159_pt1 | contig 21289 bp, 17 predicted proteins | sample NGESurdeep092012_4_FD_184488 | JGI IMG/M metagenome (GOLD analysis project Ga0207933, IMG submission 184488) | Arctic peat soil microbial communities from Barrow, Alaska - NGEE Surface sample F53-3 deep-092012 (SPAdes) | ecosystem: Environmental > Terrestrial > Soil > Wetlands > Peat ...
TGGGCGACAACTTGGAAGTATCACTCTACGGTCAGGCCTTCGACGCCACCGTCGCCAATCGAGTCGGGCGCGGTGAGGTTTTCACCCTCGTTGGTCGCCACTGCGAGTCGGGTGACCAATTGATCGAATCGGTGGCACTGCGAGAACCTGGCATCGGCGACCTCATTGCGATGCCGGTAACCGGTGCGTACTGCATGACGATGGCCAACAACTACAACGGTGCGTTGCGGCCCCCGATCGCAATGGTGTGCGCAGGCGAGGTGAAGATCGTGCAACGGCGCGAGACCTATGAAGACCTGTTGCGTCGCGATGTCGACTGGTGACTAATCGCCCAACCGGCGAGTCTGTCCTCCGCCGACACATTTCATTTTCTGCCTGCTGCGACGTTCGCTCGCTGCGCAAAGCGTCGCGCGTCGAAGGTCGTTTAGTTCATCTCAAGGAGTTCTCTTCGGTGAATGGATCGTTCGCACTGACTAGGACTCACGACCATGCGTGTTCATCCCGATCAAACTTGTCAACCCGCCAAAATGAGGGATTACGTTCAGCGAAGCCGACCGCTTCGTTGGAGAAGCGAACCTTCACCACTCTGGCGACAGCGAGGCCGATGCGATGGTCCGTCGTCTCGCCCACGTTGGATACAGCGAACGGGTTTCGGTCCTCATCACGTCACCAGTTGTCGGAGCCACGTCGGCCCGTCGATTAGTGGCCCTGGCCAGCCTCTGTGACCTTGCCGTCGTCGCTGATCATCCCTCGGGGGCGGACGAGTTGGCGATTGCGTCGTCCATCGACGCCGTCCCGCTCAGCGTTCTCTGCGACGTCGACGTGGGTCTGGGACGAACGGGCGCGCTCGGCCCGAGCGAGGCCCTCGAGATCGTCGAACGAATCACGGACTCTGCTTAGCTCCGCTTCGGCGGAGCCCAGGGCCACGGCGAACAGCGTCAGCACATCCATGGTCGCGAGGCGCGTGTTGAAGCCACGAAGCTTTCCTCGTTGCGACTGCACGCTGTCGTCGATGCCCTCGAAACAGACGGACATGAAGTCACCATTCGAACTGGCGGAGGTTGGCTACTCAGGCGCAGTCGTCCAGCGTTGCTTTCATGTACTCCGAGACGCTTTCGTGGCGCTGTCACCGTACGCTCATTGCCGTCAGCCTCGTCGCGCGCGACTTGACGGTGCACCACCACATGAGCGAGGGAAAGGTGATCGAACACCAACTCGGCCTATGGAGGCCGGAACCTTTCGTCACCGCTGGCCGGGTCACCTACCAAGACCCACAACACTGATTCGGGGCTGACGTGGACTCAGCGTGTTCACCTCACTGAAACTGTCACGAGTCACTCCACCCGTCTGTTGACATCCTTCCAGCAAGTATTTATTTCCAAAGAACGGCGATCGTGATCCGGGCGGCCCACACGATGAACCCTCCGCAGTCCCACGTCGACATTCGCGACTTGGTAGACAGCGTTCGAGAGTCGCTGCGTCCTCTCTAGCCGACGGCGCCGCTCGGTGGCGTCAGCGGTCGGTCCCGTGAGAGAAGTTCGACAACTTCCTCGACGCTCATTACCAACTGGGGAAGTAAGGCGTCGGCGGGCGCCATCAAGAGCTCTCGAGTCAGCGCGCCGTGAAGCGAGTGCCACATCTCCCCCACGAGAAAAAGACGAGGGGCATTCGGTTCAGTCTGCGCCGCCGCCCAAACAACTGCCATCTCGGAAAGTGTTCCAACTCCACCATCTAAAGCGATCACCGCGTCAGTGGTGAGTAAGTGCTGGAGGCGTGTCCCGTAGTCGTCACACCAGCGAAGTTCGTCGTTGTGAGCGTTGGGTGACAAGTGATCCCACGCGGTCATTGGCAGCCCCAACGTCGTACCACCCACCGACTTCGCTCCGGCGGCAGCGGCCACCATCAGTCCTGAGTACCCTCCGGTGACAACTGACCAATCCGCCAGAGCGAGACGCCGGCCGAGCTCGAACGCCTCGCCCCAACGAGGGTCGGACTCACTCACGCGGGCGGACCCGATTACCGAAGCAAGTCGGAGAGAAGGTTGCCTATCCCGAGACAAATTGGACACCCTTTACGCCCTTCTTGGCGTTCAGCGTGATTATGACACCGCGCAGGACCCCCTCGCTGTACTCACTTCCAGGATTGACGGCAAGCGTTCGCCCAATTCTGGCCTCGCCCCGAGACTCGTGAATGTGTCCGTGGAGGCTAAGGATCGGTTGATGTCGGGCGATGACGTTACGAACCGCCGCGCTACCGACACCCGTGATGACAGGGCTCCCGCCCTTCATGATCGGACGCCACTGGTCATCGAGCGCCAACGCTTGATCGATCGGCGTGTCCTTCGGCGGCACGTGGAGATTGAAGATCGCCATCGAAGGATCGTCCAGTTTGGAGATCTGCTCTTCGATAGTCCGCTCGAGCGCTTCTTCGTCGAGTTCACGCGGCGATGTCCACGGCGTCACGTTGGAATACCCGACCGAAATCATGAGCACGCCACCTGGCAACTCGGTCACTCGGCCATCGGGGTTTATAACCAATTCACTGCTCGACAAGATGTCGTCGACGAAGAACGGATCGTCATTACCCGGGGCGAAGAACACGTCGATACCCGATCCCTTCAGACGATCTTCGGCCATGTCCAGCCACTTGCTGACCGTCGCGACCATCACCTTCTCGAAGAGCGCTTCCACCTTTTCGGGACTGGTCTTGATATCGTCCACTTCATCCCTAGTCATGTCGTGCGGGTAAAAACCTGCGTCGGCTATGAGTTTTCTTAGGCCCGCGAGCCCCTCACCGTCGACGACTCGATCCCGCCCGAAGAGGTGCGCTGCAAAGGTCCCGTCCCCACTCGCGACAATCGGCACGATCATCTTGCCGGTGATGTCCCCACCCATGACAACGGAGTCCACGCCGTAGAACTTGCCCGCGTTCAGGAACTTTCGCAGACAGACGTCCGAACCATGGATGTCCGTCGCGAAGAAAATCTTCCGGTCACTCATCACATTCCTCCACTGCTATCCAATGTCTTCGGGTAGCTCATACCAAGGTTTCTTTCGCCCGACGACGGAACGTGCCTTCCACTTCATCGACTTCGGCGCTGCCTCGAGGTGCTCATGAAGGCCACGGATCCGCGGCTCTGCGGTGGTGCGAACGATGTCGTCGGCGAATCCGTGAAGCATCCCGGCGATCTTTTCGAGATTATCGGTTGCGGTCGTGTACCAACCCCAGTCCGCGGCGGTTACTCGGCGCACCCGGTCCATCGCAAGACCTTCACACGACGGCCCGCCGAGGTGTGTCGACTCGTCAACGAGTTCGTGCGTGAAGAATATCCGCGCGATGTCAAGGGCGTCTTTGTCATTCAGTTCGACAATCTGGAGCTTGGTAAGAAGCAGGTCCGCGGCCGAGAGGGACGGCTCATGCGCCTCGAAACTGTCTTCGAGCGGAAGGTCGTGACACATCATGAAACTTCCAACAAAGACGTCGACCTGGCGACCGTGAACCTCGTCGTAGAAGAGCAACCGACGCGCACCGTGAATCGCGTTGAATCGATCGTTGGCCACGTACCCCAGCTGATGGAAGAGCATCGAAGTGTCTCTCGCGTCACGTTTCTTCACGATGCAGTCGATGTCCCCGTACTCGCGGATGAGCGACGTCGGTATCTCCACGTGGTCGTGGTCAGCGATGCCAATGCCGCCGAGTAGTCGGAGCGATAGACCGAGTTCCTGCGCCGCCAACACGACGCGGCGCGCCTCGTCCAGAATCTGGGCACTTGGACCGTTGTCCGTCACGCGGGCAACCCAACCGTGACGCGGTGGATCGTGGAATAGTGCTCGCTCTTCACGGCCTCGTTTGGAAAGTTGTAACTTTCCTTGCCCATGAGACGCGCCAGTTGAAAGCCCAGTTGCGACAGTGGAAGGCACGTGAGGAGCCCACTCAGTTCCTCGCTCAGTCCCTCAGCTATCGGCAAGAGGTAAGCGCCGTGGACCGCCGGGCCGTTCGTGACGAGGATCGGCGTCGCACCGATGTACTCGATCTCACTCAATATCTCGAGACCCCGATCGTGACTCGCTCCCGTCGGATTCACCACGATCACTGGATCGCCCGACTTGGTCACGAAGTACTCTTCGTGCGCCCACTCCTCAAGGTTGGTCGGGTGTCCAACCATCTGGCACCCTTCGAACAACTTGGCGGCGCCGAATCGAGCAGTCGCCTCATTTGGACCAGCGCCGAGGAACGAGACCCATCGACTTGACGTCAGCAGTTGCGCCGCTTTCGCGACGGCGTCAGCCGCCATTTCCAAGGTTGCTCGCGCCAAGTTGGGTACTAGAGCTAACTCGCGTTGAAGGCCGTCATCACCTTTCGCCAACGCTAGTTTCGCCGAGAGGAGGAGCAGGTTCGCCAACATCGACACGTACGATGAGGTACCCGGTGAAAAGCCCAGTGTCGGGACGTCGAGGAGCAGCAACTCGTCGCAGGCCTTGGCCAACCCGCTCTCTCGGGAATTTGTTAAGGCGACCGTTGGATGGCCAAACTCGCGAGCCTGCAGGGCGACCTCGGTCGTCCGACCCACCTCCCCGGAGAAGGACAGCGCGATGATGAGACTCTTCTCCGGCAGGTACCGCATGCCGTAACGGGCGAGGTCGAGCGCGTGGACGCCGCGCGCGTCGAGCTGGGCTCGGCAGTTGAAGGCAAGCGCGCTGGCACTCGCCGCGAAGAAGGAGTCACCACACCCGGTGAGATAGAGATGGCGTATGTCCTCTTCGATGATTCGGTTGGCGAGACGTCCGATCGCACCCAAGGGGTCGCTCAACTGGTGCGCGGCCACCTCGGGAATCATGTCTATCTCGCGGTTCATGACGTCAATGGCGTAGCTTCCAGCAACACCGACGTCGCGCGGCGGTAACGTCGCCGTCCGCAAGAGGCCACCGCGCCGTCGAAGTTCATCCCAGCTGGGCGCCGCGACGAGCAGACGGGTGCTTCCGCTGCTCTCGACGGCGCGCGTGGCAACGTAGCAGCCCACCTGCGCGGCTTCGACGAGAGACAGGCCGCGAGCCAACGAGGCGACGACCGCGCCACAAAAAGAGTCTCCGGCTCCGGTGGCGTCCACCACGGTCGTCGCAGTGATGGCGACGTGCGTCACGCCATGCTCGTCCACGACGTAGGCGCCGTCAGCTCCCGACTTGACCACGAAGGTGCGGACCCCGACGGCCCTCATCTTCTCAATCGCCGCTGTCACGTTGTCGGTCTTGGTGAGTGGCAAGAGTTCCTCACGGCTCGGCAAAAAAACGTCGACCTCGCGCGCGAGATCGAGGAGGCGAGCCTCCACCCCCTCGACCCAGTCCTCGTGCGTGTCGAGGGTGATCAGAACGTTCGGGAAGTGTGAGCGCACGTATCGCACGAGCGCTTCGGCGTTCGCGAGCGGCATCGCCGCGATGTGGACCGCGTAACAGTCGCGAAACGTCTCGTCTCGGAGGTCCTCAGGTGTGACGGCGACCGCCAACGAGCGCTCACGGGGCGTCCGGTAGACCCACGTTCGTCGACCATCTTCCTCGTAGATCACCCAATTGCGCACCGTAGGACCGTCAACCTCGACCAACCCGTCGAGACGAACGCCCGCTTGGTCGAGATGCTCTAGGTGTGCTGACGGGAAGTCGGTCCCCTTGCGCGCGACCAGCGAGGGGGACGCCCCGGCGAATCTGGCCGCGCAAGCACTGTGGAGGCTGTTCCCCCCCACAGTGCCCATCGCGGTCGTTCCGTCGGCCCGGATGACGTCGTCAATAGTCAGGTTCCCGATAATGACGACTCGGATCGGTGGCTCTCCCGCCGAGGCGGACCCTGCACTTGCGCGCTCACTCATCGTCGACCTATTCCGGCGGAATCTCGCGGTAGGAAAGGGACAGATCGTAACCGCGACGCTTGTTGACCACTTTTGCGGCGAAGTACCAGATGATCCCGACGACCACCACGCCGACCATGAATCGGATTGAAATGGCGCGCGTCACGGCAAAGGTGGTGTTCACTGTCTTGTTGAAGATGAACATCAACATGAGTCCGCCGAGCGCGATCACGCCACCAATCCCAGCGAGCGTCACCGTGGGAACACCGAAAAGACGGCGGCCACCCGCGCTCTCCCAAACGTTACGCAACCGGTACGGGAAGACGATCCCCGCGACACTCACGACGATGAAGGCGAGAATTTGCGCGAGTAACGCGCCGAGCAGACTCGCCGTGGAGAACGTGATGAGGAACCAGAGCGCGATTACTCCGGTCACGACGCAGAACCAAATCGCCTTGACGGGCGTGTGGTATTTGTCGCTGACCTCGCCGAGCTGATGCGGGACCGTCCGGTCGAGCGACCACGCGAGCATGTACCGCGTAGCTTGCAACGCCGAGAGTGGCGTGCCCATCAGAGCCCACAACAAGAACCCGATGCCGATGATCAGCAAGAGCGGAACGCTGCCCGTCAACAATGAGGCCATCAAGTTCATGCTCGCGGGGATTCCCCCAGGCAGGCCGAGCTTGGACGGGTTGGCATTGCTCAAGTACGAGAGCGAACGCGCCCAGTTGGCGCCCACAGCGTGCTCGTAGCACCACACGACGACTGCCATCACCGCACCGTTGATGAGCACCCCGCCGACCATGGCGAAGTACTGGGTCTTCGAAGCACGCTTCACTTCGCCACCGATCTGCGCCGAACCCTGCGCGTAACCCACGACAAAGAAGACCCACGGCAGCATAAGTATTGTCGCCGTGAGACTGAAGTGCGCTCCGTTGCCGGTGAATCCCGCGCTCTTGGCAGCTGCGATCACCTGGTTGAATGCCAGGCCCTTATTGGCGACGGCGACGTGGCTCCACGAAGAAGCGATGGAACCACTACGGAAAAGTAACAACCCCGCCACCAAGATCAGGCTGAGCCCCGCGATCGCGAACAACCACTTCTGGACTCGCCAGTAGGTCTGTGAACCGTAGATCAACAAGAGTGCGAACCCGATCGTTAGCAGCGCTCCGACGATCAGAACCCACCACTGCGTCGTCATGCCGAGGACGTTCTGCTTGGCGACGAGATCGGTGCTCAAGCGAATCCACCCCGACTGGCCAGTGGCAACGCCAATCGTCGTGAGGGCGACGGGGGCGGCGAAGGTCAAAGCAAACCAGGCGTTGAATCCGATCCAGAAGAAGATCAGCCACATGCCCTGACTCCAGGAAAGCAGCCAACCGAAGAAGGGATTGAGCGTGCGGCTCACGAAGATGTAGTCACCACCTGACCTCGGCATCGCGGACGCGAACTCGGAGTAGACCCAAAGGAGTGTGAACGCCATGACGATGGTCCCAATGACGATCGCCAACAGCATGTTCCCTCCGGGAAAGTTTCCCGGGGCCTGAAGGACCAAGAAGATCGCGCCGAGAGCGACGTTCATTCCTAGCGTGTTCATGATCAGCGCGTCCCAGCGCGATACTTCTCGCACGAGACCCGTGGATCTGCGTGTGAAATTCGAGTCGCTTCCCGCGAAACCCGTTGACAATGAAGATTCTGTTGACACATCCCCCCCTGTTGCTCTTCGTCGCTCCAGAATCTCCGAATCGACAATTCGTGCACTACCTGTCACACGTCCTTATTGATTAACCCCTGACTCCGCCGCTCCCGCGTCCGTGCTCTCAATCGAGAACTGAAACCGTTGCGCGTGGTAGAGAACCTCTGAGTACTCGATGGGCCGACCACCACCCTCTGACGTGACTCCCTGTACTCGCAGCACCGGCGCACCAACGGAGAGGCCCATCAACGAGGCGTCCTCGGTCGTGACGTTGGCGACGTCAATCTCGTTCTTCGCGTAACTCATGCGAATGGCGTGTATCGCGTCCAACATGTCGTAGAGGGACGCTGTCGAAAAATCCGCCGCCCGCATCGTTTCGTTGAGATACTCGCTGGGTAACCATGCGTTCAGCAATGCCACTGGCTCTCCGTCGATGTCGGCGAGGCGTCGAAGAAACCACACTGTCGATTCGACCGTCGGGAGACGACGTCGTACGGTCGTGGTCGGGGAAACGAGGTCGTTGACAAGAACCCGAATGGTCGGCGTAATGCCTTGACGCTGAAGCGAGTCGTGGAAGCTCCCCAGCACGGCGATCTTGTTGTCGAACTTCCCGCTTCTGATGAACGTGCCTCGCCCGCGCTGACGCTCCACCAGCCCCGAGCTGTCAAGGTCCGCGAGGGCCTGACGTAAGGGAGCGATGCTGACGCCGATGGCCGACGCAAGTTCACTCTCACGAGGGAGTCGGTCACCGTTCTTAAGCCAGCCCTCTTCAATGCCCCGCATAACGGCCACCTTGATCTGGTGGTGCAGCGGAACCGAAGATTGGCGCTGTACGAACGAACCGAGACGGATCCCAATGACTGAGCTCGGGTCCGCATTCATTAGTAGATTGTTATATCATAATCTGACGCGTTTTGTCGAGCCGGAAACTCGACCAGGACAACCGATGCTGCACCCTTTGACGTATTGGCCGATTTGAAGGATCTCGAAGGGCGATCTGTTCCCTATGCGTTCCGGAGTGCGGTACCGCTCACTTAAATTGACTTAACGTTCGATTGAAGCAATACGATTCTCGACTCGATTCATTAGCGACTTTTCGCGCTCCTTGCATTTACTGGACTCTGTGGATGCAAGAGATGAATCAGAAGTGGTGGGCATCCTTTTAATCCAGAGTTATCGCGCACGAGCTAAGGAGGGACCGTTATCACCACCGCGTCTTGCGTGAGCTCAAGGTCCAACCACGCGAGACCGGTGATCTCACCAGTGGCCCATCATCACGGCCGCCGCCCTCTTAGACTGCGAGAGGATTTAGTCGACAGCGCATTACTGTTCGGAAGCGCATTACTGTTCGGAGGCTGAATGACCCTTACTGCTGACGCCATCGTGGTGGGTGCTGGCGTTATGGGTGGCTCTATCGCGTTCGAACTCGCGAAGCTGGGTCTTGTCGTTGTGGTCGTCGACAAAAATGGCGCCCCCGGCCATGGGTCCACCAGCGCATCAAGTGCCATTATCCGGTTCAACTACTCGACTCGAGATGGAGTTGCCACCTCCTGGGAAGCTAAGCATTGCTGGGAAGTCTGGTCCGAACACCTGGGTTGCGGCGACGAGTACGGACTCGCGTCGTTTCAACAAACGGGGATGATCGTATTGGACACCCCGGTTACTCCTCGTGAGCGAGCCATTGCGCTCTTTGAGCAGGTTGGAGTGACTTATGAAGAGTGGGATGCAGCCGCACTGCGAGCACGCATTCCCGGCATCGACGCGAGAGCGTACTGGCCACCCAAGCGGATTGACGATGACGCTTTCTTCCACGGCGCCGACCGCGAACTTGGCGGACTCTTCATGCCAGACGCCGGTGTTGTTGATGACCCTCAGCTCGCGGCCCAAAACCTGATAACTGCCGCGCAGCGTTTTGGTGCCACGCTTGTGCTCAACCGCACCGTCACCAAGATCATCCAGCGCGATCAGCGAGTCGCTGGCGTGGAACTCAGCAATGGAGAAGAAATCGAATCACCGGTGGTGATTAACGCCGCCGGTCCATGGTCCGGTCGGATCAATCGCATGGCAGGAGTTGGAGCAGAGTTCACGATCGGCGTACGCCCGCTGCGACAAGAGGTGCATTACGTTCAGGCACCGCCCGGCTTCAATGCCAACGGTGCCCTTGGCCCGAGCATTGCCGACTTGGACCTAGGAACCTATATCCGAGCCGCAGCGGGCGACAAGATGATGGTGGGTGGAACGGAGCCGGAGTGCGATCCGCTGGATTGGATCGAAGATCCTGACGAGTCCAATCCGAGCGTCACGGCATCATGCTTCGAGCGGCAGGTCATGCGAGCGGCGCGGCGCCTCTCGACGCTGGGCGTGCCGAACACGCCCAAGGGCGTCGCCGGTGTCTATGACGTGTCAGACGACTGGCAGCCGATTTACGACCGTACCGACCTCGCGGGCTTCTACGTTGCCATTGGCACGAGTGGGAACCAGTTCAAGAATGCACCGCTGGTTGGAAGATTTCTAGCCACGCTCGTGGAACGTGTCGAAGCGGGACACGATCACGACAAAGATCCATTGCAGTACGTGGGCGAACATACGGGCAACGAGATCAATCTTGGAGCGTTTTCGCGCAAGCGACAGTTCAACGCCAAAACAACGGGAACCGTAATGGGTTGAAGCAGTTCAGTCGTAATTGCTATCAATTGTTTTGCACTCTGCAGCAACGGGGACAGTTGCAGGAATATTCACTGATTGGTCTTATGCGCCAAGGAAGCCAGCTCCTTGCACCTACGATTAAATGTGCGTGTGCGAATGAATGCTCACTGCGTGATCGCGCCATTCATGTCGACTCGCTACGCCTTGACGTTTCACAACGATGCATCAAGGTGATACAAATCAATGGCATTTTGGCGTCCAACCAACGTTGCAACTCGAATCGCGTCGGCTTGGCTCCAATGAGTCTCGTCGACCCATTGTGAAAACAGCGACGTTAAGCCATTGCGCCACAGTCGCGATCCCAGTAAATGGAACTCCGCAAGTCCCCACGCGTCACTGGAGTACAACTGCTTTGTAAAGGGAGCAATCTCAAATGACTCAGCGATTAACTGGCGCGATTGCACGCCGGTGTAATTAATCGCCTCACCAATATCGAAAAAAACGTTGGGAAACATCTGAGCCAGATAGGAGGCTTCACGTTGGTAGGGATAACAGTGCAGCAACACCACCGGTGTCCCAATGGGTTCAGCTGCTCTGAGGAAATCTGTCAGATGAGCGGGATTCGAACGAATGAGGTCTAGGTCCGAATCGCCGTAACCAGTGTGAATCTGTACTGGAAGCCCCGCATCGACACCCGACCAGAGAAGAAACCTCAACAGCACCGGGTCATCTACTCGCACCACTCCGGAGCGCTCGATCGTGGCCAGCCAGTGTCCCATGGCAACCCCGACGTCACGCGCCGACGGTCGTTCCGGATCGAAATTGAGACCGTAACGATATGCCGCAATGCTCTTGGTCGCCACCGCTCCCGACGAAAGGCGTTTCTGCAGGGTTGCTCGAAAGGTATCCGCGAAGTCCTTGGCCGATACTCCTTCGCGCGCAACGTCTTCAGCGACCGCTTCGAGGCGTACTACCTCGTAACTTGGCGCTCCCGACGCTTCGCTCATCTGATCGAGGTCGAGAAGGTCTCCCGCAGCAAAGCCAGTGTCCACCAACAGTGCGCCGACGTGAGCGGCGCGCAAGAGTCGCCGATTGACTTCATCGGCGCCCAACGCCAACCGTCGCTCGATGTAGGCCAAAGGATCAGCGAAAACGTCGAGGTCGAGTAAGGGGGCGCACCATCGGCGGATCGCGAAGCCAAGTTGAGAGTCAAAGTTCGATGTACCCGGGCGGTGTGCCCGATCGGATTCGGTCATCACGTCTTCGAACAAGGCTCTGTCTAACTCGATCTTCAGAGCGCCATGAACGTGGTGATCCACGAGGTCCAGCGATTCAATGGCCTCGGCGATCGCCGGGTTATGTTGCTCGACGTTGGATTTCAATTCGCCATCACCAACCCGCGTAGGCGGCTACGACGTTCGCGGGAATCTTCTGCGCCGCGGCGTCATCGATGGCGGCTCCAATAATTTCAACCGCACGATCAACTTGCGCATCGGAGATCACGAGCGGTGGTGTGATTTCCAGAACGTTGCCGCCGACGTAGAAGACCACAACACCGAGTTCAAAGGCTTGGTAAACCGTGGCCGCGGCCAAGGTCGGGTCGGGCGTCTTGGTAACCGTGTCGCTCACCAACTCAACGCCGATGGCAAGACCGTGGCCGCGGATGTCGCCCACGTGAGTGTTACGCAGTGCCGCTAGTCCGGCGCGCAAACGTTCACCGGCCCGGCGAGCGCGCTCGGGCAATTCTTCTTCCTGTAAGACTTTCAACACTGAGCGGCCAACTGCCGCGCAGACGGGATTACCTGCAGTAGTCAACAGTGCGGCCGCGCTCGGTCCGTTCAAGATCTCCGCGGGACCGACGGCCGCCGAAAGGGGCAGTCCATTACCTAGGACCTTGCCAAAGCAGACCAGATCGGGCGTTGCCCCATCGAGCTGGAAGGCGTGCAAAATCCCGGGACGTCCTAGACCAACCTTCACCTCATCACAGACCATCAAGGTGTTGTAGCGGTGACAGAGTTCTTCGAGGCCGCGAAGGAAGCCTGGAGGAGGAACAATCATTCCTCCGTCGGCCTGGATTGGCTCGGCCATGACGCAGGCGACGTCACCTTGGGCTAGCGCTGCTTCAACCTGTGTGAGCGACGCGTCGAGCGCTGCTTGGGCGCCTGAAGAAACGCCACTGGGGGGACGGTAGTCGTTGGGATAATCAACGAAGGTGTTCCACTGATCGGCCCCCACCGTGCCGGCTTCGACGTGAACGCCTGACGCGGACATTGCGAAGCCGATGCCTCCGTGGTACGAGTGGTTAAAGGCGACGATACGACGTTTCCCCGTGGCGAATCGGACGGCGCGAATCACCACGTCGCACGCGTCGCTGCCGGCGTGTCCCAAATAGACACGACGATCGCCTCGACCAGGCACGAGTTCCAAGAGATCCTCCGCCAGACCAACCGCGTCCGGGTGCGCTGCTGAAAGACCCCCTGCACCGGGAGGATTTCTCGCCGCCTTGACGAGGGCTTCGACGACCTTGGGGTGGCCGTGACCGAGTCCCGCTGCGGTCCACGTCGCGGATAAGTCCAAGAGTTCACGGCCTCCGGCCTCAATCAGCGTGCATCCTGACCCCGACTCAAGTGCGAGGGGAAAGAAGCGCAGCTTCTCTATTCCCGCGACCGACGCGAGGTCGCGGGAATAGAGATCTCTAGCCGCTGGGGCTATTCGGTCGAGTCCGGGGAGAAGCGACGAATCCATTACAGCTCAGCGGTGGGGAACGGACCCCGATCGTGACCGCTCGCGGCGGGCAGTTCCTTGCCCTCGGGCTCACTCAAATTGCGCGTAAGACCTATACCGACCTTGTCGGCCAAACCCGGGAATGCCAACGCGATAATGAGACCGATCAACATGAGGGCACCCGCGAGGAATGGCTCAGCCACCCAGTTGGTCTGACCTTTCACGTTGAAGTAGAAGACCGCGAGAATCATGGCGGCTCCCAGGATTGGCAGGATGATTTCGTAAATCAACTCTCGCCGATCACGTACCAGGTGAACCATCGTGCCGGCTTCCACCATTAGATACGAAACCATCAGGCACATGGCGCCGGCGGTGGCGAAGTAGAAGTACATATCCAATGAGGCACTCCCAGTTCCCACGACTGGGTGTCCAGTGAGGAATGACACCACGGTTACCACGAGGATGACGATAAACGTGAAATACAAGGCGTTGAGCGGTTCACCGCGCTTTTCATCGAGCCGGCTCCACTGTTTCATTCCAATGCCGTCACGAGAAAATGCGTACAGCAAACGCCCAGAAGTTGTGGCACACGCCAAATAGCTCCCGAACGCCGACATAATGGCGGTGAAGGAAAGGACCAAAGAGAACCACAGTCCGACGTAGGAATGCCCTAGGGACGCCAACGAGTTACTCGCCGTGCTAAACGCGTGCACGCCAGCGGCGTTGGTCCCAAATCCAACCGTCTCAGCAAACATAATGATGATAAACACCACGCTAGAGAGGGCCACGGAGCCCAGTAATGCTCGCGGAATATTGCGTCGAGGATTGTCGGTCTCTTCACCAAGCGCCGCGCAAGCTTCAAAACCAGCCCACGATAGAAAGGCCGCCACGACGGCGCCCATGATGGCGGTGAAGCTGTGCCCCTTCGGGTTGAAGACGCTGAAGTCAATACCTCCGCCATGCGCCGTTCCGCCTTTGGCAAATATGACAATGCACAAGATGGTCATGAAGACGATGCCAATGCCTTCGATGGCTAAGAGGATTCGCACGACGTTACGGAACTCTCTCGTACTCATGAACCCCGCGATGGCGAAGGCTACGAGGGCGCTGATGAGCCAGGAGACCTGAAAAGGATGAGTGGAACTGCCTTGCGCATTTGCCAGAAATGCATTGACGAAACTTCCGATCGCGCCGAGAATAGCAATAGCGAACAGTAGATACGTAGCCAAGATGCCAAAGCCGGAGAAGAAACCGGCCCGAGGACCAATAGTCGAGCCCACCAACGCGTAAGCACTGCCGGCCTGATTGAAGCGCTGCGTCAATCGGATGAATCCGTGGGCGATCAAACCGATCCCGACGGCCCCCAGTACAAAGATGAGCGGTACCGATTTGCCAACGGCGACCGCGGCCCCTTGGCCATTTCCGGCCATCGCCAAGTTCGGCGCTATAAGGCCCAGTGAGAGACCGATGGCCCCCCAAAGCTTTAGGTTTCTGCGCGGCCTTGCGTAAGGCGCCGCCTCGCTTGTCTCTTTACTCACATTCCCCCCTAAATATGGTGCTCTCACTCGAGCGGTGGACTAGTCAGTACTTCTCATCTTCACTACGCACTTCCTTCTTCACTTTCTTCACGCCGACCAGGTGTAGCGAAACTGTTCCACCAGCTCGTCTACGGTCTTCGACTTGGCGATCTCAACTTCGTGGCGGCGCACCCCGATGATGGCCTCCACCAGCACGGCGCCGAGTACGTCGAGGGCCACCGAACTCGATTCGAATAGATCCAAATTGGAATCCTGGTCAAGACCAATGGGCACGATGTTGCGAAGCGTCCGTTCCTCAGCGCTCAACGTGTCGGGATTCATCGAAACCTCGTTGGGCAGTTCGATCTTCTCTTCGATCCCCCGCCGACTTAGTCCGAGGATCATCGCGACAGCGGCGTACGGGTTTATCGAATGATCGAGGCACTTGATTTCAAGATTGCCGCCATAAGGATTCCCCGGCGTGGCTTCACAAAACCGTAACGCCGCCTCTCGATTCTCGAGGCCCCAACAGGCAAAGGCTCCCGACCATTTTCCTGGCTGGAGCCGCGTTGACGAAAGTAGAGATGGCGCGAGGACCGCGATACTCTCTGGAAGCCATTTCGCGAGGCCACCAATGACTGCTCCGCCGTCACGGCGAAGTCCGTACGGTCCGTCGCCGCCGGAGAAGAGTGGCTCCCCGTCACGACGAAAAGAAATGTGCAGATGGGCACCATTGCCAATGCCGTTGGGAACCGGTTGAGGCGAGAACGAAAGCCGCAGGCCATGTTCTCTGGCGGCACGACCCAGTAGAACCCGGGCCAGTACGTAGTTGTCGACCGCCCGCAATGGTGGAGCGGGTGCCATTGTCAGTTCCATCTGGCCTACGCCGTATTCCGCGTGGACCTGTTCGATCTCCAGTCCACAAGCTTCAAACGAATCGTGGACGTCCGCAAGAAATTTCGACCGATCAAGCAGTGGTGCTACGCCGTACGCCGGACCGCCGCACACGAGCCCCGTTACAGCATCAAAGCACGTGAACTCGATCTCAAAGGCCGCCAGTGCTTCTAATCCTTCGACCTCGCAGGCGGTCTGGAGGCGTCGAAGTACTGCTCTCGCACAGTGATCAAGAGGTGCGCCGCGCTGGTCGGCCGACTCGAACGGCACCCACGCCAAGCCGCCTCCGAGAATCATAATGGCGTCCAAATCAGCGCGTAGCCGTACGTCACCCACGACGGAGAACGACGGCGTTATTGCAACAAGATCATCGATAGTAAAAACGGCCCACGTTGGTGACGCACCAACGCCGGGAAAGTTCAAGGATCCAATTTTCGCCACTGGCACTTGCTTGGCCCGAAGAATTCCACCGTTATCGACGAACGTGCCAATGACGACACGAACGTCGGCGTCGCCCAACTTCTTGGCAACCCTAGCGACCCGTTCAGCGTTGAAATGTTCAAGGTTTGGCTCAGTCACGGCCATGCGCCGCCAAAACTGTCCATGTATGAAACATTCCAAGAATGACCACATTCATAATTTTTGCAATATAACATACATAGGTGGCGTTCGCACTGAGCGGATTCCTTTAAGCGCGAATTCAAAGAAAGAAGTTGCAATGTGCCGATTGCTTGCCTACGTGGCGCCCCACAATCGGGCCGCCACTGAGCTACTGGAGACTGGTGAGTTTACGAGTTTTAGAGCACTCTCCTCCCTCCACTGCGATGGATGGGGTATGGCTTGGTTGCCAAGTTCAACCACGGGGACATCAGCTCACGTCGCAACGATTCGCTCCGTCAATCGAGCGCTTGATGATGTCACGTTCTCTGAAATGGCGGCCGCTCCATTGGGGCGCGCCGGGCTGATCCATCTTCGTTCGGCGACGGCCGGACTACCCATCTGCGAAGAGAACACGCATCCTTTTTTGGTCGATGGGTGGGCCTTCGCCCATAATGGATCAATTGCGAACTCCGAGCGTATTCTTGGACTACTTTCGGATGAGTCCAAGACCAAGTTGCGGGGCAACACCGATTCAGAGCTTTACTTCCTGCTAGTTCTTCAACGCGTGAACGAACTCGGCGACGTCGTAGCGGCTCTACGTCAAGCGGTCAGCGATATTCGCACCGTCTGTGGTTTGGGATGTCTGAACGCAATACTTATGTCGAGCGATGTTCTGGTAGCGATTCAATGTCAGGGCGATACGCCACCACCTCTTGATGACTTGCGCGCGTCAGTAACGAGTGTGGATGACCTCCCAGCGGGTCACGATGAGGACTACTACCAACTTCGTTTTTCGCGACGCGGCGATTCGATAGTGATCTCCTCAACGGGAGTCACGGGGACGAACTGGGAGCCACTGTTGGAAGATTCGATGATTGTCATCGACCTGCACGAGAATGTCGTCACGATCTGTCCATTTAAGGACCGCGGGAGCGCAGCTCGATTCGCTCTGGCGACGAACTCGGCACCGTTTTCAGATATCAGCGCCCATCGTTAATGGTGAACTCCCCTGAAGCGCATTCGGGCTCTATCTCGGAGCAGATTCGACGGGCTATGAATGATCTTTCTCCGGCGGAACTTCGGGTCGCTCGAAAACTATTGGCTGGCTACCCGGCACCGGGTCTTGGTAGCGCCGCCGAGTTGGCGAGCGAGGCTTCCGTGAGTTCGGCAACGGTGATTCGATTTACGCAAAAGTTGGGGTTTAGGGGTTTCCCAGATTTTCACAGTGCCTTGCGAGAAGAGCTCTCAGGCCGTCGAGCGGGGCCAATTGACTTGTTGGATCGAACGACCGTTGACTCCAGTGGCGCGGGAATGTTAGGCGCGTTAACTGCTGCGCTCGCTGAAAGCGTGGCCGGCATAAGTGAAACGATTCCTCCGGCCGAGTTCGACGCGGCCACCAGGCTGCTCTCGGATAGCACTCGAAAGATCTATCTCGTAGGTGGCAGAGCGAGCCACCCCTTGGCCGAATTGCTCGCAATCTATCTTTCGCGTCTGCGCCCTGACGTTTCATTAATCTCGCGCGATACTTCGCGTCGCCTCGGCACAATCGTCGAAGCCTCCCGACGAAGCGTCCTGGTCGCCTTCGACTTTCGACGTTACGAAATTAGTACGGTGGAGATCTGCAAACTCATGGCCAAGCGTGGGGCCAAAATAGTCATTGTCACCGACGTGCTGATGTCACCGGCAACATCTGTTGCGAACATCGTTTTGCCGGTCCAGGTTGACGTTCCATCGCCGTTTGACACGTTCATAACTGGAGTGGCCCTGGTTGAATGTCTGGCCCTTGCCGTCATGCGTGAACTCGGCGACGACGCGATCAACCGCATGCGCGAGTGGGACGCAATCGCTGATCAAGGTCTGGTCAAAGAGTGAGCAAACTTTTACGCGAAGACGTGTCGCTGCTCGATGCTTACGCTCTAAGTGGGGATTCTGGCGAGCATGGCGCGATTGAGAACCCGACAAGACACTGCGCTCTCGCGATCGTTCGCTGGAGCCGACTGCCAGGTGTACGTCGTGAAAGGGCAAGAACGAATCACCCAGTGCGTCTTGTTGTAGCAACTTCGTTGACGCATCAACGGGTCAAAGGGACAAATTAATGGAGGAACAGATGAACACAATGAACAACACGCCGAGAAACGCCAGCGTAAACAGCCACGACCTCGCCGAGCGAGCTCGTCGAAATCTCTGGCTCGAAGTGACCCGAATGGGCACGTTCTCCGAGACCAACGAGATTCCGATCATCGTGCGTGGTGAGGGAACGTACCTGTGGGACGCGAACGGCAATCGCTACTTCGACGGACTCTCAGCTCTTTACACGAATCAGCTTGGTTACGGGCGTCGCGACATTGCCGACGTCGCCGCTCAACAGATTCTCGAACTCTCGTACTTTCCGTTATGGACGTACGCCCATCCACGCGCCATTGAATTGGCCGAAAAGATCGCCAGCCTGGCGCCGGGCGACCTCAATCGCGTCTTTTTCACCACCGGTGGTGGCGACGCGGTGGAGAGCGCGTGGAAACTGTCGCGCCAGTATCACCGACTTCGCGGTGACATGAATCGCTACAAGATCATCAGTCGCAACATCGCCTATCACGGCACCACGATGGGCGCTCTGGCGATCACCTCGGTCGACGCGTACCGAGAGAATTTTCACCCGCTGACGCCTGGGGGCATCAAGGTCACGAACACCGATTTTTACCACGCCACAAATTTCGCGGAAGACGAGAAAGCCTTTGGACTCTGGTCAGCGGGTCAGATTGAGGAAGCGATTCTCCGAGAGGGTCCCGAAACGGTGGCGGCCGTCATCCTTGAACCGGTACAGAACGCCGGAGGTTGTTTCACGCCGCCGCCTGGTTACTGGCAGGAAGTGCGGGCAATATGTGATCGCTACGGCGTCATCCTGGTGTCCGACGAGGTCATTTGTGCCTTTGGACGTTTGGGAACGTGGTTCGGGGGCCAGAAGTACGACTACGTGCCGGACATTATCTGCTGTGCCAAGGGGATCACCTCGGGTTACTCTCCACTGGGCGCGATCGTCGTTTCGGACCGCGTTGCTGAGCCGTTTTTGAAGGGCGAAACAACCTTTAGTCACGGCTTTACCTTCGCGGGGCATCCCGTCTCCTGCGCCATTGCGCTGAAGTGCATTGAGATATTCGAGACCGAGCACGTTTTGAAAAACGTGATGGACAACGAGGAGTACTTCCAATCGCGTCTCGAGTCATTACTCGATTTGCCAATCGTGGGTGACGTGCGAGGCGCTGGCTATTTCTGGGGAATCGAACTTGTTAAGGACAAGGAGAAGAAGGTGGCCTTCGTGGGTGACGAGGCCCACTACCTGCTTCGAAACTACGTTGTACCCGAGATGTTTCGTCGGGGACTCTACTGCCGTGTGGATGACCGAGGCGAAACGGTAGTCCAGCTTGCTCCGCCGCTCATCTCTACTCGCGACGACATCGACTTTATGGCTGACACATTACGTGACGTGTTCACGGGAGCACAGGACCATTTCATGCCCGTGTAGTCATCGGGACTGACGCTTAATTTTGGGGACTGACGTTCTTGACGTGCCTGGTTCATTCAGACTCCATCAGGTCACCGTGGCATTGACCCCGAATAGTGGACTTCGTTTACGCGAGTTTCGTCGGAACGATCGAGACCCTATCGTGGGGACGCCGCACCGCGATAATTAGTTCGTTCGACTCTTTTGGCTCGCGACGACGTGCAGCGGGCGACCCACCAGCATCAGCGCCGCTTCGTGAAGGGACTCACTGATTGTCGGATGGGGGTGGATCGTGCCGGCAAGGTCCTCGGGGCTCGCGCCCATCTCCACCGCGAGCGCGGCCTCACCCGCGAGCTCAGAAACCATCGGTCCTACGAGGTGTACACCCACCACCGCGTCGTGTCCCCGGTCCACGATGAGGCGCGCGAAACCCTCGGGCGCGCCGAGCGTCGCCGCCCGGCCCGAGGCCGTCAGGGGGAACTGCGCGACAACGACGTCCAGCCTTAGAGCGCGAGCCTCGTCTTCGCTCAGCCCGACCGTCGCGATTTCAGGGTCGGAGAAGACAACAGCGGGCACGACTAAGGGATCGAACGTGCGAGCCGCGCCCGAAAGCGACTCGGCGGCAACCTCCGCCTGGGCCGTTGCCTTGTGAGCGAGCGCCGGCCCCGCGGTGATGTCGCCAATCGCCGCGACGCCGCGAGCAGCCAAAAGACTCGCGTTGACCTTCACGGTTCCGTCCGGCGCGAGGTGCGCACCGGTCGTCTCCAAGCCGATGTCGCGAGTGTTGGGCCTTCGTCCGACCGCGACGACAACGCACGTCGCGTCCACGTGGCGCTCTGCGTCATTCACCCGCATGACAAGACCCGTATCATCGAGCCCCACGACTTCAGCCCCCAGCAGCACCTCAATCCCAAGGCGCGTCAACGATCGCAACATGACGCGCCCGATAGCCTGCTCCATCTGGGGCAGCACACGACTCAACGCCTCAACGATCGTCACCTTCGATCCCAACTTCGCCAAGGCCGTCCCTAGCTCGACGCCGATATAGCCCGCGCCGATGACGACGACGGACGCGGGCACCTCGGTGAGAGCCAGCACGTCGGTCGAATTGAGGACGCGCACGCCATCGCGCGGGAGCCCCGCGAGCTCCAGGGGTAGCGATCCGGTCGCGACCACGGCGCTGTGAAATTCGAAGAACGTGACGTTGCCATCGGGCAATGCCACCGCGACCCGGTTCGGTTTGTTGAAGGTCGCGGTGCCCGAGACGACCCTCACTCGTTCGTGTCGCAACAACGTCTCGACACCGTGCGACAACCCCGCGACGATGCCGTCCTTCCAGGTCTGAAAGCGTGCCAGGTTGATATCGAGCGAGTCCACGTCAAGGCCCGCCACCTCGAACGATCGTGCGCGATGGCGCGTCTCGGCGAGCTCAATGAGGGCTTTGCTCGGAATGCAACCCACGGTCACGCACGTGCCGCCAAGGCCGGCCGCGCCATCGCGCTCAACGAGCACCACCTCGCGACCGAGTTGTGCGGCCCGCAGCGCCGCCGCGTAGCCGCCGGGACCGCCACCGACCACGAGAAAATCAATCCCCTCGGCCATCTCGCCAACAACCATCAGACCAACTCCATCAGAAGCTCGTACGGGTTCTCCAGCAGATGAACCAGTGTTGTCGTGAACGAACCGAGCGTGTCACCGTCGAGCAACCGATGATCGCCCACCGACGACAGCATCATTATTGGACGCACGACCGGCACGCCCTTGCGCGCCACTACGCGGTCGCTGATCCGGCCGAATCCGGCGATGCCAACCTCCGGGGTACGAATGATGGGCGTGCCCATTGAGGCCCCAATTGATCCCAGGTTATTCACCGTGTA
>Ga0207933_1001160_pt1 | contig 21286 bp, 23 predicted proteins | sample NGESurdeep092012_4_FD_184488 | JGI IMG/M metagenome (GOLD analysis project Ga0207933, IMG submission 184488) | Arctic peat soil microbial communities from Barrow, Alaska - NGEE Surface sample F53-3 deep-092012 (SPAdes) | ecosystem: Environmental > Terrestrial > Soil > Wetlands > Peat ...
TGGGCAAGACGCGCATCATCGCCGAGACCGGCGCGGGCCAGCACGGCGTCGCCACGGCCACGGTGAGCGCGATGTTCGGGATGAAATGCGTCATCTACATGGGCGCGGTGGATTGCGAACGGCAAATTCTCAATGTTTATCGCATGAAAATGCTCGGCGCGGAAGTCGTGCCGGTTCACGCGGGACAAAAAACTTTGAAGGAAGCCGTCAACGAGGCGATGCGTGATTGGGTGACGAACGTCCGCAGCACGCATTACATTCTCGGCACGGCTTACGGCGCGCATCCGTATCCGGTGATGGTGCGGAATTTTCAACGCGTCATCGGCGACGAGGCGCGCGCGCAGATTTTGGAAAAGGAAAAGCGTTTGCCCGACCTGCTCATCGCGTGCGTCGGCGGCGGCTCGAACGCCATCGGACTTTTTTATCCGTTTCTCAACGATGTAGGACAGGCGTCGCGCCTGTCTCATGCCTCTTCAGAAAATGTTTCAAAAAAAAATGGAGACAGGCGCGACGCCTGTCCTACGGGCGGCGTGAAAATGATCGGCGTGGAAGCGGGCGGACGCGGCATCCAGCCGGAGCAGCACGCGGCGCGGTTTCAGGGCGGCTCGCTCGGCGTGTTTCAGGGCACGCGCAGTTTTATTTTGCAGGATGAATTCGGCCAGATCCAATCCACGCACAGCGTCAGCGCCGGACTCGATTACGCCGCCGTCGGCCCGGAACACGCGTTCCTGCGCGACGCCAGCCGCGTGGAATACACCTACGCGACCGATGAAAAAGCGCTCGAAGCGTTTATGAAGTTGGCGCGGCTCGAAGGAATTATTCCTGCGCTCGAAAGCGCTCACGCCGTCGCCGAGTGCATGGTGCGCGCGCCGAAGCTGGGCAAAGACAAATTGATCATCGTGAACCTCTCCGGCCGTGGCGACAAAGACGTGGCGCAGGTGGCGGCGAAGGTGAAATTGGAAATGCCGAAATGAATTAACCAAAACGTGTCTGCCACCGATGCTTCTAATTCAGAGTTAAAGCTGATCATTCTTGATCAAAACGCAATTTCTAACCTTGCGCTCCAACCAAACAAAGAATGGAGTGAGATTTTGGAATTATTGCGTAACGGAGTAAGTCGCGAAAAAATTATTTGTCCTACCGCCAGCGAAACAATTGCCGAGACCTCGCATCTCCCCAGAGCAGACCGCAAAAAGATTGAAGAATTGAGTGAGGAATTGTCGCGGGGTTATTATACAAAATTTTTCTACGACCTTATAGCACAGGAAATTTTGGCTACCGTAAGACCCAATGTTGATACTTTTCCAGTGTTCATACCAACAATGCGCCAAGAAGTAAGCGACGAAGCGAACTTCAAAGGTTCACAAGCTATCCGCAAAGAAAAAGAAGACAGTGAACTTTTTGTGAACTCTTTGGAACGCCCAGAAAAGAACAAGTCATTCACTTTAAGGGAGGCTCAACATCTGGCGGTTTCAAATTGGTTGGGCATGATGAGAAAATACCTCAATAAATTTCGAAATGGTCAGATGATTGGCGATGAACAATTTGTAATTCAACAGGTTCTCGCCAAGCTGAACGAATTAAAAGTGACAGACACTGAAATATCCGGCTTACTTCAAGGAATAAAAAATGAAAGTTGGCTCAAAATCCCACTGCTTTTATGTTGGCTGTTTCTTGATGGATTATTGACTTACGAATTCTTCCAGCGAGGGCGCAAATTTGAATACAACGACGAAACGGACAAATATCGCGCGGCGACAGCATTTCATTTTGCTCACGGCTTCATAACCGATCGCGGAATGACAGCTATGCTCCGGCAACTGAAATTTGAAGACCCAGAATTTTTCTCGGTCTTTTCCGTTTCAGAAACGCAACGGATAACCACATTTCTAAAATCAGTTTGTTGAGCAGTGTGCGGAAAAACGGCGCAAACTTTTCCCCATCACGTTGACGGATTACGCGACGTTGAAAAAATGGGAGTGCCTGGACTCGGACACCGGCGAAGATTTGGCGGAAGAAGTCCGCAAATATCACCTCCCCGATTTCTCGAACTGGAAGAACCACGCCGCCTTTGAACGCGCCTTCGCCCGCCTGGAAAAAGATTTGCGCGCCCCGACTTCGTAGCAGCCGACGTAAGGAGGCTCCAATTGAAAAAAAGAAGGCGGAAAGTGGAAAGCCGGAAACAAGTTTGAGCCTCCTCACGTCGGCTGCTACGGGTCGCCGCCATAAACCCTTGCGTTTGCAAATAGGTCGGCTTTCCACGAGTGATTTCCGCACGACGACATGAAACTGTTTCCTCCAAAAAGTAATTGATTCAAGCTGTCTTGAACGGCATCACGGGCGAACGGAAAAAGGCGTGGAATAAATTATTTTGGCTTTTCGGCGTAATTGACCGCCATAGCGCCGCCGAGGAGGTTGATGACGCGGACGCTGGCGAGTTTCAGGCCGCGCATTTTTTCGGCGACGGCCAGTTGCGCCGGATAATGTTTGAGCGATTCCAGAATGTAGGCGTAGGCCCGCGGGTTGCCGCAAAACAGCAGGCCGATGAGCGGCACGGAGCATTTCAGGTGCGCGAAATAGATTTTGCGCCAGAGAAGGTTCGCCGGTTTGCCAAATTCCAGCACGATGAGCCGCGCGCCCGGCCTGGCGACGCGGAGCATTTCTTCCAAACCATTTTCCCAACTTGTCAAATTCCGCAATCCGTAGCCGACGGTCACGATGTCGAACGAGTTTTCGGGAAACGGGATTTGCTGCGCGTCGCCCTGGATGAAGTGCGGAGCGTGAAGTGTGAAATGCGAATTTTTGTTCGGACTTCTCACTTCCGACTTCTCACTTCGTCGCTTCGCCACTTCGAGCATTTTTTCGCTGAAATCCAAACCAATCGTCTCTGCGCCCTGCCGCGCGAGCGCGAGCGCGATGTCGCCGGTGCCGCAGCACAAGTCGAGCGCGCGGTCGCCGGGCTTCACACTGGCGAGGCGGATGACGCGGCGCTTCCAAAGCCGGTGCAGACCGAAGCTTTGCAGGTCGTTCAGAAGGTCGTATCGCCGCGCGATGGCGGCGAAGAGGTCGTTGACCCTGGCGGCGCGCTGTTCGCCGGACGCGTAAAAGACGTTGCTCACGTTGAGAGTCTGCATGATGAACGGTTTGTAATCAAAGCGGATAAAATTTTGCCTTGCACGGACGGATGTCTTTGATATTGTGGCGACTCAATTTGGGAATGCTGGATTTTAATTTTTAACCGAACACGCAATGAACACTGACGCCGCCCCAAAACAGAAAATCCTGGTGATTGATGACAACGAGATCATCCTCAAGACGACTTCGATGAAGTTGCAGAGTTCGGGCTATCAGGTGTTCACGGCTCTGGACGGCTCGGAGGGCGTCGCGCTTGTCCGCAAGGAAAAGCCCGACTTGGTGCTGCTGGACATCACGTTTCCGGCGGACGTGGGCGGCGTGTCGTGGGACGGTTTCCGGATCATGGACTGGCTGCACCGCGTGGATGAGACGAAAAAAATCCCCATCATCATCATCAGCGGCGTGGTGGAGGAGAAGAACAAGCAGCGCGCCACGAACAGCGGCGCGATAGCGTTTTTCCCCAAGCCGGTGAATTTCGATGAAATGTTGAAGGTCATCCGCGCGACCCTGGCGGGCGAAAGCGCAATGCCGCCGGCGGCTTCCGCAGCGTGATTGGAGTTGCAAAGCCGCTGCGATTTTGTAACTTGTCTTTGTCTTCTGGAAGCGAGCGTAGCTCAGCCTGGTAGAGCATCACGTTGCCAACGTGAGTGTCGAGGGTTCGAATCCCTTCGCTCGCTCCAATTCTTTGAAATTCCGTTCCGCGCAAAACGGCTTGCTTTAAGGCCAATGTTGGCGATGATTTCTCAATGCCTTTGCCAAACCAGCCCATAACCCTGACTGCCGCGCAGATCGCCGACCTGCACAAAAAAATCGCCGACCTGCGCCACAACGTGAACAACAACCTTTCGCTCATCATCGCCTCGGCAGAAATCCTGCAGCGCAAGCCGGAATCCGCCGAAAAAATACTTACCGGGCTTGCCGAGAAGCCTCACAAGATCGCGGAAATGGTCACACAATTTTCCCGCGAACTGGAAATTACGCTCGGCATCAGGCGTCCCTGACGCGTGGATTTCTGGAAACTTTTCGCCAGCCTTGAATTGAAAAGACTGGCTTTTGCCTTTTGGCGCGGACAGATTCCGGCATACTTTCAAATGATGGAACGCACGGAAGCGGAATTGATTTCGGCGGTGCTCAAGGGCGATGCGGCGAGCTTCGAGCCGCTTGTGCAAAAATACTCCCCGCGCGTCTTTGCCACCGCGCGCCGCTACGCCCGCCGCGAAAGCGAGGTCGAGGACATCGCGCAGGAAGTCTGGCTCAAGGCGTTCGACAAGCTGAAAAGTTTCCGGGGCGAGGCGCCGTTTGAACACTGGCTGATGCGGATGACCGTCCGCACCTGCTACGATTTTTTGCGCGGCCACCAGCGCAACCGCGAGTCGTCATTCACCGATTTGAGCGAGACGGAGGGCGACTGGCTGGAACGCTTCGTCGCCGCGCCGGAATCCGCGAGTGAAAGCGCGGACGCGGCAAAAACGCTGGTGGATCACATTCTGGAAAAACTCTCGCCGTCGGCGCGGCTGGTGATTACATTGCTGGAGATTGAGGATCGTCCGGTGAAGGAGATCGCCGGACTCACCGGCTGGTCGGTGCCGCTGGTGAAGGTGCGGGCGTTCCGCGCCCGGGCCGAAATGCGGAAAATTCTTAAAAAAATGACGAAGGAAAAGTATTTGTAACCCCGTGCAATTTTTGCGCGTCTCAAGAAAATGAGTGCGTATGAACATCGCTGGACTTCAAAAGAAACTGGCCGCCGCCGCCCGCGCGGAAGCGCCGGACGACCGCGTGCCGTTTGCCTTTGAGAAGCGCGTCATGGCGCTGATCGCGTCGCGCGCCGCGCCGCAAAACCTGGACTTGTGGGTGCGCGGGCTTTGGCGCGCGGCAATATCATGCGTGGGAATCGCGATGCTGTGCGGCGCGTGGACGCTTTTCACCCCGTCGGCCTCGGCGGGTTCCAACGACCTTTCGCAAAATTTTGAAAGCACGCTTCTGGCGTCCATTGACCAAAGCGACCCAACGCAGTGAACTTCTGGAAAGTCATCCTGGCGACCGTGGTCATTTATGGCGCGGGTGTGATCACGGGCGGATTGCTCGTCAATCAAATTCAACATTCGCGTCCGAGAAACGACAATCATGAATTCGCAAATGGTGGACCGCACCCGCCCGGCGAACCGCATGGGCCGCGCCCGGGCAATCCGGGCGGTTTTCCGCGCCCGCGGCCGCCGGAAATCCTGGGCGACAAGTTCGTCCAGCAGCTTGACGAAGCGTTGAAACTCACGGCCGAGCAGCGCGCCTCAATCCAGAAAATCATCGCCGACGGACAGGATCGGAACCGTTCGATTTGGACGAACAATTCCACGCAAATGCGCGAGGTCATCCAGGACGTGCGTCATCGCGTCCGCGAACAGCTTACCTCGGAACAGCAGAAACAGTTTGAAGATTTGATGAAGCGTGTGCCGCGCCGCCAAAATTACACGAACGCACCGGCGGTTGCGAGCACCAACACGCCGGAGTTTCAAGCGATTACGATTCAGGAGGAACACCTTCGAGCTTTGAGCAACGGCAAACCCCTTCCGCCGTTGTTGCCGCCGCCGAACGCGCCCGCAAATTGATTTTCATTTTTCCGCGAGCAGCGCGCGGATTTTTTTCCGCAGCTCCTTCGTGATGGAGCCGACGGGCCGGTTGGCGTCAACAATGGTGAAGCCGTAGGTCTTCTGCAATTTGCGGAACGCGCCCTGCATCGCCGTCTGGTATTTCACGAAGCTGTCGAACATGTCGCGCGAAAAGCCCAAGTCCATCCCGCTTTCCCAATAATCCAGCGTCGCGTTCTTCGAGAGGTTGCGCTGCACGAGTTCCTGCGGTTCGACGGAAAGATAAAACACCGCGTCGGGTTCGAGCGCGATGCCGTAAAGATTTTTCAGCCATGCCTCGTCCATGCCGCGCACCATGTCGCGCGCCATGAGCGTGTAAATGTAGCGGTCGGCCAGCACGATGAAACCGGCCTTGAGCGCGGGCAAAATGATGTTGTCCAACTGGTCGGCAAAGTCCGTCGCGTAAAACAAGCTCAACGTCGTCCGGCTCAAAATGTTTCCGTGCTGCGCCTTTTCGAGTTCCGAACTCACGAGCGACGAGCGTTTCAAGCCGACTTGCACCGTCGCGTGGCCGCCCGTTTCCAGCCAGTCCACGAGACGCGCGATCTGCGTCGAGCGGCCCGAACCGTCCGCGCCCTCGACGACGATCAATTTGCCCGCGAGATCATCGAGTTTGACGCGCGGAATGCCGTGGCCGTAAAAGCGGCGGCCATTTTTTGAGTCTTCTGGATTTTTCATGCGGCGGCCATATCTCCCTCGACCTCCTGCATTTTATTTTCCGGCTGGACCGCCGGCGGCAACGGCAGCGGGCTGCGGCGCTTGAATTTTTTCAAATCAATTTTCTCGCTCACCAGCTTGCGAACGATGACCTGCTGTTTTTCGACGTTTTCGTTGGCGTTCAGCACGACAAACTTGAATTCGCCGGCCATCGCGATGTATTGCTCCAGAATCCGCCCCTGAAAAATGCGGAAGCTTTCGTAAGGATCGGACGAAAGCCGCAAATCCATTCCCGCCTCGAAAAATTTCAACTTCGGACGGCCTTCAAGAATCCGGTTCAATGAAACCTCCAGATCCGTCTTGAAAAACATCGTGAGGTCGGGCTGCGCGGCGAAACTGTAAAGTCCGCGGACCCATTCCGGCGGGCAGCCGCGCGTCACGTCGCGCGCGAACGCCGTGAAAGCGTAGCGGTCGCACAGCACGACGTAGCCCGCGCGCAACAGCGGCAGCAAATGACGTTCGTAGCGGTCGGCGAAATCCGTCGCGTGAATCAGGCTGAAAGTCGTCGGCGTGAGCAGCTCGCGCTTCTTGCCTTTGCTTGTCGCGGATTTGACGAGTTCGGAAGAATTCCATTCGCTGAAATAAACCTTGATGCCCTCGGCTTCGAGCCAGCGCTTGAGCAGGTAAATCTGCGTGGACTTGCCCGAACCGTCGAGACCTTCGACGGCGATGAGTCGCCCCGGAAAATTCAGTTCTGCAAAAGTTTTCATAATCGCCAGCAGCGTTTTGTCACTTTAGCAAAACCGCCACCGCTCACAAGGCGCAAGTTGATAACCGATTGCGGCAATTTTTGCTTGTTAAATTCGTGTGACAACGATTCCTTGTGAAAAAAATCACAAATTGGCTTGATTCGGATTTTCACGGGGGCTAGGTTTATTTTGTTTTTGACGGGGCAAAATTATATGCGAACACAAGGCGAAATCGGTTACGACTCAAAAATAGAAGGCGACGTGGTGGTCACCACGGTGGACGCCGCGCTGAACTGGTTTCGCGCCAATTCCGTCTGGCCGATGCCGATGGGCCTCGCCTGCTGCGCGATTGAATTGATGGCCGTCGGCGCGAGCCGCTTTGACATTTCCCGTTTTGGCTCGGAAGTCATGCGCTTTTCCCCGCGTCAGGCCGATTGCATGATTGTCGCCGGCACGGTCACTTACAAAATGGCCGGCGCGGTCAAGCGCGTCTGGGATCAGATGGCCGAGCCGAAATGGTGCATCGCGATGGGCGCGTGCGCCTCGACCGGCGGGATGTATCGCAGCTATGCCGTGCTGCAGGGCGTGGACAACATCATTCCCGTGGACATTTACGTCTCCGGCTGTCCGCCGCGTCCCGAAGCCGTGCTGGACGCGCTGATGAAATTGCAAGACAAAATCAAGAAGCAGCCGGTCTTGAAAAATCTGACCGCGCTAAATCTTCAAAAGAAGGTTGCAGCCTGAACCAAAATTTTCCTGTGCTAAATTTGCCAACGTGACTTCACTTGAAACAGCCCAAAAACTCAAAGCCAGGTTCGGCGATTTGATCTCCGAACCCACGGAGTTTCGTGGCGAAATCACGGTCAAAGTTGCCGACGCGGAACAGATCGTCGCCGTGTGCGAATTCTGCAAGAAACAGCTTGGTTTCGATTATCTCGTGGACGTGAGCAGCCTGGACAATTACGGCAATGACCCGCGCTGGACGGTGGTTTATGAACTGCGGAGCTTGCAAAACATCAATGAAATCAGGCTCAAAACCGATGTCAGCGAGGAAAAATCCGAATTACCCAGCGTCATCGGCGTGTGGCGCACGGTCAACTGGCACGAGCGCGAAATCTACGACATGATGGGCATCCGTTTTCGCGGCCATCCCGATCTGCGCCGGATTTTGATGTGGGAAGGCTATCCGTATTTTCCGTTGCGCAAGGATTTTCCGCTCGCGGGCAAGCCGAGCGAAATGCCTGGCGTCGCATTTTCAAAAGTATCGCCGATGGATGGCGGGCCGTTCGTGACGGTTGCCGGTGCAAAATCCGCCACGACTCGCGAGCCGCGCATCCGTAATCCTGAAGAATAATTTTCATGGCCACCGTTCAAGACATTGAGATTCCTGATTCCGCCGCGCGTTCAGCGCTGGTGACGGAGGAGCTTGAGGCTCAGGATATGCAGAGTGACAAGATGGTGTTGAACATGGGGCCGTCGCATCCGGCCACGCACGGCGTTCTCCGGATTTTGCTCGAACTGGACGGCGAAGTCATCACCAAGGCCGATCCGGACGTGGGTTATCTGCATCGCGGCGACGAAAAAATCGCCGAGAACATGACCTACACCCAGTTCATCCCTTATACGGACCGGCTGGATTATCTCGCGCCGCTGGCGAACAACGTCGCCTACGCGCTCGCGGTTGAAAAAGCCCTCGGCATCCACGACAAATTGCCGCCGCGCTGCCAATACATCCGCGTCATGTGCGCGGAATTGGCCCGTATTTCAGCGCATCTGCTCGGCCTCGGCGCATTCGCGATGGACGTCGGCGCGGTCACGGTTTTTTTGCTGACGTTCACCGAGCGCGAAAAAATTTACAACCTCTGCGAATCGCTCACTGGCGCGCGGTTCACGACGAGTTACACGCGCATCGGCGGCGTGATGCGCGATTTACCTCCAAGCTGGACGAGCGAAGTCCGAAAATTTCTCGAAGAATTTGCCGTGGCGCTCGCCGAAGTCGAAGTGCTGCTCACGCGCAATCGCATCTGGGTGGACCGCCTGCGCGACCTCGCGATCATCTCGAAGGAGATGGCGATTGATTACGGTTTGAGCGGCCCGAATTTGCGCGGCAGCGGCGTCGAGTGGGATTTGCGCAAAAAACAGCCGTATCTTTGCTACAAGGATTTGTCGTTCGACATTCCCACCGGCTCGGTCGGTGATTGCTACGACCGCTACCTTGTGCGCATGGAAGAAATGCGCCAGAGCATGAGAATTTTAGAGCAGTGCGTGGATAAAATTCCCGGCGGCGCGGAAAACAGATCAAATGAGCCGGTCAACATTGCCGACGGGAAAGTCATTTTGCCGCCAAAACAGAAAGTGATGACGAAGATGGAGGAATTGATCCATCAATTCATGCTCGTGACGGAAGGCGTGAACGTGCCGCCCGGCGAAGTTTATTTCGGCCACGAAAATCCGAAGGGTGAACTCGGTTTTTACATTTGCAGCAAGGGCGGCGGCGTGCCGTATCGCCTGAAAATCCGTTCGCCCAGCTTCATCAATTTGAGCATCTTGGGCGAGCTGATGCCCGGCGCGATGGTCAGCGACGTGCCGGTGATCCTTGGCTCGATTGATTTTGTGATGGGAGAAAGCGACCGATGAACGCCACGCACACCGAACCGATTCCGAATCCGCTGCAACATCAAAGCGGATTTTCAGTGACGCCCGCGCTTGAGGCGGAGGTGGATGAATTGCTCACGCATTATCCCGTAAAACGCGCGGCGTCGCTCATGGTGCTGCACGCGATCCAAGACCGGTTCGGCTGGATTTCGCAGGAAGCCGTCGAGTGGACGGCGAAGAAATTGGAGTTGCAGCCGATCAATGTTTTTGAACTCCTGACGTTTTATCCGATGCTGCGCGCGCAGCCGATGGGCAAATATCAGATCAAGGTCTGCCGCACATTGAGCTGTGCGCTCGGCGGCGCGTATGAATTGCGCGAACATCTGTGCAAAAAATTCGGTTTGGATTCGCACGCGCACGGCACACAAACAACACCGGATGGAAAATTCACGGTCGAGTTCGTCGAGTGCCTCGCCAGTTGCGGCACGGCTCCGGTGATGATGTGCAATGATGATTTTTACGAAAGCGTTTCGCACGCGCAGGCGGATGAGATTTGCGGGAAGTGCAAATGAAATGGTTGCCCGACATGGATTTGAACCATGACAAACAGATTCAGAGTCTGTTGTGCTACCGTTACACCATCGGGCAGGATGGGACGCGATAAACTAGAGAATTTTGGTCGAGAGTCAAGTTGCTGGAACAGAAATGAAAACTACAGTTAAAATTTGGTTGTTTGTTCTGGGAATTGTTCTAGCAATTTTGGCCGTATGCATAATGCAGATTCGCAATGTGAATCTTTTGCATTCGAATTAAGGCATAGAAATATGGCGCAAGAATACAAATTGATTTTGAAACATGCCGATGAACCGGGCTACACGCCCGACATCGAATGCTATTTGCGCCATGGCGGCTATGACGCGCTGAAGAAGGCGCTCGCCATCAAGCCGAAAGATTTGCCCGACGGCAAAAAACTTTCCGGCCCGGAACAGATCCGCGACGATGTGAAAAGTTCCGGCCTGCGCGGTCGCGGTGGCGCAGGATTTTCCTGCGGACTCAAGTGGAGTTTCGTTGACCGCAAAAGTGGCAAGCCGATTTACCTGATTTGCAACGCCGACGAATCCGAGCCGGGCACGTTCAAGGATCGGCAGATCATGTATAAAGATCCGCATCAAATGATCGAGGGCATGATCATTTCCTGTTTCGCGAACGATGTGAAGCTCGCCTACATTTACATTCGCGGCGAAATGGTGGACGGCGCAAAAATTTTGAATCAGGCGATCAAGGAATCTCGTGCGAAAAATTTTCTCGGGAAAAATATTTTGGGCAGCGGCTACGATTTGGAAATGCACGTTCATCGCGGCGCGGGCGCTTACATTTGCGGCGAAGAAACTGGCCTCATCGAATCACTCGAAGGCAAACGTCCGTATCCGCGCATCAAGCCGCCGTATTTTCCGGCGGTGCTCGGTTTGTGGATGTGCCCGACCATCGTCAACAACGTCGAGACGCTTTGCAACGTGAAACATATTGTTGAAATGGGCGCGGCGGAATTCGCGAAGCTCGGCACGCCGAACAACACCGGCACGCGCATCGTCAGCTTGAGCGGCCACGTCAAGAAACCGGGCTACTACGAAATCGAAGTCGGCAAAGCGACGATTGGCGAATTGATTAACGATCCAAAATTCGGCGGCGGACTTCGCGATGGAAGAAAATTGAAAGCCGTGATTCCCGGCGGTTCGTCCGCAAAAGTTTTCAAGGCCGGCGAAAAATTCAAGCTCAAGAAAAAAGACGCAGAGGGCAAAGAAATTTTGGTCGAGACCGACATGCTCGATCTGCCTTACGATTTCGATTCGCTGTCCGCCGCCGGTTCGATGAGCGGCTCGAGCGCGATCATTGTCATGGACGATTCGACCGACATCGTCGAGGCGCTGGCGAACATTTCCGAATTTTACGCGCACGAAAGCTGCGGCCAATGCACGCCCTGCCGCGAAGGTTCGCTCTGGATGAGCAAGGCGCTGCATCGTCTGGCGCACGGCGAAGGTCGCGCGAGCGACGCGGATTATCTCGTGAAAATCGCCGACAACATTCCCGGCGGCCGCACGATTTGCGCGTTCGGCGAAGCCTGCTCGTGGCCGGTGCAAAGTTTTGTTGGAAAATTCAAAGACGAATTTGTCGCGAAAGGCAAAGCTGATGAAGAACGTCGCGCCAAAGAAAATATTTTGCCGGTCAAAGCCACGCCGTCAGAACGCGATGAATTGGCGACGGCGCATTGAAAATGAAAACGGAAAAGCAGACACGAGCAAGTCACCTTCTCATTAACACCGGACTTCAGTCCGGTGTTGGGAGACGGCGTGTGTCATTAGCCGTTTCAACGGCTTCGCGTCCGCGCGGGAAAGCCGTTGAAACGGCTGGAAATTCTCTTCTTCACCGTTCCACCGGACTGAAGTCCGGTGCTAATGAGAGAAAATATTTGCGGATTACTGATGCCGAATATATTTCCGGCTACAAAATCCGTCTGACGTTTAATGACGGAATGGCTTGTGACATGGACTTTGAACCGTTTTTGCGCAAAGCTTTGAACCCGGACATTATGAAATACCGGCAGTTGCGGAATTTCAAAAAATTCCATCTGCATTACGGCGATTTGATGTGGGGCGATTTTGAAATGATTTTCCCGATTGAAGATTTGCGACGCGGAGAAATTTGAAAAATGTCCAAAGATCTAATCGAAAAAACTTTTGATGACATGAAGTTTGTTGAAAATATTTTCAAAAAACTTCTGAAGATTCTTCCGTCTTTTAATATCACGGATGAAAAAGTTTTGCCTTATGGTCTAAAGGCGCACACGCGTTCAGTCAGTTGGCTGGTTGAACAAGTAATAACTCAACAGGCAAAATTTCACGCGAAAAAACTTGGCCTGAAGGATGTAAATTTTGAATGGCCGGACACCTGCCTTCACGATTGCGAATTGGTAACGCCAAAGAAAAGTTATTTTGTGAACGTCAAGATTCACAACATGGCTGGCAAACATAATAAGAATGACATTGCGGCAGTGGAAAAACTTCATATGCAGTATATGTCGAATCCCGAATACGATTTGATTTACGCCTGCTTCGGAGTTCATTTCAAAAACATCCACATCAGTTTTGAGCCGAAGTATCTAAAATTATTTTCGCCGCAATTTTTGCCGATTTACGTCAATCCGAGGAATGACAAAATTCAGGCGTTTTATCATCACGAGCCGGTTCATCGGACGCGCGAGGAATTTCTTGTTTTGCTTCGGTCGAATTCCAAAAGTATCGTTCTCAAATCGAAAGGCTGATATGAAAACCGAATTGACCAATCGCATTTTGAACGAGGACGCACTGGAAGGAATTCCAAAGATTCCCGACGGCTCGCTAGATTTGATTGTCGCCGACCCGCCGTATTGTTTAGGCAAGGATTACGGCAATGATTCGGACAAACTCGACCCGGAAAAATATCTAACCTGGACAGCACAATGGATTGACGCCGTTATTCCCAAATTAAAATCCACCGGTAGCTTTTACATTTTTTTGACCTGGCGTTTTTCACCGGAAATTTTCTGTTACATGAAGAAAAAACTAATCATGCTCAATGAAATTATCTGGGATAGAAGAGTTCCGAGCATGGGCGGCAGCACGCGACGATTTTCTTCCGTGCATGACACGATTGGGTTTTTTGCAAAGACGAAGGATCACTATTTCGACATTGATTCCATTCGTATTCCTTACGATGAGGAAACGAAAAAAGCCCGTAGCCGCTCAATCTTTGTCGGGAAAAAATGGCTTGAAGTCGGCTACAATCCGAAAGATGTCTGGAGTATTTCGCGTTTGCACGCGATTCATTCGGAACGCGAAGATCATCCCACGCAAAAACCTCTCGAAATTGTTGAGCGCATGATTAAAGCGAGTTGCCCGGCAAATGGAATGATTCTTGACCCGTTCATGGGTAGCGGCACAACGGCAGTTGCTGCGCATCGGCTCAAACGAAATTTCATTGGTTTTGAAATCAATTCCGATTATTGCGAAATGATTCGCCAGCGATTGCATGACGAAGGAGCTTTCAAATTGGAAGAGCCAGCTCAAATTTCGGAATCGGCAAAGACAAAATCGAAACGCGCGCAACCAAGTCTTTTTGAACACGCATTAACTTTGAAGCATGCATAAAAATTAAATGTCAACCGCCGCCACAACTGAAACGAAGCCCGCGCCTCCGATTGAAAAAATCAAGGTGAAGGTGGACGGTCGCGAAATCGAAGTGCCGAAGACGATGCCCGACCCGATTTCGGGCAAGCCGATTCCGACCACGATGATTCAGGCGTGCGCGCAAATCGCCGTGGACGTGCCGCATTATTGTTATCATCCGAAATTGCCGGTCGCCGGCAATTGCCGCATGTGCCTTGTCGAATATGGCACGCCCGCGCTCGGCCCGGATCGTAAACCGATTTTGAATTCCGACGGCACACCGAAAATTTCAAAAATGCCGCGTCCGGCCATTGCGTGCGCGACGCCGATTTCGCCGGGAATGGAAATTTATACGAACACGCCCGGCGTAAAACAAATGCGCGAAGGCGTATTGGAATTTTTGCTCATCAACCATCCGCTCGATTGTCCGATTTGCGACAAGGCGGGTGAGTGCCGGTTGCAGGAATACTCGCTCGACTATGGGGATGCGCGGAGCCGGATGGTTGAACCCAAGGTGCATAAACCCAAGGCGGTTGACCTTGGGCCGACCATCGTGCTCGACGACGAGCGTTGCATTCTTTGCACGCGTTGCATCCGGTTCACGAAAGACGTTGTCGGCGACGATGCACTCGGCATCGTCAATCGCGGCAGCTACAGCACGCTCACGGCGTGGCCGGGAAAAGTTTTCGACAACAATTACACGCTCAACACAGTGGACATCTGTCCCGTTGGCGCGCTCACGTCGAAGGATTTTCGGTTCCAGATGCGCGTCTGGTTTTTGAAGGAAACCAAAAGCGTCTGCACCAGTTGTGCGACGGGTTGCAACGTCATCGTCGGCTCGCGCGAAGAAAAAGTTTATCGCTACGAACCGCGCCAAAATGATGCCGTGAATTCGACTTGGATGTGCGACACGGGCCGTTTGAATTACAAATGGATCGGTCGCGAAGATCGTCTGAAAGACGTGATGAGCGTAGGACAGGCGTCGCGCCTGTCTCATTCTTTAGAAAAATCAGAGACAGACGCGACGCCTGTCCTACGAAAAACGACGTGGACGGCGGCGCTCAATGAAATCGCGGACAAAATGAAAAATGCGCCGCAAGGTTCGGTTGCAATTGTTGCTTCAGCGCGGCAAACGAACGAAGAACTCTGGCTGATCTCAAAATTGAAATCGAAGCTGGGCGCGATCAGCGATTCCATTCCGCGCACCGGCGAAGCCGACAAATTGCTCGTCAGCGCGGACAAAAATCCTAACAGCAACGGCGCGCGGCTGACGGGAATTTGTTTTACGGAAATGGGGACGAATTTGTCGCAAATCGCGAATGGAATTTCGAGCGGCAAAATTAAAACACTCATTGTTTTTGGCGAAGACGTGACGAAGCACGGCATTGGCGCAGATTTGCTCGGAAAATTGGACACGCTCATCGTCAGCGATATTTTGCCGAACGCGACAACCCGCGCTGCACATTATCTTTTGCCCGGTTGCGCGCACGCGGAAAAACGCGGCACGTTCACGAACACCAAAGGCCGCGTCCAGAAATTTATGAAGGCCGTCGAAGCGCCGGGCGACGCGCGCGCCGAATGGGAATTTTTGCACGACCTGGTTTTCAACGTCACCGGGCAAAACGGTTTTCTGACGATTGAAGGTCTGTTCAACGAAATGGCGAAGGACGTTTCCGCGTTCAACGGTCTGGCGTGGGCGACGCTCGGCGACACCGGCGCCACAGTAAAAATTTAATTTTGCCACAGAGACACAGAGATGAAGACAAATGGAAAATTGATTTGGATGACGCGAGTAAACTTTGATTTTGCTCTGCACCTCTGTGCCTCTGTGGCAAAAAAATAAAAATGGACTGGAATTTTATCGTTTTCAGCATCGTCAAAATCGCAATCGCGATTGGCGTTTTGCATGCCATCGCGGCTTACGCGGTCTTGGTGGAGCGAAAAGTTTCGGCGTGGATCCAGGACCGCGTCGGGCCGAACCGCGTCGCGCCGCCGTTCATGAAATACATTCCGGTTCTCGGGCCGATGCTGACGCGCATGGGAATTTTTCAACCGCTGGCCGATGGCTTGAAATTCATGCTCAAGGAGGATTTCACCCCGGCGGGCGTCCGTAAAATGTATTTCTGGCTCGCACCGGCGCTCGCGGTCATTCCGTCGCTGCTCGTCATTGCGGTGATTCCGTTCGGCTCTTACATCGGCCATCAAAAAATGGTCATCGCGGATTTGAACGTGGGAATTCTTTACACGTTCGGAATCGTTTCGCTCGGCGTTTATGGAATCGTGCTCGCGGGTTACGCGGCGAATTCAAAATATCCCTTCCTCGGCGGCATTCGTTCCAGCGCGCAAATGATTTCCTATGAAATCGCGATGGGCATGAGCGTGATTCCGGTTTTTCTCATCGCGAGCACTTTGAATTTAAGCGCGACGGTCAATTGGCAGGCGCAGCACGGCTGGATGGTCGCGTATGCGCCGCTGTCATTCATTATTTTTCTCATCGCGAGTTTTGCGGAAACGAACCGCACGCCCTTCGATTTGCCGGAAGCGGAAACGGAACTGGTCGGTGGCTATCATACGGAATATAGTTCGATGAAATTCGCGCTGTTTTTTCTTGCGGAATATTCCAACATGGTGGCGACATCGGGCATGATGGTGACGCTGTTTTTTGGCGGCTGGACATTGCCGTTTTGGGGGCTCGACCAGCCGGCGCACTCGCCCGGCATCGGCGTTTTGCAAATCCTGGTTTTTCTTTTTAAGGTCTGCGCGCTGATGGTGGTGTTCATCTGGGTGCGCTGGATGTGGCCGCGTTTTCGTTACGACCAATTAATGGATTTGGGCTGGCGGCGGTTCGTGCCGCTCGCGCTGGTGAACATTTTGATCACGGCCGTCTGGCTGTGGATGAGAAGCTAAATGATTGTTAATCGCAAACCCTTGACGTTTTGGGAGAAGCTTTATATGCCCGCCATCATCGGCGGACTTAAGGTCACGATGCGTCATGCCTACAACACGCTGATCCTGAAAAAAGTCGTGACGATGGAATATCCCGAACAAAAATGGGCCGTGCCGGCGGATTATCGCGGCGCGCCGTATCTCGTCAAGGATCAGGAAGGCAACACGAAATGCGTTTCGTGCCAGCTCTGCGAATTTGTCTGCCCGCCCAAGGCGATCAAAATCATTCCGCCCGGTCCGGCTGGCCAGCTTGCCGACCGCTCAAACGCGGAAAAAATGCCCGAGCAATTCGAGATCAACATGCTCCGCTGTATTTTCTGCGGCTTCTGCCAGGAAGTCTGTCCCGAAGAGGCGATTTTTCTGCAAAAGGATTATTCGCTCACCGGCCTGACGCGGCAGGAAATGATTTACGACAAGGAAAAACTCCTCGCACTCGGCGGCGTCAGCCCCGGAATCGAAAAATGGAAACACAAAGCCGAAGAAGCGAAGGAACAGGAAATTTTTCCGGTCAAAGTTTGATTCAGAAATGGAACTCGCTGACATTTTATTTTACGTCTTCGCGGCGCTTACGCTGTTGTGCGGCGTGCTCGTCATCGCGAATCCGTTCAGCCGCAACCCGGTCACGAGCGCGATGTTTCTCGTGCTCACCATCATCTCGATGGCCGGGCTGTTCGTGCTGCTGCACGCGTTCTTTCTCGCGGCGGTGCAAATCCTCGTCTATGCCGGCGCGGTCATCGTGCTGTTCCTGTTCGTCATCATGCTGCTCGATTTGAAGGAGGAAGCGCGTCGCAAAATAAAAATCTACGGAATGCTCGCCGGGCTCGTTTCCGTCGGCGCAATCCTCGCAATTTTTCTGAAAAGCCTGCATGCGACAAATCTCAACGCGCAATCGTCGCCCACAATCGAAGGCGGAACCGCCGCGCTTGGAAAACTTTTGTTCACGCAATACGTTCTGCCGTTTGAAGTCGTCTCCGTGCTGCTGCTCGTGGCGATGATCGGCGTGATTTTGTTGAGCAAAAAGGATTTGAAATAAATATGCACGCCGGACTCGAACAATATCTGACCGTCAGCTTCCTGCTGTTTTCGCTGGGGCTGCTCGGCGTCATCATGCGGCGCAACCTGCTGGTCATTTATATGTCGCTGGAGATGATGCTCAACGCGGCGAACCTCGCGCTCGTCGCGTTCTCGCGCTTCAACGACAACCTGAACGGCCAGATTCTGGTCTTCTTCATCATCACCGTGGCGGCGGCGGAAGTCTCGGTCGGCCTCGCGCTCATCGTCGCGCTCTACCGCAAACGCCAGTCCGCGCACGTCGAAGATTTGACGAGCATGAAATTGTAAATTTAGCCACAAATGAAACACAGATTGAACACAGATAAAAAAACATCCGCAGATTGCGCCGATGAACGCAGATTGAATCCGCTATTCATCGAATCTGCGAAAATCTGCGTCATTTGCGGACAACAAATCTGTGTTTCATCTGTGTCGATCTGTGGCTGATAAAAAATGAAACACGAACTTTTTCCCTGGCTGATTTTGTTCCTGCCGATTTTCGCGTCGGCGGCAATCACGCTGTTCACTTTGCGTTCGCGCACCGTCAGCGCGCTTCTCTCCGTCGGCGCGATTGTCACGAGCTTCATCCTTACAATTATTTTTATCAGCGCGAACAGTTTTCATCCGGCCGTCACGGAAATTTCCAAAAGCTGGCTTTCCGTCGGCGATCTGCAAATTGATTTCGGCCTTAAGCTCGATGCTTTAAGCATGATGATGCTTCTAATCGTCACCGGTGTCGGCGGCGCGATCCATATTTATTCCATCGGCTATATGCGCGAAGACAGCGGCTTCTCGCGCTTCTTCTCGTTCATGAGCCTGTTCACGTTTTCGATGCTCGGCATCGTGCTCGCGAACAATTTCATCCAGATGTTCATCTTCTGGGAACTGGTCGGCGTGTCCAGCTACCTGCTCATCGGCTTCTGGTTTGAAAAACCCAGCGCCGCCGACGCCGCGAAAAAAGCCTTCATCGTCAATCGCCTCGGCGACTTTGGATTTTTGCTTGGCATTTTAATGGTTTGGGCTGCGGTTGGTTCCTTGAATTTTTCCGTTGCTCAAGACGCGGTGAAGTGGAGCCCCGCAATTTTAGAAACGATTGGCACGATTGGCGGCCTTCTGATTTTCTGTGGCGCGGTGGGCAAGTCCGCGCAATTCCCGCTGCACGTCTGGCTGCCGGACGCGATGGAAGGCCCGACGCCTGTGTCCGCACTCATCCACGCCGCGACGATGGTGGCCGCCGGCGTTTATATGCTCTGCCGCGTTTTGTTTTTGCTCAACGCCGACGCGCTCCAGGTTATCGCCTACATTGGCGGCTTCACCGCGCTGCTCGCGGCGTTGATTGCCGTCCAGCAAAACGACATCAAACGCATTCTCGCCTACTCGACGCTCTCGCAACTCGGTTACATGGTCATGTCCGTCGGTCTCGCCGGTCCCACTCCCGCGATGTTTCATTTGACCACGCACGCCTTTTTCAAGGCGCTGCTGTTTCTCGGCGCCGGTTCCGTCATCCATGCGCTGCACGAAGAGCAGGACATCTGGAAAATGGGCGGCTTGCGCGACAAAATGGGCATTACGTTCTGGACCTTTTTGATCGGCACACTCGCCTTGAGCGGCGTGCCGCCGTTCAGCGGTTTCTACTCGAAGGATTCCATTCTCGGCCACGCGCTGGAACAGCATAATTATCTGCTCTTCGCGTTGGGCGCGGGCATCGCCGGTTTGACCACGTTCTATATGTTCCGGCTTTTTTACGTCGCATTCGTCGGCAAGCCTCGCACGGAAGCCGCCGGACACGCGCACGAATCGCCCGCCGTGATGACCCTGCCGTTGATCGTGCTGGCGCTGTTCGCCGTCATCGGCGGCGTCATCGGCATCAACGCCATCTACAACCTGCAATTTGCTCCCGATGAAAACGCCGGTTCCATTGTTCAGAACCTCGTTGAACCGTTCAAAGCTTCGCCCATCGGCGCGCTGATTGGCATCGGCTGCGTGGCGGCCGGCTTCTTTGCCGCGCGCGCCCTGTATAAAGATGCCGCGACTGATCCACTTCCCGCCAAGCTCGGCGGCCTTGCGACGGCGATGAAAAACAAATTTTATTTCGACGAACTTTACGAGGCCACTTTCATCCGCGCGCACGATTTCATCGCGGCGGTGGCCGACTGGATTGACCGCTGGATTCTGGAAGGCGCGATCATCGGCACGATTCGCGGCGGCACGGATTTGACCGGGCGCGCGCTGCGCCTCGCGCAGACCGGCAACCTCCAGACCTACGCCTTCCTGTTCGTGCTCGGCGTGGCGCTGCTGCTCTATTTTGTTTTGGGAAAATAAAATGTCCATATTGACTTACATTTTAGGCTGGCCGCTGCTGGCGGCGCTGTTGCTGGTCGTCGTGCCGCGCAATTACCGCGTCATCATCCGCGCCATCGCAGTGCTGGCCACGCTCATCTCGGCGGTGCTGGCGGTGAAAATGTTCTGCCAGTTCGTGCCTGGCGCGGCCGGCTTCCAGTTCGAGCAGCAAATCCCATGGGTCGAATCGCTCGGCATCAGCTATCACGTCGGCGTGGACGGCTTGAACGTCGGCCTGATTTTGATGGGCGCAATCGTCGCCTTCGCCGCCACGCTCTGTTCGTATGAAATCCAGACGCGCGAAAAGGAATTTTACATCCTGCTGCTTGTGATGACCGCCGGCATCCTCGGCGCGTTCGCGTCGCTGGATCTGTTTTTCTTCTACGCGTTCCACGAATTCGCGCTGATTCCGACCTTCATCATGATCGGCGTCTGGGGACGCGGCGAAAAGAAAAATTTCGCGACATTCCAGATCACGTTGTATTTGAGCCTCGGCGCGCTCATCGCGCTCATCGGCCTCATCGCGCTTTACCTGAAATCCGGCGCGAACACGTTCGACATTCCGAAACTCACGGAATACATCGCGGCGCATCCGCTGGCGTCGCACGCGCAAAATTTCATCTTCCCCCTGCTGCTGTTCGGCTTCGGCATTCTGGTTTCGCTCTGGCCGTTCCATTCGTGGGCGCCGCTCGGTTACGGTTCCGCGCCGTCGCCCACTTCAATGCTCCACGCCGGTGTTCTGAAGAAATTCGGCCTTTATGGTTTGATCCGCATTGCGCTGCCGCTGCTGCCGCAAGCCGCGCAAAGCTGGATGCATATTCTCGCGTGGCTGTGCCTCGGCAACATTTTGTATGTCGGCTGGGTGGCGATGCGCCAGCGCGATTTGAACCTGCTCATCGGCAATTCCAGCGTCGCGCACATGGGCTTCATTTTCCTCGGCATCGCGAGCCTGAACCTCATCGGCGTC
>Ga0207933_1001161_pt1 | contig 21274 bp, 17 predicted proteins | sample NGESurdeep092012_4_FD_184488 | JGI IMG/M metagenome (GOLD analysis project Ga0207933, IMG submission 184488) | Arctic peat soil microbial communities from Barrow, Alaska - NGEE Surface sample F53-3 deep-092012 (SPAdes) | ecosystem: Environmental > Terrestrial > Soil > Wetlands > Peat ...
CGCATTGTCATTCCAAGTGCTGGCAAACGCCGCGCGCCGATACAAATTCCCCGGCCGCAATTCGCCCGGCCAGCCTTCGATTTCGACCCACCGAAACGGCAGAACGACACCCAACTCCTGCGGCGTGAGCACGGCCTGGGGTTGCCCGGTATTCCGTTTATCCGCCGGCGGCTCGACGACGAGAGGTTTGTTTCCGTCGAGTGCGGCTTCGACCTGGGCGTAACGGACGCTGCCGGGCGGCTTGCGGTTGATGCGCCCGTCAACAATGGCTTCGCCGAAACGAACCGTGATATTTCCGGCGGCATTCGTTGGCGGGTTGAGTTGAAGATTGCCAAAGGCGACGCGACCAAAATCCACGAGGAACACATTGGACATCACTGCGGCAATTTGCACTGGAGGCTGTTCAACCAGATGCACCGGCGCACTGCGGGCGACTGGCACGAGCGTCGAAATCATGAAAGCCAAGACAATTGCCGCGGCCCTTCGGCACGACAATTTTTTCAAAACCGGCGGCGGCATATTTTTTCAAAGTTTGATTTTTCCAAGGCCGGCCAATTCAAGGATTTCAACTGCGCGGAATTTTCACGGCGGCAGTCTAAAATTTTTTGCCGGAATTCAAAGTTGAAACTGCGGGCGCGTCTGCAATCTTTTCCAGCTTTCCGGCGAAAGCGGCGCAATGCGATAAACCGGTTCCACCATCGGCTCGGCGCTGTGCGACCGGCGGGCGCGTTCCAGCCAGCGGCGGTCGAGCGGCTCGGAAATCAGGCTCAACTCGTTCGCGGCGATTGTCGTTTCCTCCTTCTCGCCGGTCGCATGGCCCGCGCCGACAAAAAACCCGGCGAGCAGCAGCGTCACGCGTAAAATCGTGCTGCGCGAATATGTCGGCAGCGCGCAGGGACGCAGCGGATTGAGCAGTTGAAACAGGTTCGTGAAAAGCGGCAGCGTCCACATCGCCGGATTTTTGGCCGGCGAAAAAGCGTCGAACAAAATGGCGTGAGGCTTTTGAAATTTCTGATTTCTGATTTCTGATTTCAAAAGCGACGGAAAATCACCGGGTTGCAATTCCCAATGCACTGACTGTTTGCCGTCTTGAAACGCCGCGCGATGATTGCGGATGAATTTTTGCAGATGATTTTCGTAGCCGCCGAAGTAGCCGAGATCGGCGGCGTGCTTCAGTGCGAATTCCAGCGGCTCAAGCGTGTGATCGAAACTCACAAGCCGAATCTGGCACGAGATGTCCCGCGTGGCGCGCAGGACGGTCAGCGCGTTGGCCGCCGCGCCGAGGCCGACGTCCCAGATCACAAATTCGCCAGTGTGATTTTGAAGGCGTTCGCGGAGCCGGAGCTGGTTGACGTAAAGCGCCTCCGCCTCCGCGACCGGGCCGACGACAGGATGAAACGTCTCGCTATCCGCAAGCGAACGGACCGAACAAATGCCGCTGTTCAGGCGGACAAGCTGGTAGCGGGCATTTGAAGTCACGGCGGATTTGAAACCATTTGCGCGCCGAGGCCAAGCTTGAAGATGAAACTGCCCGTTTGCCGCCGGCTTGAGCGTAAGCGATTTCAGATTGACCGGCTCGCCGCAATTCGCGACGGGTATGGCCGGGTGTTGGAAACAAGATGTTGACCCTTGTTTTCATTTCATCTTCACCCAAACTCGTTCCGCGTGACTCCGTCTGAAACATTTTTGCAACTGCTCTGCGGTGATGCGCCCGTGCTTTCGCTCGCGCCGATGCAGGACGTGACGACGCTCGAATTCATGCGCGTCATCGCGCGCTACGGCGGGCCGGATGTTTATTGGACGGAATACTTCCGCGTCCACGCCGTCTCGCATCTGGAAAAATGGATCCTCAAATCCATCACGGAAAATCCGACCGGCAAACCAATTGTCGCGCAACTCATCGGCAACGACATCCCCGCACTCGTGCGCGCGGCGAAGGAGTTGCAAAATTATCCCGTCGCCGCGATTGACCTGAACCTCGGCTGTCCCGCGCCGATCGTTTATCGCAAATGCGCGGGCGGCGGACTGCTGCGCGAGCCGCAAAAGATAGACGCCATCCTCGGCGCGTTGCGCGACGCAGTGATGATTCCGTTCACCGTGAAAACGCGGCTCGGCTTTGAATCGCCGGATGAATTTGACGCGCTGCTGAAAGTTTTTGCGAAACATCCGATTGACCTGCTCACGGTTCACGCGCGCACGGTCAAACAAATGTATCGTCCCGGCGTGCGCTACGATTTGATCGCTCAAGCCGCAAAAGAATTGCGCTGTCCGGTTTTCGCGAACGGTAATGTTTTCAGCGCGGCGCAGGCGCGACAAATTATTTCCGAAACCGGCGTGCGCGGATTGATGATCGGGCGTGGCGCGATCCGCAATCCGTGGATGTTCGACCAGATCCGCGCGCAGTTTCGTGGTGAGAAAATAAAATTGCCGACCGGTCGCGACGTGCTGGCCTACGTCCGCGAACTGTGGGAGAACGAAATCACGCCCGGCGTGCCGGAATCGTCGCAGGTGATGCGGATGAAAAAATTCATGAACTTCATCGGCGACGGCGTGGACGAAAAATTCCTGCACGAAATCCGCCGCGTGACGACCACGGCGGATTTTTTCCGCGTCTGCGAAAACTATCTGGCGCACGACGAGCCGATGACGCTGGAGCCGGTTCCGACGATAATTGAGCATCCCCTATAATTCTCCCTCTCCTCGCCGAACGAGGAGAGGGCGGGGTGAGGAGCGAATAATAACAATTCAGGGTCTTTCCTTTGGATTATGAATGTGTTTGAATCTCGCCATGAGCGCTGAACAACAACCCGCATCACCGCAAACATCAATTGCTTTTCTTGGCTACCGTGAATTTGACGATGGGGCGGCATATCGCGGCGCGATTCTCGTTACGGATGAATGGAGCAAGCCGCTGGAATTTCGTTGCACCGCGCCGGTTCGCCCGACAGACCTTCAACGAACGCTTTATGGCAAGTCGCTTCTGCCTCATGTGCTGACGGAACTCATCGGCGCACCGCTGATTTCTTCGGTTCGTGAAAAGCCACAACTCATCTTAATTGCCGACGAAGCTTATTTTGATTTGCGCCACAAGATTTCTGTCCCGGTTATTCGTGTCGCCAAGTCAAACAGTTCAAAATCGAAAGGTCTTTTGATTCAATCAGCATCGGGAAAATTTGAGCAGGTGGAAATTCAAGCTAATTCAAAATTTGCAACTGACCTTGATGCCACTGGCGACCGACTGCGTGATTTGTTTGGCCGCTGGGATTTGACCGAGCCATTTCAACGCTTGGTTGAAGGTTTGAAATATGTCCACGACGAACGCGTTCTTGAAAGCTGATTGACAGTGTTATCGCTTTTCCAAAATGTTCGCAGACGGGTCTGGAAAACGGCTGATGAAATTGCTGCCGCAAAGTTTGTAAAGCCGAGGATTGGCTGGTTAGAGGAGACGGATTACGTTTTGTCCGCGCCACAGTCCCGCTCGATAATGTTTCCGCCGATTTCGTCCCCAGCCCAAAAATCTCAAGACCTGCTTTCTGTTCCGCGCAACGTCACAAGTTCGCTTGGCTTGCTGACACAAACAGTTTCCCAAGATTCGTTTTCTGGAATTCTGCTTTCCATTCCTCGCAGCAATACGGGTTCGCTTGAACTGCTCACAGAAACTGCGACTGAAACCTCATTGCCGTTGCTTGGAGAATCCGAAACCGAAGAACTGCGGGCAAAGGCTCAAGCCTCTGCTGCATCCAATCATTTTTTGTGTCTTACAAAGCGGCCAGATTTTTCAGATGACTTTCATCGCGTGTTTGAAACGCCCCAGCCGGTCAGCACAAAAGATTGCCTGACTTTTTTGCTTTCGCGTGCGTCGGTGTCCGATGATTTACACGAGCCGCCGCAGCGCAGCCAAGTTTTTGAATTTCCAACTCCACGCATAGCGGTTTCAGATGATTTGCATAAACCGCTGGTTCGATTGGCGCGGGCGGGTGGAAAACAATTCCTTCCAGAAACAAAAGAATCGGAGAAGCAGTCACCGCCAAAACTCATGTCCGAACAAAAGAAGCGTGAGTTCCAAGAGGCATTGCAAAAAGCAAAAATCTCTGGAAATCAGCGGATGATACGCGGCTCTGGCATTTGGGATTTGCTGCTTCCACTTCTACAACGGCCAATCAATTTGAATTTGGGAACGGTTGTTGACCTGCCTTCAAATCTTTATGGTTTTCAAACGAAAGGCGTCGAATTTCTTTTGGACACGGAAACTGTTCTTTTGGGTGATGACATGGGAACAGGCAAGACCGTTCAGGCCGCTGTCGCACTTCGGATTTTATTTCAAACCGGAAAAATCAGGACGGCACTTGTCGTTTGTCCGGTGAGCGTTATTCCAAACTGGAGCAGGGAACTTGCAAAGTGGGCTGGAAATCTCGCAGTTACCGTCGTGCGTGGCGTCAAGGAATACCGAAAAGATTGCTGGCGTCAACCGGCACACATCTGGTTGACAACTTACGACACGTTGCGAAACGACCTTGAAGATGTGGAACTACTGCGGAAAGGAGAATTTGGTTTAATCATCGCTGATGAAGCGCAGCGCATTAAAAACCGAAATGCTGGGCTATCAAAAGCAATCCGCGAATTGCGGGCAAACCACCGCTGGGGACTGACAGGCACGCCATTGGAAAATCATCTTGAAGATGTCTTTTCAATTTTTGAATTCATCAAGCCGGGCTTGTTCGAGGCGCGTGACTATTATCCGCAGGAAGTTCAATCGGTAATTAAGCCATATTTTCTGCGTCGTCGTAAGCAAGACGTTCTCGCTGATTTGCCACCGCTTGTTCAAAATCCCGTCTGGTTGCGATTGGAAGATGAGCAGCGAAAAAGCTACAACGAACTTGAAGAACAGGGTGTGCTTGAACTCCACGCAAAAGGTGAAACCATCACAGCCCACAACATTCTAGTTTTAATCGGCAAACTGAAACAAGTTTGCAATCGCTGTCCGCGAACCGGCGAGAGTTCAAAAATGGTTTGGTTGCGGGACAGCTTGGATGACATCACGGCGGAGGGTGACAAGGCGCTCGTATTTTCGCAATACGTTGATGAAAGATTTGCTGGCGCGAATTGGATTGAATCTGAACTCGCCAATTTTGGAACGCTCAATTATTCAAAAGCGACAAGCGATAAAAAACGCAAAGAAATGCTCGCCGCGTTTGGCGAGAAACCTGAACACAAAGTTTTTGTCGGCCATCCAAAAACCGCTGGCCTCGGTTTGAATGAACTTGTTGCCGCCAATTATGTGATTCACTTTGACCATTGGTGGAATCCAGCCGTGATGAATCAGGCAACCGCCCGCGCTCACCGACCCGGACAGAAAAAGGCGACCGTCTTCGCTTACGATTTGTGGATTGAGGACACTTACGAGGAAATTATTTTCGCGATCTTGAAGGACAAACAGGGACTTTACGATGAGGTAATTGACAGTTTGAGCGCGGAGCTTGACCAGCAAGACAAGACTTTGCTGTTTGCCGTGTTTGATCGGCTTTTGGAAAAACGCGGCCTCAAACCAATTCGCCGCGCCTCAAAAACTCCGAACTAATTTTACTCCTCACCCCGGCCCTCTCCTCGTTGGGCGAGGAGAGGGAGAAGAATTTCAACCTGCCGCATCCAGCCGGAGCAGGCAGTGGCCAAAGTCCACCGTGCGTTCGCCGGGTGCGGGAAGATATTGATTCAAAATCTGGTAAAGCCGTCCGCGTCCCTGCGCTACCAGCCCGGCTTTGCGCAACACGGCCAGATGCCGCCCGGCATTGTCATAGATGCAACCGGCGGCGGTCGCCAGTTCGCCAACCGTGCGCGGTTCGCCGAGACTCAATTCCTTCAACATTCTCCATCGCGTCGGATTGCCGAGCGCGCCCGCCAGCAATTTCAAATCCGGCAATGGCGTCACTGTGGCAGGTTTCGCGGTTTCTGATGTAGAACTCATGGAAACAGCCTATTTTATTGGTAAATCAAAGACAAGCACGGAATAATTTATCTTGTCGGCCATGTTAATGATCATCTAGGCCATGCTATTTATCATTCCGCTCGTGAAATTAATCTTGTCGCTCGTTAAATTTTTTATTCAAACGATGTAAATTATCTTGTCGCTGATGGTATTTATCATGTCGGTTGTGATATTTATCATATCTACTATTACAATCATCATTCTGTCCGTTATAATTAACATGTTGCACGCGCTATTTATCGGTGCGCCCGTGAAATTATCGGCATGGTTTGAACGGATTTGCCCGCTGACGGTTGATTTGTTTTCGTTGAAATCAAACCGCTTCCTGTCCGCCGCCGTCCGCGCCACCGCCGTCGAGGTCAATCAGGATGTCGCGCGGCTCCGCGCCTTTGCTCGGGCCGACGATGCCGCGGTTTTCCAGTTCATCCATGATGCGCGCGGCGCGCGTGTAGCCGAGACGCAGGCGGCGTTGCATGAGCGAGACACTCGCCTTTTGTTCGCTGCGAATGACCTCGATGCATTGCTGGATGATTTCCTCGTCCTCGTCAATGCCGCTTTCGTTCCCGAATTCGGCGACGGGTTTGGAAAGCTGCTTGTGGATTTCCGGCTCGTAAGTGGGCTTGCCCTGCTTGGCGATGAAGTCAACGATGTCCTGCAATTCCTTGTCGGTGATGAGCGCGCCCTGTGCGCGGATCAATTTGCCGGAGCCGGGCGGAAGATAAAGCATATCGCCCTTGCCGAGCAGTTTATCCGCGCCCATCGCGTCGAGAATCGTGCGCGAATCCACCTTGGCCGCGACTTGAAACGCGATGCGCGCCGGAATGTTCGCCTTGATGACGCCGGTGATGACGTCCACGGAAGGCCTTTGCGTGGCGACGATGCAATGAATTCCCGCCGCGCGCGCCATCTGCGTGATGCGTGCAATGGCCATTTCCACGTCGGCAGGCGCGACGAGCATCAAGTCCGCGAGTTCGTCAATGATGACGACGATGTAGGAAAGTTTTTCGGGAATGACGATGTCCTCGTCGCGTGGCACGACAATTTGCTCGTCAACTTCCACGGCGAAACCATCCGCGCCCGGCTCGACTTTTTCTTTTTTGGCGACGAGCGGCAATTCGGGTTCCTGCGGCGGCGCGAGCTTGTCTTTCGGCCGGTCGTTGAAGGATTTGATGTTGCGGACGTTGACGCGCGCGAAAATCTGGTAGCGCTTTTCCATTTCGTTGACGACCCAGCGCAGCGCAAGCAAAACCTTTTTTGGATCGGTCACGACCGGCACGACGAGGTGCGGCAGCGCGTTGTATTGCTGAAGCTCGACGACCTTCGGGTCAATCATCACGAAGCGCAATTGATCCGGAGAAAAACGGTAGAGCAACGAGGCGATGATGGCGTTGATGCAGACGGATTTGCCGGAGCCAGTGCTGCCGGCGATGAGGCAGTGCGGCATTTCCGCGAGGTCGGCGATGATGGGATGACCATAAACGTCCTTGCCGAGCGCAATGGGAATGCGCGCCTTGCTGTTGCGCCATTCGTCCGACTCGAACAAATCGCGCATGATGACTTTCGTCTTGATAAGGTTCGGCACTTCGACGCCGACGGAGCTTTTTCCAGGCACGGGCGCGAGGATGTGAATCCGTTCCGCTTTCAGCGCGGCGGCGATGTTGTTGGAGAGCGCGGCGATTTTTTCCAGCTTCACTCCGGGCGCGGGATGCAGTTCATAGCGGGTGATGGTCGGGCCTTTGGTGATGTCGCCGAGCGAAACTTCGATGTCGAACTGCGCGAGCGTCTGCTGCATGAGCCGCGCGTTGGCCATGAGTTCCTCCTTCGACTCGGTCGGCTTCAACGTCATGTCCGCGTGCTGGAGAAATTCCATCGGCGGCAGCTTGTAATTTCCGATCATCGGCGTCTGCGCGACGGCGATGGGCCTGGGCTTTTTTGATTTCGGTTTTGCCGGCGCGATTCCGGTGATTTTGATTTCCGGCTCGGCTTTTTCCACGGCGGACGTTTCGGAATCCACTTTTTCGGCAGCCAGTTCTTCAATTTTTGTCCCGGCAGGTTGTGCTTCCCCGGATTTCTCGGAAATGTTCTCATCCGGTTTTTTCCCGAGAATTTCATCGGTCGTCGCGGCGGTGATTTCCTTGGCGGGGATCATTTCGCCTTCATCCGCCGGTGCAACCGGTCCGGCGGTTTTGGTTTCGGGCAAAGTGGTTTTGCGGAATCGTCCGCCAGTCGCCGGCTTGGCCTGCGGCACGCTCAAGTCGCGCACGGTCGGTTCGGGCACGGGCAGCCCGTCCGCGCCAAGGCCGGAGCGCGCGACTTGTTCTTGCAGTTTTTTCGCCTGTTTTTCCAGTTCTTCCGCGCGGCGTTCGAGCACCAGTTCTTCATGGGTTTTGTCTTTGGCCGCTTCCGGTTTCCAGTCAATCAGACCTCGAATCCATCCGCCGAGCTTGAAATTCGTCAAGAACAGCAGGCTGATGAAACAAAGCGCGAGATAAACAATGGACGCGCCAATTGAACCCAGCACCCAGAATCCCCAGTCGTAGCCGAACAATTTGAAATCAAAAAGGGTTTCACCGAGCAGGCCGCCCGCGCTGGACACGTCAATGTTTTCACGCAACGGCCTGAACAACCCGTTCATCATGTCCAGCAATCCGGACAGCGAGAAAATAAAAACCGTTGACCACAGGCCGAACCAGAGACGGTGTTCGCGCAGGTAGGAAAGAAAGTTGCAGATGTGGCCGACACCGAACGCCGCGAGCAAAAACGGAAAAATGCAGGCGGCGATTCCGAAGATGAAAAAAAAAGCATAGGCCACGTCCGCACCGAGCGAGCCGATCCAATTATGCGTATGTTGGTGCGGCGCGCTGGTGCTGACGAACGACAGGTCGTAGCGGTCGAACGAGCATTGGGCCACGAACAGCAGCAGCGCGGCGGCCAGCAGCGCGACACCGACGACGTCGTTGAAACCATGATGCGAATCTGTCGTCTTGCGTGACATGGCCGCAGCGTAGCAACTCCGCGCGGCAACTTCAAAGTTGAAATTAAAATCTTCCCTGCACGCGACAGTTCGCGCTTGCAAAGGCGCGGTGAAAATTTAGAATGAAACTCCTCTTGGGTTGCGCGGTTAGCTCAGTGGTAGAGCACTACATTGACACTGTAGGGGTCGGAGGTTCAAACCCTCCATCGCGCACCATTCCCGACTGAAAAGATTTGTCTTCTGCGCCCTGAAAGTTATGCTGCAATCAATGCGCCAAGACAATCAAGGGCGCACACACAGGCAGGCGTCCGCCGGAATAATTCGCAACGGATTGACACCATCAACGATGAAATTTTTTTCCATGAGGGTTCTTGCGTGCGTCGCGTGGCTGCTGGCTGCGGCGGGCGGCATGGCCTTCATTGTAAATTATGAAGGCCGCGCGGGACACGCAGGTGAAACACCGCAACAATGGCCGGCGCAGAAACTCGTCGCGCGAGATTCCAGCCGCGACACGCTCGTCATGTTCGTGCATCCGCAATGCCCCTGCACGGACGCCAGCATGGAGGAATTGAACCAGATTCTCGCGCGCGCCGGCAAAAGTGTCGCGGCCCACGTCGTTTTTTTCCGGCCTGCAAATTTCCCGGCGGACTGGACGCACGCGGGATTGTGGAAGACGGCCTCGGCCATTCCGGGGCTGGCGGTTCACGAGGACATTGACGGCGTGACGGCGAAAATTTTCGGCGCGGAGACTTCCGGATTCGTGGCGCTTTACGACGCGCGGGGACAATTGCTTTTTCACGGCGGCATCACTTCGGGACGCGGGCACGCCGGCGACAACACGGGCGAAAGCGCCGTCGTTGCGCTGCTGTCCGGCCACGACAGCTTCGTGAAGCAGACGCCGGTCTATGGTTGTTCCCTGAACAGCGAAAGCTGCGCAATTCCGCCGGCGCAAATTGCGAAATGAATCCCACTCTTTCCGAACCTGCGGCTGCCGGCGCACAGTCGCAGCGCGTCAGGCAATTGTTCGCCGAGCAATGGCAGAACACGCTTCGCCACACCGACCGGCTTTTTTTGTGGCTGATGATCATCCAGTGGTTCTTCGCCGTTGCGCTGGCGTTGTTGGTGTCGCCGCGTGCATGGAGCGGAACGAACAGTTCCATCCATCCGCACGTCTGGGCCGCAATTTTTATCGGCGCAATCATCACGAGCGCGCCGGTGATCCTGGCGTGGCGGCAGCCAGGGAAAACGCTGACCCGGCACGTCGTCGCCATTGGGCAGATGCTGATGTCGGCGTTGCTGATTCATTTGACGGGCGGACGGATCGAAACGCATTTTCATGTGTTCGGCTCGCTGGCGATCCTGGCGTTTTATCGCGACTGGCGGGTGTTGGTCTCGGCATCGGTCGTTGTTTATGTAGATCATTTATTGCGCGGGTATTTCATTCCGCAATCTGTTTATGGAGTTGCTTACGCATCAACGTGGCTTTCATTGGAGCACGCGGGCTGGGTGGCGTTTGAAGTGATATTTTTGATCATCGCCATCCGCAAGAGCCTTCAGGAAATGCTCGTGCTGGCGGAACGGCAGGCGAAGCTGGAAGAAGTGAATTCAACGATTGAACTTGCCGTGGCTGAACGCACAGCGGAATTGACGCGCGAAATCATCGAGCGCCGCCAGACCGAGGAAAAACTCCGCGCGAGCGAGGCGCAACTCGTGCAGTCCCAAAAAATGGAGGCAGTGGGCCGTCTCGCCGGCGGCGTGGCGCATGATTTCAATAATATGCTCATGGTCATCAACGGCTACACTTCGATGGCGTTGCAGCAGATGGAGGCCGCGAACCCGCTGCGCAAGCACATGGAAGAAACCTTGAAGGCCAGCGACCGTGCCACTGCATTGACGCGGCAACTGCTCGCCTTCAGCCGCAAGCAGGTGCTCCAGCCGCGCGTGCTGGATTTGAACGAAGTCATTCTTGGCATGGAAAAAATGTTGCGCCGGCTGATCGGCGAGCACGTCGAATTGCACGCCATTTTTGAACCCGCGCTCGGACGCGTCAAGGCCGACCCGGGCCAGGTCGAACAGGTCATCTTGAACATGACAATCAACGCGCGTGACGCCATGCCTGGCGGCGGCATCGTCACGATCCGCACCGCGAATGTTTCCATTGACCAGAAAACCAGCTTCAGAAACCGCGATTTGGACATCGGCGAATATGTCATGCTTTCCATCAACGACACCGGAATCGGCATGAACGAGGAAGTTAAGTCGCATTTGTTCGAGCCGTTTTTCACCACCAAGGGCATCGGCAAAGGCACGGGACTTGGACTGGCGACCTGCTATGGAATCATCTGCCAGAGCGGCGGCGATGTCCGCGTCTACAGCGAACCGGGTTCCGGCACGACGTTCAAAATTTATCTGCCGCGCATCAACGCCCCGCTGGATTCCGCGCCTGCGTCAGATTCAGGGGAATTGTCCGGCGGCGATGAATCGCTGCTCGTCGTGGAAGATGACAAGGCCGTGCGAGCCATGATTGTTTCGGCGCTCCGGGAATGCGGCTACCGCGTCCAGGAAGCCGGCGATGCGACCGAGGCGCTGCCGCTGCTCGATGGCGGCGCCCATTTTGATCTCATCATCACCGATGTCATCATGCCCAAGATGAGCGGCAAAGACCTTTACGACCACGTCAAAAAAAATTCGTCGCTGATCAAGGTGCTGTTCATCTCCGGCTACACCGACGATATGCTGGCCAATTCCGGCGTGCTCGACGAAGGCGGCTTCTTTCTGGAAAAACCGTTTTCTCCCGTCAAACTCGCCCGCAAAGTCCGCGAAGTCATTGATGGCATGGAAGAAAAAACCCGGCACAGACGGCGCATCGTCACTCCTGATTGAAATCAACCCGGTGCGATTTTGCGAGAAGCAATCGTGATCGCCCGGTCAATTTTTCGGACGGATTTTTTTCCAAAGCCAGCCAAGCGGGTCGTAGAATTCGTCCACCACGCGTTCCTTCAACGGAATGATCGCATTGTCGGTGATGGTGATGTGTTCGGGGCAGACCTTGGTGCAACACTTGGTGATGTTGCAGAAGCCGATGCCCTGCGCCTGCTTCAATTCCGGCAAACGGTCTTCAACATCGAGGGGATGCATTTCCAACGCGGCGGTATAAACCAGAAAGCGCGGGCCGATGAATTCCTCGTGCTTGTGGTGGTCGCGCAAAACGTGGCAGACATCCTGGCAGAGGAAACATTCGATGCACTTGCGAAATTCCTGCACGCGATCCACGTCCTCCTGCTGCATCCGCCAACTGCCGTCCGGCGCGTCGGGGGCGCGCGGCTTGAATTTCTTGATCTTGGTTTTGACGCGGTAGTTCCAGGAAACGTCCGTTGCCAGATCTCGGATGCTCGGAAACGCGCGCATCGGTTCGATGGTGATGGGCTTGGTGATGTCGAGCGTGTCCATGCGCGTCATGCACATGAGCTTCGGGATGCCGTTGACTTCGGCGGAGCAGGAGCCGCACTTGCCGGCCTTGCAATTCCAGCGGCACGCGAGGTCATTGGCCTGCGTCGCCTGAATTTTGTGGACGACATCAAGCACGACGAGTCCCTCGGTGATCTCCGTGGTGTAATCCACGAGTTTGCCGCCGCCATTTCCGTCCGTTCGCCAGATTCTGAAAGTGACAGTTTTCATTTCAAATTATTTTGCAGCAGCCGGTGTAAGTCGGCTTATTTTTTTAATTAGAGCGAACTAACGTTCGCTGCTACTTCATTTCTTCGATGACTTGCTTCAATTCCTCCGGAATTTCGGGAATCGGCTCGCGCCGCAATTTCATCGAACCATCCGCCTGCTTGGAAACCACAGAATTATATTTCGCCGCTTCCGGGTCTTTGTTCGGAAAATCATCGCGGAAATGGCCGCCTCGGCTTTCCTTGCGGTCAATCGCCGACATCGTGATCGCCTCGGAAACGGCGAGCAGATGGTTGAGGTCAAGAGCAGTGTGCCAGCCGGGATTGTATTCGCGGTGGCCTTGGATGCCCACTTTCGCGGCGCGTTCCTTGAGCTTGCCTATGCCGTCGAGCGCTTTCTCCATTTCTTTTTGCTGACGCACGATGCCGACGAGTTCCTGCATCATGTTTTGCAGACCGTATTGCACCTGGTAAGGCCCTTCGCTACCGCTGCCGGCGGGGCGTTCAAACGGTTCCACGGCTTCGCGGTAGGCGGCTTCAACTTGGGCATCGTTGACTGAAATGTCAGGATTGGCCTTCGCATATTTCGCGGCGTATTCGCCGGCGCGCTGGCCGAAGACGATCAGGTCGGAAAGCGAATTGCCGCCGAGCCGGTTTGCGCCGTGCAAACCGGCGGCGCACTCGCCCGCCGCGAAAAGTCCGGGAACATTCGTGGCCTGCGTGTCGCCGTCCACGCGGATGCCGCCCATCAGATAATGCGTCGTCGGGCCGATTTCCATCGGCTCCTTGGTGATGTCGAGGTTCGCCAGTTGTATGAACTGGTGATACATCGAAGGCAGCTTCTTTTTGATGTGCTCCGCCGCGTTCGGAAGCTTTTCCTTGATCCACGAAATGTCGAGAAACACGCCGCCATGCGGACTGCCGCGGCCTGCTTTCACCTCGCGGTTGATGCACCGGGCAACGTGGTCGCGCGTCAAAAGCTCCGGCGGACGCTTGGCGTTTTTATCGCCCTGCGTGTAACGCCAGCCTTCTTCGGGATCGGTCGAGGTTTGCGACTTGTAATTGTCTGGAATGTCGTCATACATGAAACGCTTGCCGTCCTTGTTGCGCAACACGCCGCCTTCGCCGCGCACGCCCTCGGTCACGAGAATGCCCATGACGCTCGGCGGCCAGATCATGCCGGTCGGATGAAACTGGATGAATTCCATGTCCCGCAGTTCCGCGCCCGCGTGATACGCGAGCGAAATCCCATCGCCGGTGCATTCCCATGAATTGCTCGTGACTTTGTAGGCGCGGCCCAGTCCGCCGGTGGAAAGCACCACGGCCTTGGACTTGAAAATGCGGAAACGTCCGCGCTCGCGGTCATAGCCAAACGCGCCGACGACACGGTCGCCGTCCTTGAGCAGCGAAACCACGGTCTGCTCCATGTGAACCGAAATGCCCTGGTGAATGCCATGATCTTGCAAGGTGCGGATCAGTTCCAAACCGGTGCGGTCGCCGACGTGCGCGAGGCGCGGATACCGATGGCCGCCGAAATTGCGCTGGAGAATCTTGCCGTCCTTCGTGCGGTCGAACACCGCGCCCCAGCCTTCGAGTTCGTGAACGCGCGCCGGCGCTTCCTTCGCGTGCAATTCGGCCATGCGCCAGTTGTTGACGTATTGGCCGCCGCGCATCGTGTCGGCGAAATGAACCATCCAGTTGTCGCGGTCGTCCACGTTGCCCATCGCCGCCGCCATGCCGCCTTCTGCCATGACCGTGTGCGCCTTGCCCAAAAGTGATTTGCAGATCAGCCCGACTTTGACGCCCGCCGCCGACGCTTCAATCGCCGCCCGCAATCCCGCGCCGCCTGCGCCAATGACCAGCACGTCGTATTCGTGAGTTTCGTAATTAGCCATTTTCTTAAAATTTTTCAGTTTGTAGCGGCGTTTGTGAAAACGCCGAATCCGCGCTTTTACAAGCGCGGCTACATTTCCGCCTCAAAAAAATCTAAAGTCGTGCCAGATGCCCATCGCGCAAAGGCGCACATAAACATCGGCGAATCCGACACCGAACAAACTGACCCACGCCCACATCATGTGTTTTTTGTTCAGACAGGTGACGCAATTGTAAGTTTTCGCGCACGACGGCACTTTCGATTTCGCATCCAAAAATCCGCCGATCAAATGCCGCAGCGAATGACAGCCGAAAGTGTAAAGCGCGAGAAAAATGACGTTCAACGTCAATACAATCGTTCCCACGCCCACGCCAAAATGTTTTACGCCGTTCGCGTCCGCGAACCACATTCCACGCCACGCATCGCTCGCCAGCAGAAAAATAAAAATCACCGCCAGATACATGAAATAGCGGTGGACATTTTGCAGAATCAGCGGGAAATATCGTTCACCGAGATATTTTTTGCGCGGCTCACCGACGGCGCAGGCAATCGGGTCGGCCCAAAAACTTTTGTAATACGCGCCGCGATAATAATAACAGGTGAAGCGAAATCCGCCCGGCGCCCACAGCACCAAAAACGCCGGCGAAAAAACCAGCCAGCGCGGCCACCAATGCGGTTGCGCGCCGAACCACGCGTGCGCGGCGCGTTCGGGAAATTGCGCCGGATAAAAAAGTTCCGGCGAGTAAAACGGCGACAGATAATTCGCGCCGTTGCCCGCGAACCAATAATTATTTCCCTGAAACGCCGCCCAAGTCGAATAAACAATGAAAGCGGAAAAACCGAGGAACACGGCCAGCGGTTGCAGCCACCACGCATCCGGGCGGGCTGTTTCAGCGAAGCCTCGTTGCTTCGGCAGAGTATCAGCGTAAGGCATAATGGCCTTCACTTTAGTTACTAACCAGCCCAGCGTCAACGCGCCATCCGCCGGCATGACAAAGTATTAGCCTGACTACGACTTTAATTGGTGGTTCCTTATCTCAACACCGACGGCGACGACCATTCGTTCAAACCGCGCTCGCCCGCGGCCGCCGGCGACAAGCCCATCAGTTCCAGCGCCTCGCCGACGAGATACAGCGAACCGGAGATGACGACAAAAGGCGCGTCTTTGCTGGCTTCTAGCGCGTCCGCAAGATTTTCAAAAGCCGTGGTTTCCACCGCCGAACCGGTGAAGTGAAAGGCTTCCGCCAGAGAGCGCGGATCCGCCGTGCGTTCGCTAGAGACCGGCACGGTGAAAATTTTCGCCGCCAGAGGCGCCAGCAGCCGGCAGATGGACGGCCAGTTTTTATCCGCCAGGGCGCCAAAAATAAGAACCGGTTTTCCACCCGCGAAGTTTTTCTCCAGCGCCGCGCGCAGGGTTTCCGCGCCGGCGACGTTGTGCGCGCCGTCGAGTAAAATTTTCCTGCCGTTTGGTTTTTCAACCAATTGCAAACGTCCCGGCCAGTTCACAGAGGCGAGTCCGGCGCGGATTTTTTCTTCTGGAACGGGAATTTGTTTATACAAGACTTCAACCGTCGCGAGCGCAAGCGCAGCGTTTGTTTTTTGATGCTCGCCAATGAGCGGGGTTGCAAGTTGAAGATTGAAGGTTGGAGATTTGCCGACCTTTGTCAGCGGCGATTTTTGCCCGTTCGCCACTTTTTCAATGACTGCCAAAGTTTCAGTTTGAGTTTCCGAGGTCACTGTCGGCACACCGGGCTTGATGATGCCGGCTTTTTCCGCCGCGATTTTTCCCAGCGTATCGCCGAGCCATTGTTCGTGATCAAACGCGATGTTCGTGATGACGCTCGCGAGCGGTGTGACGATGTTCGTCGCGTCGAGCCGTCCGCCGAGGCCGGTTTCCCAAATCACGAGGTCGCATTTTTGTTCCGCGAAAAATTTCAGCGCCATCACGGTGGCGAATTCAAATAACGTAGGACAGGCGTCGCGCCTGTCTCCGTCTTCCGTTTTTGATTCGGGATTTTTTTGAACAGAGACAGGCGCGACGCCTGTCCTACGCAACTCGCCGACCAGCCGCGCAACATCATTTTCAGGAATCAACTGGCGGTTGACCTGAATCCGTTCGCGAAAAGAAACCAGATGCGGCGAGGTGAACAGCCCGACGCGCAATCCGGCCGCGCGATAAATGCTTTCGAGCATCGCGCAGGTCGAGCCTTTGCCGTTCGTGCCGGCGACGTGGATGAAGCGGAGTTTTTCCTGCGGATTGCCGGCGAGCGCGGCGAGCTTGCGCGTGTTTTCCAGCCCGAAATTCGCGCCGAACATTTGCAGGCCGTAAAGAAATTGGATGGATTCGGAATAATTCACGCGGCAGGTTGTCCGCAGATTACGCAGATGAACGCAGATTCTTGTTTTTGAATTTCAACTGCGAAAACCAGCGCAATATGCGGATGAATTACTTTCATTTCACAGCGGCTTGTGATGGATGTTCTGGTGCGCGGCGGCGATGAAGGACTTGAACAGCGGATGCGGCTGGTGCGGCTTGCTCTGGAATTCAGGATGAAACTGGCTCGCGACAAAAAACGGATGATCTTTCAGTTCGATCACCTCGACGAGTTTGCCGTCGGGCGAATTGCCGCTGAAAACAAAACCGGCCTTTTCGAATTTTTCGCGGTAGGTGTTGTTGAATTCGTAGCGGTGGCGGTGGCGTTCGTTGATGACGAACGAGCCGTAAAGTTCCGCCGCCTTCGTGCCGAGCGTCAACTGGCACGGTTGCGAGCCGAGGCGCATCGTGCCGCCTTTTTTCGTCACGCGTGTTTGTTCGTCGAGCATCGCGATGACGGGATGCGGTGTGTGCAGGTCGAATTCGGTCGAGTGCGCGTTGGGCATCTTCAAAACATTGCGCGCAAATTCAATCGTCGCGATCTGCATTCCTAGGCAAAGGCCGAGGTAAGGAATTTTATTTTCGCGCGCGTATTGTGCGGCGAGAATTTTTCCTTCGACGCCGCGTTCGCCGAATCCGCCAGGCACTAAAATTCCGCCGAGGCCGCGCAACATTTTTTCCGCGCCGTCTTTTTCGATTTCCTCGGCGTCCACTTGCACAATCTCCACGCCGCAATCGTTGCCGATGCCGCCGTGGATGATCGCCTCATAGACCGATTTATACGCGTCCTGCAAGCCGATGTATTTGCCGACGACGCCGACGCGCACGCGATGTTGCGGTGCGATGAGTTTGCGGATGATCTCCTGCCAGTGCGCCATGTTCGCGACGGGCGTGTCGAGATGCAACAGGCGGCAAACCAAGTCGTCCACGCGCTCGCGTTGCAGCATCAGCGGCACTTCGTAAATGGAATGGTCAACGTCCTTTTCCTCGATGACCGCTTCGAGCGGCACGTTGCAAAACATGGAAATTTTCTGGCGCAATTCCTTGTCGAGCGGCTTTTCGCAACGGCAAACGAGGACGTGCGGCATGATGCCGATTTCGCGCAGCTTGGCGACGGATTGCTGCGTCGGTTTCGTTTTCAATTCACCCGCGGCTTTGATGAACGGCACATAAGTGACGTGCAGAAAAATCGCGTTGTTGTAGCCGACTTCGAGCGCGAACTCGCGGATGGCTTCGAGAAAGGGCAGGCCTTCGATGTCGCCGGTCGTGCCGCCGATTTCGGTGATGATGACGTCGGCCTTGGATTTTTCCGCGAGCGCGTGGATGCGATTTTTGATTTCGTCGGTGACGTGCGGAATGACCTGCACGGTTTTGCCGAGATATTTTCCCTCGCGCTCATTGTTGAGGACAGTCTGATAAACCTGGCCGCTCGTGAGATTGTTCATGCGCGTCAGTTTGACGTTCGTGAACCGCTCGTAATGGCCGAGGTCGAGGTCGGTCTCCGCGCCGTCGTCGAGCACATAAACTTCGCCGTGCTGATACGGCGACATCGTGCCGGGATCAACGTTGAGATACGGGTCAAACTTTTGCAACGCGACCTTGAGGCCGCGATTTTCGAGCAGCGTGCCGAGCGCGGCCGCCGTCAGGCCCTTGCCCAACGAACTCACCACGCCGCCGGTTACGAATATGAATTTCATTTCAAATTATTTCTAGCCACAGATTAACACAGATGAAACACAGATTTAATCAATTCCAATAAAATGGTAATATGCAATTTGTGTCTTGGGATTGTAAGCAAAATACTCGTCTTCACTAAAAAATCCTTTAAGCCCGGACTCGTTGACTGACGAATAGACGCGCAAATAGTAAATCCAATCAGATTGGATTTGATAGTCCCACCAATCTGGTGTGTCACCGCCGTATTCGCCGGGAGTGTCGCGTTTCATTTCTTCGGCGGTTTTCTTTTTCAAATTGGCGGAAACCAATTTATCGAATTCTTCTTGTGAGGTTTGAAATCGAAGATACACGTCTCCAGTATCTGCAAACCAATAATACGAACTTTGGATTTTAGAAACTGAAGCTGGCGGAGCTACGCCAAATTCCTCTTTGAAAATGCTGCGAGGATTCATGGAGCGAATAATTCCCCAAGCTATAAATGCGACTAGAAATATAGCAATGATTGCCATTCCAATCGCCGAAACTTTTCCCAACCATTTCAGCCAAGTTATGTTTTTCTTTCGTCCCCAAAACCAAATGCCAGCAAATGTGAGAAAAATGCAGCCGTATATTCCAGCTAGAATTAACCAAATAAAAATGACGAGACCTGCTCCCATGTTTCAAGTTTTAGAAAAGTTTGCCAAGATGATTCGTTTTACGTCGAGGCGACAAAGCCAAAGTGGAATAATTCCCAAGATGCCAAAAGAACAGTCAATGAGCCGCCAGCCAATTGGAATTCCTCGAACAGCACCCATGCACAAAGCGAATGGCACAACCAAAGCGCAAGCAACCATTCCAAATTCGATGACCCAAATGTTTTTCACCGGATCACGCAGCGGCCCAATAAACACGATGGCAATTACAAAATGTGCGAATGCCAGCCAGTCCGTTCCGTAAGCCATGAAAGGAAATTTTGCATTGGTTTCAACCAGAGCATTTTGAATTTTGGCCAGCCAAGCGGAAGCGTCAGAAGTTTCTGAAATGCCTAATTGTTTTTGGATTTCAGCCACAGTTTTAATTTCAGACTCCAAAGGAATTGCTGTTGCGCCGCTCAATACAAGGCCGACAATAAAAATTATCAGCAGCAAACGAATTCGCTTCTTCGTTTTAATCTGTGTTTCATCTGTGTTCATCTGTGGCTAATTATTTTCTCCACTTTCGCCACATCTTCCGGCGCGTCCACGCCAATGCTGTCGTAATCTACTTTCACGACAGCGATCTGGATGCCGTTTTCCAGCGCGCGCAACTGTTCCAGCTTCTCCGCGTTTTCCAGGGGCGACACCGGGAATTTCACCAGCCGCAACAACGTCTCGCGCCGGTATCCGTAAATGCCCAGGTGCTTCAAAAAAGCAAACACCGCCAATTGTTCGCTTGCTGAACTGGCGGCTAACGTAGGGCAGGCATCCTGCCTGCCCAAATTCCCCCGATTTTTTTCCACGCTCGCGCTTTCGCGCTCGCTGGACAGGCTGGAAGCCTGTCCTACTTTGTCGCGCAGATACGGAATCGTGCGCCGCGAAAAATATAACGCGCGGCCGGCGGCGTTGACAACAACTTTCACGACGTTCGGATTGTCCAGATCGGCGGGATTTTTGATGCGCGTCGCGGCGGTGGACATTTCGCTTTGCGCCAGCGCGTTCGCCACCGCGTCAATCACCGACGGCTCGATCAGCGGCTCGTCGCCCTGGATGTTCACGACCGCGTCGCACTCGCATCGCTCCGCGACTTCTGCGATGCGGTCCGAGCCGCTCGGATGTTCCGGTCGCGTCATCTCCACGCGGCAGAAATTCTGCGCCACTTCCCAGATGCGCGTGTCGTCCGTCGCGACAATGATTTCCGAAAGAGATTTTGCGCGCTGGCATTGCTCGACGACGTGCTGGAGAAGCGGCTTGCCCGCGATGAGCGCGAGCGGCTTGCCGGGAAACCGCGTCGAAGCAAACCGCGCGGGAATGATGCCAGTTACTTTCACGAGACTTGATTAAGCCACAGTTTGCCACAACGAAGCAAGCCGCGAAGTCGCGACGAATTGCGGGGCAAACGTCCGGCGGAAACGGTTCTTCAAACCTGCACCGATTTGAAATCAGCCAAATTCCACGCCGCTTCGCCGACTTCGTGCGCGAGATGATTTAACTCTTCGATTTCTGCTTTCGTGAACAGCAAACCGCCGTGCTGTTTGGAAAGTTTTCCTGAATTCGCTTCGGGCTGGCCGGGCAAAAGGCATTTTTCATTTCCGTGACCAAGAATGTCTTCAACGATGGCTTTGATATTTTCTTTTTGCGTGCGGTTATTTGCAAAACCATTTCCGTTGATCGCGTCGGGATGAATGACTTGAAAGAAAAAAGTTGAACCGCGTTTTTCTTTTTCAGAACCAAGTTTCGTTCCACGGATTTGCGGCAAACCACCGCCAATGTAAGCCGCATAAAGTTCGTCAATCAAACCGAGGCCATAACCTTTGTGCGCGCCGAATGGCAGCAACGCAACGGCTTTGTTCGGATCGGTTGTCGGATTGCCCTCGGCATCCACGGCGCATCCGGGCGCAAGTAGTTTGCCTTCACGTTTCATCACTTGCACACGGCCCATCGCGATGGTCGAGGTCGCCCAGTCAATCACGATGGGAAAACCGATCGCGTCCTGCGTCGGGAACGCCCACGAATGCGGGTTGGTGCCCATCGTCGGCGTCTTG
>Ga0207933_1001163_pt1 | contig 21192 bp, 15 predicted proteins | sample NGESurdeep092012_4_FD_184488 | JGI IMG/M metagenome (GOLD analysis project Ga0207933, IMG submission 184488) | Arctic peat soil microbial communities from Barrow, Alaska - NGEE Surface sample F53-3 deep-092012 (SPAdes) | ecosystem: Environmental > Terrestrial > Soil > Wetlands > Peat ...
ACTTCTTCGATGTCATTCACGTACTTTACATAATGAGGCGATCCTGTATCCAAAACATAATGATTCAACGAAAATTCCAACTTCGTTACATCAGCCATTTGCAATTTTATTTCTTTGTCCAAATCAATAACTGATTTATGTTCACCATCCGTAGCCGAAAATAAATATTCATTCTTTTTGATACCCAGTTTATTGGCAAACTGTGTGATGCTACGGCCGCCGTTACCACACATCGTGCCCTCATTACCATCTGCGTTGTAATAAACCATTCCAAAATCGTACCCTTTCTTATTGTTCAATAGGATCAGCCCATCAGCACCAATCCCAAAATGCCGATCACACATAGCTTTTGCCTGTTCATTAGTAATGCCATCATAAATATTTTTACGGTTATCAAGTAATATAAAATCGTTACCAGTAGCCTGGTATTTTTCAAATATGAATTTCATTTTATAATTTTTCTGTAATAATTTCTAAAGATGTTTTTATGAGTTTTTCCATCAGCGCTAAAGGCTCTTTACTAAAATTCTTGTGGATCCTGTTTGCAATAATGGCGCTAAGTGATAGGCAATGATGGTGCAAAACCCTTCCCAGCCCATATATAGCCGATGTTTCCATTTCAAAATTGGTAATGCGATGTATTCCAAATTCAAACGAAGTAAGCCGGTCTATCAATTTTGGGTTCGCCAGCGGAAGCCTAAGCACCCTACCCTGCGGCCCATAAAATCCTGGGCAGGTTACTGTAACTCCCTGGTGATAACCTTGTACAAAATGTTTTAATAAACGCATGGAAGCAGCGGCAATATAGGGGTATCCAAAACCATTGTGCAACTGGGTTTGCGTAACAAATGATTGAATTAATTGCTTTTCTTCTTCGTTATTTTCCTGCAAATAAAAATTCATCAAATTATCAATTCCTAACCCATGCGTACTGGCAACAAAACTATCAACAGGTACATCAGCCTGCAACGATCCCGAGGTGCCGATGCGTATGATGTTTAATTGCGTTAATTCATTATGAACTGTCCGGCTTTCGAAATCAATATTTACCAACGCATCCAATTCGTTCATTACGATATCAATGTTGTCCGGACCAATACCGGTACTTACAATAGAAATCCTTTTTTCACCGATAAAACCGGTATGCGTCACAAACTCACGGTGTTGCCGCTTTATTTCTATTCTGTCAAAATGTTTACTGATTTCCCTAACTCTGCCGGGATCGCCTACTGTGATGATATTTCCGGCGAGTTCATCTGGTTTCAAATCGAGGTGATAAATAGCGCCGCGCGGGTTGATAATTAATTCTGATTCTGGAATTCGTTGCATTCTTGAATTAAAAATTTTGTTACTAATAATGATAGTCTTACTTATTTCTAATCTTGCAAAAATACTTCAATAGAACTGAAATGAAATTGGCAACTTCGTGCAATTCAAATTAGATAGGTACCGGATCATCCTGTTCTTATGTCACAACATGGCAACATACATCTCGTGAAGGAAAACCAAGAAGGTTTATTTTAGACCTCGAAATTTATATTAACAGCACGCAAAACCTTCTTGGTTTGGCAACCTCGCTAAATTATCAATAGTGTATATATTGCCTCAACCGGATGCGAAAAATATGCGAGGTTCATTAATAACAGTGAACCAATAAAAAATGCGAATTCTTATTTCATGGGATCAATGACTTGAGTGTAGTTACAACTTTCATCAATACGCCCTTCCAAACAAAACCCTTTCGCTGCTGGGGTTTCCAGTCAAGATATCTTTTCCTTCTTCTTTTGGATTATTTAGTGGAATACACCTTATAGTGGCTTTGGACAGTTCTTTTATTTTTTCTTCGGATTCGGCAGTGCCATCCCAATGTGCTGAAATAAAACCACCTTTTTCATCTAATAATTTTACAAATTCATCCCAGGTGTCGGCTTTGGTAATATGCGTATCGCGGTAAGCTTTTGCCTTTTTATAGATGCTGCTTTGTATGTCATCAAGCAAAACTTTTACGGTATTAGCAAGTCCATCCAGCGAAACGGATTCTTTGGCTTTGGTATCTCTTCTTGCTACTTCAGCTACATTATTTTCCAGGTCTCTCACTCCTATCGCTATTCTTACCGGTACGCCTTTCAATTCGTATTCGGCAAATTTCCAGCCCGGACGGCGACTGTCATCATCGTCATATTTTACAGAAATTCCCAATGCTTTAAAATCCTGGATTATTGGATCTATCTTTTCATCTATCAGTTTCTTTTGGTCTTCCCCTTTAAAGATCGGAACAATAACAACCTGTATGGGCGCAATTTTTGGAGGAAGTATAAGGCCATCATCATCGCTATGGGCCATCACGAGCGCTCCAATCAGCCTCGTACTAACACCCCAACTTGTAGCCCAAACGTAATCCAATTTATTTTCTTTGTCGCTGAACTTTACGTCAAATGCTTTGGCAAAATTCTGTCCCAGGAAATGAGAAGTGCCCGACTGCAAGGCCTTTCCGTCCTGCATCAATGCCTCAATGCAATAAGTATCTACCGCCCCTGCAAAACGTTCATTGACACTTTTTACTCCCTTGACCACCGGTAGCGCCATCCATTCTTCTGCAAATTCAGCATATACACCCAGCATCTTCATGGTCTCATCTATGGCTTCCTGCGCCGTGGCATGCGCCGTATGCCCTTCCTGCCATAGAAATTCAGTAGTACGTAGAAATAAACGTGTGCGCATTTCCCATCTTACCACATTCGCCCATTGGTTCACCAAGACCGGAAGGTCACGGTATGATTGAATCCAGGTTTTATAAGTATTCCAGATAATCGTTTCCGATGTAGGCCGCACTATCAATTCTTCTTCGAGCTTCGCGTCCGGATCTACTATAATTCCACCACCGTTCGGATCATTTTTCAGGCGATAATGCGTAACAACAGCGCACTCTTTGGCGAATCCGTCCACATGCGCCGCTTCTTTACTCAAAAAACTTTTGGGAATAAAAAGAGGAAAATAGGCATTCTGATGCCCGGTCGCTTTGAACATTTTATCCAACTGGTCCCGCATATTTTCCCAAAGTGCAAAACCATAAGGCTTAATCACCATGCATCCCCGCACAGCACTATAATCGGCAAGGCCAGCTTTTATCACCAAATCATTATACCATTGAGAATAGTCTTGTTCCCTGCTTGTAATTTCTTTACTCATTCGATGCTACTTTTTTATTGATTAACTTTGTTGATTTGTTGATGTTTTCTTTTGCTGAACGCTTCAGTCTTGCAAAAAAATAAAATTGCTGTTTATTTAGACAATATTATTTCTCTTTGCATTAATTTAACAACCGGTGGTAAAAACAATGGGTTTACAATGCGATATTATGCTTAAATTTACAGTGCAATGACGCAAAAATAAAGGTTCATTATCAAACTTTTAAAAACCATTATCATGAAACTAAAATATATATTCCTTTTTGGCGCCGTGGTTGCTTTTAGCAGTTGCAGCACCGCATATCGTTCAGCACAAACACCTGATGATGTTTATTATTCACCTGCTCCGGTGCAAGGCGAATCTGTAGCCAATATGAGCGACCAGGGAAGGGATTCTTATTATTACCAGGATGAAGAGGAATCCCAGATACGCCAGGGAATTCAAGATCCTGCTTACAGAACGCCCTTAACAGTTGGTCTGGGATATGGAATGGGCTATAATCCTTACGCGTATAATTCTCTCTATAATCCGTATTATGGAGGGTATAATCCATTATCGTATATGAGTTTTTACAATCCCTATATGCCTATGTCGTATGGTGGTTTTGGATATGGTTGGGGTTCCTTTTATGACCCTTACAATAGTTTCAATAGTCCGTTTTATAGCCCTTACTATGGTGGTTCTTATTATGGGCACTCCTATTATCCAGGGAATCTATATTATCCTGGAAATATAGGTACAACGAATAGTTCCAGTCCAAGAACATTTAACCTGAACCCGTATACTAATGGAAATAGTGTTAGACCCGGTAACACGGGGGTTGTTAGCCCTAGTAACTCTCCCGCACCGATAAGGCGGACTACAGGTGTTGGAAATGTTATAAGAAGGGTTATTGAGCCTAGCAGGGAAAGGAATACATATGTAAATCCAAACAATAACGGGGAGAGAAATAATAATAACAATAACAATTACAACCAACCTCCTCAAAGGACATTTAATACGCCGCAGGTCAACAGTTCGCCTTCGATGGGTAGTCCCTCTTCTGCTCCATCTTCTTCAGGCGGAAGTGCTCCCGTAAGAAGTTTTGGAAGATAAGACTTATGAAAGGGATGATTTTTCATCCCTTTTTAGAACACTTTATAATCGAGAGCTGAAAACAATCATTTCACAAAAGTGAATTAAAGGTCCGTATGATGAAAGCAAGATATTTAATATTGTCTTTTTTATTGAGCGTATGTTATTCGTATGCGCAAGAACCCGCCGATGCATTGAGATACTCCTTTTTAACTCCAAGCGGTACGGCCCGAAACCAGGCAATCGGCGGTGCAGGCGGAGCACTCGGTGGTGAATTTACTTCTATGTTTATTAATCCGGCAGGGCTTGGATTTTATAAAACGGGTGATTTTGCTTTTACGCCCTCGTTCGCATTTCAAAATTCCAAATCAAATTATTTAGGTAATACCGAATCAGCAAAAAATAACAGTTTCAGTATTGGTACGACAGGGTTTATCCTGGCATCGCCATCACAGCAAGGGAAGAGTTTAAGAAGCATGGCTATTGGTTTTGGAATTAACAGGGCGGCTGATTTTAATAATCACGTTTATTATAAAGGCACCAATAAAAATTCTTCTTCTTCCGAACAGTACCTGGAACAACTCACTAATGATAACGTTACAGACCCAAACAACGCTGCTAATAATTATCCCTCGGGAAGCAGTCTCGCCTTTAATACTTACTTAATAGACACGGTTCAGAATGCTAATGGTTCTCTGGGAGGATACAGAACTCAGGCGAATCCTGCAATAGGGCTTGTTCAGGAAAATCAGATTGATACGCGCGGTGGAATCACTGATGCAGGCATTGGTGTTGGTTTTAATGTAAAAGATAAATGGTTTTTTGGCGGCACGCTTACCTTCCCTTTTTTGTCTTATCACCGCAAAAGTTATTATAAAGAAACAGACACTTCGAACAACCACAACAATAACTTCAATTATTACGAAGCCAACGAGACGTTGGATACAAAAGGTGTTGGCGTCAATGGGAAATTCGGCGTCATTTTTAAACCGGTAGAAGATGTCAGACTCGGACTGGCATATCACACTCCAAGTATCTATCAATTGACTGACAACTATAATAACCAGATAATTACATCCCTGGAAGGCTATGGTGGCGCGGGCACAAAACAGCAAAGTTCTACCGATCTGAACAACGGCCAGTTACTTCAATCAAAATATAATCTGAGTACTCCCGGTAGATTTATTCTCAGCGGCTCATTAGTATTGCGGGAAACGCAAAATGTAGAGAACCAGCGTGGTTTTATTTCTGCAGATGTGGAGTATGTAAATTATAAAAATTCATCTTTCCATGATGTAACCAATACAGCCTCAACAAAATCTTATTACGGCGCGTTGAATGGCGTGATAGATAATCTTTATAAAAATGCCATTAATGCACGGCTGGGTGGAGAGTTAAAATTTAATACTATTATGTTCAGACTTGGGGGCGCCTACTATGGCAACCCTTACGAAAATCAGAGCGCTGATCTATTTAAAATAGCCGGCGGGTTGGGTTACAGAAACCACGGAATGTTTATAGACCTCACCTATGTTTATTCAATGAATAAAAACATTAATTATCCCTACCTTCTGGCAGATAAGCCCAACACGCCTGCCTACCTGAAAAATAACGTGGGAAGTATCGTATTTTCGATTGGGTTTAAGCTGTGAGTGGCGGCGGTTGACCATCGAGTTCCGACAACCGATTACTGGCGATTCATCTCTGCAGTAAACGGACATTTTCTTAACATTCTTATTCCAAAATAACTTTGTCGTTTTCCGTTTCCGTTCATAGCCAAAAGATCGAAGATTACCATACTTCAATTTCGACCACCTTCATAATTTGTTAATAACCTCCGTGCAGCGCTTAGTGTGCAAAAATTGCCTTTAACTTGTTAATAAAATCATAAGAGATATTAAAGGATTTTAATTCCTTTGCGGCTAAACGAGACACTAAAACAAATAAATATGAATTTGAAAAGAATCGCCCCGTTCATAGTGGCTGCTTTTTTGCTACCCTTCATTACGAATGCGCAGGTAACCACTAGTAGCATAACAGGTAAAGTAATTGAACATTCCGGCGCAGGCATTGCGGGTGCTACTATAACCGCAACACACATCCCCTCAGGTACCGTTTATAATACTGTATCCCGAAAAGATGGTTTATTTGATATGCCGGGATTAAGAATTGGCGGCCCCTACACGGTTACTGCTAGTTTTGTGGGATTTAACACCGACACTATCCAGAATATCAGTTTATCGTTAGGCGAACCATATCAGTTGACGGTAAGCATGCTTTCTTCCAGTGAAAGCCTCCAGGAAGTAGTAGTGGCAGGGAGAGGAACGGGTAACAGGTCGCTCAAAACAGGAGCCAGTACAGTGGTAACCACAGCCCAATTATCAACACTTCCGACTATCAACAGGTCGCTCAGCGATTTCACCAGGATCACTCCGCAGGCAAATGGTAACGGTTTTGCCGGCAGGGATGGCAGGTATAATAATCTTCAAGTAGATGGTGCGAATCTGAACAATAGTTTTGGATTAAGTTCTGACCTTACTCCGGGCGGTGGTCCATCTCCAATTTCTATAGATGCCATACAGGAAGTTTCTGTTAATATAGCTCCTTTTGACGTGCGTCAGTCTGGATTTACGGGTGCCGGTATCAATGCCGTAACCAAAAGTGGTACCAATACCTTTCATGGAAGTGCATATTATTACTTTAGAAATCAGAATTTGATGGGTTCGAAAATAGACGGGCAAAGCATTACAAAAACTCCGTTAGACAATAAAATTGTTGGAGCAAGCTTTAGCGGCCCTATTATTAAGAATAAATTATTCTTTTTTATAAACGCGGAGCATGAAACCAGGTCGGTTCCCGGTATCACTTATGTAGCCACAGGTTCAAGCAACTCTGGTACGCAATCAACTACCAGTATTTCAGATTTAAAGGCGGTCTCTGATTTTGTAAAATCCACTTATGGTTACGATCCCGGAGCTTACGATGGGTTTCCAAATTTCGAGTCAAAGGATACAAAGTTTTTAGGAAAAATTGATTGGAATATCAGTGATAAGCATCGATTGACTGTAAAATATACTGACTATACCGGGAGTGATATGAGCCCATTAAACAGCAGCAGCGTTCCTCAAAATGGCAAGATCAATGTCACCGGCCAATCAAGTGGTTTAAGCAGGCTACCTGTCAATAGATTTGGTACACAATCTATGGGTTTCGCTAATTCCAATTACGGCACAGATCATATAGTAAGAACGGCATCGCTGGAATTAAACAGCCGCTTCAGCAATACGGTTTCTAATCAATTTATTGCAACCTATACTAAAACCAATGACACCAGGTTTATACCCGGAGGCAAGGTGTTCCCAACAGTTGACATTTTTAACGGGCAAGGACTAAACTATATCAGCTTAGGAACAGACCCCTTTACAAATAATAATATTCTGGATGGCAAGGATTTTAATTTTACTAATAACCTCACCGTTTATAAAGGCGCTCATACTATTACCGCAGGAATTAATTATGAATTCCAGCAAATTCGAAATATGTTTATGGGGGGCTCACAAGGCCATTATGTATTTGACAGCCTGGGCGCTTTTTTGAATCAGCTCCAGCCACGCTATTATGGTTATACTTACTCTTTGGTACCGGGACAGCCTGCTGTCTATTCTGCTGATTTGAAAATAGGGCAATTGGGTTTATACATTCAGGACGAATACAAGATGAAGAATAATTTCAAAATTACTTATGGGGTGCGTGTAGATAAACCATTTTACACTGAAAATCCTATTGATAATCCTGCTATTGATGCGTTATTATTGCCGAATGCAAAAGGTGAAATGGTCCATTACACCACAGGAAAATGGCCAAAAAGTAGTTTAATATTTTCTCCAAGAGTGGGATTCAACTGGGTGAAAAATCCGGGGGAGAAATCTCTTGTGTTAAGGGGGGGAACCGGTCTGTTCAGTGGCCGTATTCCTTATGTATTCCTTACCAATATGCCATCTAATAACGGCATGTATCAAAGCGCTGTTTACTTTAACAATAAACATGATTTGGATTCCCTGGGGATTACTCAATTTAGCCCGGATCCAAACGCTTATGCATCCAAGTTCCCTACCACTCCCAACACCACGACACCTCCGCAAAGTTTCGTCGTAATTGACTCTCATTTTAAATACCCGCTGGTATGGCGAACTAATTTAGGCTTTGATAAAAAATTAGGAAATGGTTTGGTTGCTACCGCAGATTTCATATATACAAAAGATATTAATGCGGTAGTGATGAGAAATCCAAATCTGAAAGCGCCAACAGATAAATATTCAGGCCCCGATACCAGGAGTTACTACCCAGGAACGCCGCCAACCTATTATGCAAACCTCGGTACCCCAATTGTTCTTGAAAATACCAAAAAAGGCAATTCTTTTTCTGCCACGGCTCAATTGTCTAAATCCTTTACGAAAGGGTTCTACGGCTCACTTGCTTATACTTATACCATAGCAAACGAAGTTAGCCCCAATCCCGGCTCAAGAGCAGCTTCTGCCTGGCAATCAATTGCAAATGTAAATGGTCCAAATTCCCAGGAGTTGGCCACGTCTCAATATGCAATACCACACAGAGTAATCGCTAATCTGGCGTATAGATTAGAATATGCCAAACACTTTGCTTCTACATTTTCTTTGGTCTACACAGGTAGCAACCGATACCTGATTAATTATATGTCTAACGGTTCCATCGTGGGAGACGGAAATTCAGAATTACTTTATTTATACGCAAAAGGTAGCGACGTTCCGTTTGTAAATTATACAGTAACAGACAAAAACCCTTTGGGACAAGTCATTGCGACAAGGAGTTACACAATAGCACAACAGCAGCAAGCTTATGATGCATACATTTCCAACAGTAAGTATTTATCTTCACATACTGGCCAGTACGCCTCCCGATACGGCCAAAAAGCGCCATGGATGCACCAGGTAGATTTTCGTTTCCTCCAGGATTTCTTTCTTGAAACTAAAGGTGGCACAAAGCATAACCTGCAGTTTAGCGCAGATATTTTCAACATGGGAAATCTCATAGACAACAAGTCGAAAAATTTTGGCTATACTCAGACTACTACTATTACAAACCCTTTAATCATGAAAAAGGTAGTAAACAATGCACCTAGCTACACGTGGAGTGAATACAACAAGCAATTGGTGCAGACGCCATTCCAGGTAGATAACAGCGTTGCCAACCTCTGGTATATGCAGCTGGGATTACGATACAGTTTCTAATTAATTTTATCCATAAGAATGAAAACACCCCGAAAATTTCGGGGTGTTTTCATTTGAAATATTTTCTGCTGATATATCGAAGACACAATCTTTCAGGCTACCACAACTGGTTTCAAAATCTTTCTTATCCGACAAATAAAACAGGAATTTCAGTTAAAACTCTGTTTATTGTCACCATAAAAGCCCACCCTTTCGAAATGAGTTTTTGTACACCAAAGTTTAAATAATCAAAATTATTTTCGTTGGCTCGTGTCTTACGAGTTTCTTTTGTTTGGTCATTAATCTCAGTCTTACGAGTTTCCGGACGTTACCAAAAATAGCGTTCCGCCTAAATTCGGCTAAATATGACTGTCACACTAAGCAGAAATATTGGTTGATTGTTCATTTACTACAAACTCTTTAAATTCAGTCTAAAAAATTACACCTTCAAACTCAAAGCAGCAAACACTTCTGGCCCTGCAACACCATCTACGATCAGGTTCTTTATTTTCTGAAACACTTTTAAAGCGGTGACGGTTGCACTCCAAAATACGCCATCTTCAACTACATTAGGATTGGCGCCTGCCACGTTCAATGATTCTTGTAAACCAGCACACCCGCACCCGAATTACCTTTTTTAAGGTAAGAGCCCGTTGTTAATGTTTTGGACGGCACGTCGGGTTCGCTTGCCTGCTTCTGTATTGCACCAAGTAATGCGGGAGTCACTTCACCTGTTACCAGCAGCCCATGATCTTTTTGAAACTGTTCTATAATTTTTTCAGTTTCATCTCCAAAAAAGCCATCCACAGTAATATTATAATCGAGATTATACAGCATTCTTTGCAACGAGGCTATATTAGCTCGCCTGTCTCCGCTTTTCATATTGTTATTCTCAATGGAAGCCGATGGATTATCTAACAAAGAAGGGCTGGCAAACACCCTTACCATGTTCCTGCTTCTTTTGCGCTGCATCACTATGCCGCCATCGCTGTTATTTCCTACTGCCGTGTTTCCCTACCACGAAAGAAAAGCAGTTTTGGAAGCATCTGTCCACGAATCAAAAATACCCGTATGGTCGCATTGGCCATTGCCATCCCAATCGAATAAAACGATATCACCCTGTTGAGGTTCGTTGGTCAACTGGTTCCCGGTCTTCCAGAAATTATAGCCGCCTTGGCAACTCTGGTAGCCCTTTGCGGTTTCAATAAAGCCGAGCGGATTACCCGACTGGTCATATACCCAACTTACAAAATGGCGCAACATTTTACACCATTAAGTCCATACCATACCCCGTATTTGGCTTTGTTGGAATTGGCGGGCGATTCTTTTGTGCCGTTCTGCGAAGCAGCAGATTCGATGATTGTTTGACGAGACATAATGTATATTTTTGAGATTCACTAACTGAAAAGAATGTTGCGAATTTTACGCGAGCTAGAGATAAACAGCGAAATGAAGGCGATTTTTTTCATCAGAATTAAGGTTTTAAAAAATACACAACTTTTATAAAGTATTGATTGCCGTTTTCATTCCTCTTATGGTAAACAAACAATTTTCACGTATTTCTCTTTTTCCAAAATAAAGGAAATCTAAACATCACCAACCAAAATATTCCTTCGCATTGTGATAGCAAATATTTTCTATTATTTTCCCAGTCCATTCCAAATCGTTTGGTAATTCGCCATTCTCGATTTCTTCGCCAAAAATATTGCAAATAAGTCTGCGGAAATACTCGTGGCGCGGATAAGAAAGGAATGAGCGGGAGTCTGTAATCATCCCAACCATTCTGCTCACCAGGCCCATATTTGATAAAGTGTTGATCTGTTGTGCCATACCGTCTTTCTGATCTAAAAACCACCATGCTGCTCCAAACTGAATTTTCCCGGCAACCGTTCCATCATTAAAATTACCCGCCATCGTAGCTATTAATTCGTTGTCTTTAGGATTGAGATTATAAATAATTGTTTTGGCCAATTGATTTTTTGAATCAAGGCGGTTTAAAAATTTTACCGTGGCTTTCCCGTGCAAATAATCCCCAATAGAATCCCATCCCGTATCGGCGCCGCATTCCTCGTATTTCCTGGTATTATTATTCCTGAAAGCGCCGATATGATACTGTTGCACCCAACCTTTCTCCCAATCCCACACCGCAAAGAGATGCAGCATACAAGATTTGAATTTCAAATTCTCAATCGATGACAATTCATTTCCATTCCGAATTTTGCTGAAGATATTTTCTATCTCCGCATCGGAATAATCTTCGGAATACATGTAGTCCAAACCGTGATCTGAAAGCACGCAGCCCATTGAGGCAAAAAAATTGTGCCTCTGTTTTAAAGCTTCCAGGAAAGTCTCATACGAAGTAACGACGATTCCGCTTACTGATTCCAACTTCTTTATGTAGTCATTAAACGTTTTCGCGTCGTCCACATTCATGACCTTATCCGGGCGAAAAGCAGGCAAAATCTTTATTTCAAATCCATCTTCTTTTATCTTCTGATGATGTTCCAAAGAATCTACCGGATCATCAGTAGTGCAGACCACTTTTACATTCATTTTACGAAGTAAACTGCGGACTGAATATTCCTTCGTTTGCAATTTCTTCGTGCATTCATCATAAATTTTCTTTGCGCTTTCAGCATTCAAAATTTCATGTATGCCGAAATATCTCTGCAGTTCTAAATGCGTCCAGTGATAAAGAGGATTGCGTAATGTATAAGGTACGGTTTCGGCCCACTTTTCAAATTTTTCATAATCGGATTTATCACCCGTGCAATAACTTTCATCGACACCATTCGCGCGCATTCCCCGCCATTTATAGTGATCGCCATACAGCCATATTTGCGTCAGGTTTTCAAAATTAATATCATTGGCGATTTGCTCTACCGGGAGATGACAGTGATAATCTATGATGGGCATTTTTTCCGCAAAATCGTGGTATAACTTTTTTGCAGTATTGGACTGTAACAAAAATTCTTCGTCTAAAAATTTTTTCATAAAATTTATTCTTAAATATTCTTTACTTCTTAATTCTTCCAACATTGATCTTTCAGCCTTCTAATCAAAATCAATTCGCTTTAATTTAGGTGCCAAAAAATGCATCAATACCCATGCTAACAGGTAAGCACACCCGCAAATAATAAACATGATAAAGTATCCGGCATCCAGGTTTCCCAGTGATTTAAAATGATCAAATAGTTTACCAGCGAGGAATGCTATTAAAATACCACCCAAAGCACCGGCCATGCCACCCATACCGGTTACGGAAGCCACCGTTTTTTTAGGAAACATATCCGACACGGTAGTAAATATATTTGCAGACCATGCCTGGTGAGCCGACGTGGCAATACCAATTATAAATACAGCAAGCCACATGTTTATTGCGCCAAGATATTGCGCAGTAACAACCGGCAATACCAGGAAGGCGTAAATCAACATGGATACCTTGCGTGCACGAAAAACCGGCCACCCTTTTTTGATAAAATACATCGGCAACCAACCGCCCCATATACTCCCTACTGTTGACATGGTATAAACAACCGCAACGGGTAAGGCCATTCCTGTACCAACAATACCATACTGTGCGGTTAAAAAAGCGGGAAGCCAAAATAGATAAAACCACCAAATCGGGTCAGTAACAAATTTACCAACGATAAAAGCCCATGTCTGGTTATATTTCAACAATTTAATCCAGGGAACTCTTTTGTTTAGTTCAACATCAGTGGTAATTTCAGGACTCGTCTGTGCATTATTTGTTTCATCCTTATCACTATGGATATAATCAAACTCTCTCTTCGATAATCTTTTTTGCTTAGCTGGGATTTCGTAAAATATAAACCAAAATACCAACCATATTAAACCGAAAGCGCCTGTAAAAATAAAAGCCTCTTGCCATCCCCATTTCACTACAATAAAGGGAACAGTAAGAGGTGCGAGGATTGCACCAATGTTGGCTCCCGAATTAAAGATACCTGTTGCAAATGCCCTTTCTTTTTGGGGAAACCATTCGGCAGTAGTTTTTATAGCAGCAGGAAAATTACCCGCTTCACTGATTCCTAAGGCGGATCTTGCTATCAAAAAACCCACTGTACTTTTTACTAGGGCATGTCCCATTGATGCAAAGCTCCAAAGCGCCAACGATACAGCGTAGCCTATTTTGGTTCCTACTTTGTCAATAAATCTCCCGGCTATCAACATACCAATCGCATAAGAAAGTTGAAATGCAATGACAATATCAGAATAATCTGATTCAGTCCAGTTGAACCTGATTTCAAGATCATTTTTTAATAAACTGATTACTGATCTGTCTAAGTAATTAATAGTGGTAGCAAAAAAAAGCAAAGAGCAAATAGTCCATCTGTATTTGCCTACTTTGTCATTAATCGCATCGAAGTTAGAGGAAGCACCAATGTTTGGTAAGGTTTCAGGCATTCGATTATTTTTAAAATGAATAAATCAGAGAAGTATATAAATTTCTTTTTCTTGCGCCATCTTTTTTAAATGTAATCAATCTTTTCCTTTACCAAGTATTCCCATTTCAAGCCCCCGAATTTCAGCAAGGCCACGCATCCTTCCAATGGCCGAATAACCAGGATTAGAAACCTTGTTCAAATCATCCATCATCTGGTGTCCATGGTCGGGCCGGAAGGGAATTGACTTCTGTAATCTTTGCTGGAGACCTGATATTTCTTTTACAATCGAATACATGTCGTTATCCCCACCAAGATGATCCGCCTCATAAAAATTGCCTTCGGGATCTTTAGTCACATTTCTTAAATGAACAAAATGGATCTTTTCTCCGATTCGTTTAACCATATCCGTCAAGTTATTTTCCGCGGAAGCACCAAGCGAGCCGGTGCAGAAACATACTCCGTTGGCTTTATTTTCAACTTTGTTTAAAAAATAGTCGAAATCATACATGCTGCTTACGATTCTTGGGAGACCCAGGATAGGAAATGGCGGATCATCGGGATGAATCGCCAATACAACACCACATTCTTCAGCGACCGTGCTAATTTCTTTTTGAAATTCACAGAGATTATCACGAAGTGAATCAACGTCTATATCAGAATACAATTCAAGTTTCTGCAACATATCAGCAGTAGTTGTTTTTTTCTCACCCGGAATGCCAAACATTACCACACCCGCGAGATCTTCCAATTGTTTTGCAGAATAATTCTTAAACCTGGCTTCTGCTTTCTGTAAAATATCTTTTGAATATGACGAATCCGCCTTTTTCCTTTTCAGAATAAATAAATCAAAAATGGCCAGGTCAACCCAATTGAAATATAAAGAAAGCGAACCATCAGTCATTTTATGATTGAGTGAGGTACGCGTCCAATCGTTGACGGGCATAAAATTATAAGTAATTACAGGAATACCACAGGCGGCAACGTTGCGAATGGAAGTCTTATATTTTTCAATGTATTCTTTATAATTGCCCCTCCTGGTTTTAATATCCTCATGCACGGTTATGCTTTCTACTACACTCCACTTAAATCCTTCATTTTCTAAAACCTGTTTACGTTTAATAATTTCTTTCTTCGTCCATACAGCTCCATGAGGGACATGGTGCAAGGCAGTGACAATACCTGTTGCACCGGTTTGCTTTATATCACTCAAACTTACGGGGTCAGACGGGCCGAACCATCGCCATGTTTGTTCCATTTTATAGTTCATAAAATATAGTTTTAAAAAGAAACGAGAAATTACCAGGCATCAAGCATTTCTTCAATTTTATTTTTCCGGCCACATTACAAGTGTAAACTTATAATTACTAATTGCAATGAAATCATTCCATTTTTTTTATGCAAACGTTCCCGACCAAAGGAAGAATATCTACATAGCACCTTTGTGATCCCAATTACAGTAAACACACAAATTCTTCGTTTTTTCATTTTAAAGAGCACCATACATAAAACCCACACTCCACTCATTTTAGCAAGTTGTAACATTGCATAGCTATTTCCAGTTCTTCATCCGTGGGTATAACAAGTACCCTTACACTGGAAATATCAGTATTTATTTCGCGAAGTTGCTTTAGAGAACTATTGTTTTTCTCTTCGTCAAATTGGATACCGAGGTATTCGAGGTGGGACGAACAAAGTTTTCGCATCAGCCGATCGTTTTCACCGATGCCACCGGTGAAAACAATAGCATCCAAACCATTAAGCGCAGCCGTATAAGCGCCGATGTATTTACGGATACGATAAGCATACATCTGGTAAGCAAGCAGCGCCTCTTTGTCACCGCTTTCAATTTTTGCAATGACATCGCGCATATCATTATGTCCAGTTAGGCCAGTCATACCGGCCTCGTAATTCAGCATGTTTTTTACCTTGTCCGCGTCATATCCTAATTGATCGACGAGATAGAAAATTACTGACTGATCGATATCACCGGCGCGGGTTCCCATTATCAAACCATTCATCGGCCCAAAGCCCATGCTGGTATCAATGGACTTGCCGTCTTTTACCGCCGTCATACTGCAACCGTTTCCCAAATGAATGGTGATGATCTTTGAGTTTTCTTTTTTAAGATAATCAATCGCCTTACCACTTACATATTTGTGGCTGGTACCGTGAAATCCATAAACACGAATCTTGTTCTCTTTATAAAACTTAGGCGGTATGGCGTATCGATAGGCTTCCGGCGGAATGGTTTGATGAAACGCCGTATCAAAAACCGCAACCTGTTTGGCGGCTACAAATAATTTCTCAGTTACTTCAATGCCAAGATAATTTGGTGGATTGTGCAGCGGCGCCAGCAGAAAAAGTTTTTTTATTTTATCTTTTACTTTTTGGGTAATGACGGTGGTAGCAGTAAATGTCTCACCGCCATGCACCACGCGGTGGCCCACGACGTCTATGTCTGAAGCATGTTTAATAACGCCAATCTCTTTATCAGTGAGCAACGCGGCCACTTCTTTTAAGCCTTCCGCATGATCAGCAATTTTCATCCCCTTTTTTTTCACCCGCTCCTTTCCGTCTTTGTAAGTTTTATGAATGATTTCTGCATCATCCTTCCCTACCCTTTCCACGATACCACTGCAAACCACTTTTTCAGAAGGCATTTCGATAAGCTCGTATTTGATAGAACTGCTTCCTGAGTTGACAACAAAAATATTCATGCCAGCAATTTAGTAAAGTTTAAGAAAATGCTTTGTTCATTTAAAATTTTCGTTGTCGCTTTATAGCATGCAACTCATTACTTGCGATGATTTTATTAAATGAAAATCCTAAGTTTTTGTCCGTTTACTGTAAGTGCTTAATCCATTCATTCCTGCTGCGCCTGTATCGCAGTAATCACGACTGTATTAAAAATATCATCAACGGTACAACCTCTGCTCAGGTCGTTCACGGGTTTATTCAATCCCTGTAACATAGGCCCAATCGCCACTGCGCCGGTTTCGCGCTGTACTGCTTTATAGGTATTGTTGCCTGTATTCAAATCCGGAAAGATGAGCACGGTAGCCTGACCTGCTACTTTGGAATTGGGCATTTTTTGTTTGCCTACTGTCGGGTCCACTGCAGCATCATACTGTATCGGTCCTTCTACTGCCAGGTCTGGCCTACGCGATTTTACCAGTTCGGTAGCACGACGCACTTTTTCCACTTCCTCTCCCTGCCCCGAAGCACCGGACGAATAAGAAAGCATGGCGATTCTTGGCTCAATGCCAAACATCTTACTGCTTTCTGCTGAAGAGATGGCAATTTCAGCCAGTTGCTCTGAAGTAGGCTTTGGTATTACGGCACAATCACCGAAAACAATTACTCTATCCTGGAGACACATGAAGAATACCGAAGAGACGGTGGAAACTCCCGGCCTGGTTTTTATGAATTGCAACGCGGGCCTGATAGTATGTTGGGTGGTATTGATAGAACCGGAAACCATGCCATCCGCATTGCCTTTATAAACCATCATCGTGCCGAAATAAGAACCGTCTTTCATAAAGTCGGTGGCCATATCCATGTTCACATTTTTATCTTTCCGTAATTCATACAACGTATTGATATAATCGGGCAACAACGGCGATTCCGCGGGATTAATAATAGTTACATTTCGCGGGTCCAGCTCAATATTCAACCGCTGCAGCGAGGCCTCAATCTCTTCTTTCTTGCCGAGTATGGTAAGGCGCACCACTTCCTGTTTCAATAATTTGGCAGCAGCTTCCAGGATGCGGTCATCACTTCCTTCGGGCAACACAATATGTTTCTTTTGAAGCGTGGCTCTCTTGACCAGTTCATACTGAAACATTCGCGGAGTGATGCCTTCGGGATGAGAAGTACCTATCTTATCCAACAGTGAAATGGTATCCGTATTTTTTTCAAAAATGTTGATGGCCAATTCTATCTTCAAATTGTTTTCAGGATAAATTCTTGACTTAACAGAAGCTACTTTATTTACCGTTTCAAAAGTTCCCGTTGTCACCAACGCGACCGGAACCACTGTCTCAAGCCCTTCGATCAGTTTGACGATAGGCTCGTCAGGCGCCAGGTCGCCGGAAAGAATAATACCCGCCACTTTAGGGTAATTTTTTGAAAGATTCGCCTGTATCATAGCAACGATTATATCGCCTCTATCGCCCGGAGTAACGATAAGCGTATTTTCCTGCAGGTGTGTAAGGCAATTACTCAATTGCATAGCGCCCACGATAAAATTATCTACTGGGTTGGACATATAATTTTCACCAAACAATATTTTTCCATCAACCCCTTCAACAATTTCTTTCATCGTAGGACTACGCAGTTCGCTTGTATATGGAATGATGGTAGTAAGTAATGTTTTGGGCAGGCGCCGGGCAAACATTTCATGTAACTCATCTACATCCAGAGGATTGAGTTTGTTGGCAATCACCGCAAGCAACTCCACTTCCTTGTTTCTCAAAATCTGTATCGTGGAAAGTATTTTGTTGGTGACTTCGTCAGGAGAAAAGCCATCACCCTTGGCAACGAGGATTAGTGGAATGGACAAATTCTTAGCGATTTCAACATTGGAAGAAAATTCAAAACTTGCGCCTTCCCCTTCAAAGTCCATTCCGTCTACCAACACAAAATCGTGGGTGTCTTCCAGCTTTTTATATTTGGTAATAATGGTATCAATTACAAAAGCCTCATTGCCTTCGCTTCGCAATTTCAGCAATTCAGGATAGGTAAAAGCGTAGCAATCTTTGTAAGTAACATCCAAACCAAAATGATCGATCATCGTCTCAATGTTGATGTCTTTATTATTGACGCTGTTCTCAATGATCACCGGTTTGAAGTAGGCGATTTTCCGGAGCTTTCCCAACAGGATATTCATCAGGCCGAGGGTAATCACCGACTTCCCACTGTTCGGCTCTGAGGAAGCGATATAAATTGCTTTTGACATTCAGGTTTTCTTTATAGATTTTTCGTTGCGCAAAAGTCGGCAATTTTTGCTTTTGGATACATGGGGAAAATCAGGAAGGAGATAAACAGGTAAATTGAACAAAGACTTTCCACATAACTTTTTAGAAAGTTCTTTTAAGGTTTTGGAAATTTGGTCAAAACTATTCTGCGTCCCCAGATAGCAGAAAAAAATTAGTAATAATAAGGATTAGGCAACGCTGCAATTATTAAAAAATAATCCTGCAGAAGTAGCTAAGAAGTTTTCGTAGTTAATTTAATGCCGGGATTTACGGGCAAATAAAAAACCAGCTTATTTGTCCATTCACTCCAAGAGCCCGCAATGATTAGAGCACCGGAACCAAAACTCCCGTCGAAAGAGACAACATCAGCGATTTTTTTCTTAACAATCATTTATATTTTTTTACTCCATTATATCCACAGTGACGCAATGGCAAATACCAAAGCAGTCGTCATTATAGCAGCTCCAAGTTTAAGAAAATACCATGCTGTTACAGTATGGCCTTCGCGACGCAAAGCCATCAACCAAAGTATAGTTGCAAGAGAACCTGTAACAGAAAGATTCGGTCCCAAATCAACTCCAATTAAGACAGCATTCTTTACCATCTCTGGCACATGCGCAACCTGGAGAACATTACCGGCGATTAGACCTGCGGGCAGATTATTCATAAGATTGCTGGCGATGGCAATACTAAACCCGCTGCCCCAAACAGTACCGGCAGCTGAATGTGCAGCACTATTGTTCAAAATATTGGTGAGCGTGTGTGTTAGCCCTGTTTTATTTAATGCCTCTACAATAACAAACAAACCTGCCACTAATGGCAACACCGACCACGCAACACCTTTCAAAATAATCATTGGATTTTTTTTTGCTCTTATGGTTACAATAGCTGAAGTGAAGATTCCAGCGATTGCCGTAGGCAAGCCAAGCTGCATATTTAGTGCAGAAGCAATCAATAAAATAGCAGATGTGGCGCCGATTCCATACAAAGCAGTTTTGCCACCCGTTGTAAGTTCAGGCAACAAAATAGTTGTTTGAATCTTTTGACGCAATTGTTTTCGCTGAGTAAAGCGCAGCATAAAAAAAGTGACTACTATCGCAACTACAGATGGAGCAATATATTGCGGCAGCCATTGCATTAATGGCGGGATATGTCGGCCATAAATTACGAGATTAGCAGGGTTTGAAATAGGTAAAACAAACGAAGCTGCGTTTGCAATAAACGCACAAATTAATAAATAAGGAAGTGGTTTTTCAACTTTGGCTGCTTTCATAGCTGCGGCAACTGCGGGTGTAAGCACAACAGCGGTGGCATCGTTCGATAAAAAAATGGTTACTCCGGTTCCTACCATATAGATTAATAGAAAAAGCCTGTTGGCAGAACCTTTCGAAAGTTTGGTTGCCTTTGCAGCAAGCCAGTCAAATAATTTTTCTTCTCTTGCACTTTCTGCAAGCAACATCATTCCTGTTAAAAATAAATAGACATCCAAACCTTTCAACACGCCGGATAGCCCATCCGATGGTGAAATCAGCCGAAATGCAATTAATAAGATGGCGCCGCTCACCGCCCAAACTGCTTCGGGCATTTTAAAAGGACGAATGATTACGCCCACGATTGCTAATAGTGAGATGATCCAGATAATTGTATGCGACATAATTTATTTCGGTAAATATAAAAGAGTTTATCAGGAGAAATTCAGTTCTCTGACCACGCACCGATCGATGCAGCATTTTTGCCGTATTGCAGTGTTTTTTAATTGGTATAATGAAGATACAACACGAAATAGAATGTTGCCCCCCTTCCTATATGAAAGGAAGATTTATTTTTCTTCACATAATTACTTTCTAAGTTTTTACTGTTGCCTGTCGTTGCTTACGAGTTTTAAAAAACAGGCTTTTTTTGTATTTTAAAAACAGGCAATCGGTTTCTCTGCTTTAAGATGTTTCCCCGAACGTCGGCCTCCTTTGGTAAACAATTGATGATTTTGCAGCAATGATAAGGTGCAATGATGATATAAAATCGCAGTCAAAATGTAAAATGAAAAAAATGAAAATGAAAAATTAGTGTTGCACAATTATGGAGTGATTGATACCGCAACACCCGAAATCATAACAAAAAAACTCTTTTAGCAAAGCAACAAATAAATAAGATTCTTATTTTAATATAATATAACGTGTATAATTACACGAAGCTTAATATTATTCATATATTAATAGGAGCATAATTTAGTGATATGCTAAGATTTTATTTTGTATATTTGTGTATGCAAAAAAAGAGAGGTTCAAAAGATAGTCAGGA
>Ga0207933_1001165_pt1 | contig 21182 bp, 20 predicted proteins | sample NGESurdeep092012_4_FD_184488 | JGI IMG/M metagenome (GOLD analysis project Ga0207933, IMG submission 184488) | Arctic peat soil microbial communities from Barrow, Alaska - NGEE Surface sample F53-3 deep-092012 (SPAdes) | ecosystem: Environmental > Terrestrial > Soil > Wetlands > Peat ...
ATCTTCTCCTCGGTGTGTTTCGTCTTCTTCATTTCGAAAGCTCCTTTTTATCGGAACTTTCCAAATTATGACTGGCTTAGTTTTTCGGGGGCAGGTCAACGCGGATCAAACACACCATGGGGCCCGTTTCAATCAAGCTCTACGACAAGTTCGGCCTCATTCTGCGGATCGAGACCACGGTCAACGATCTGACCTTTTTCAAACACTATCGAGAGGTAGAACACCGCGACGGCTCACGCGAAACCAAGTGGGCTTCCATGCAGAAAACCATCTACAGTCTCCCGGCTTTGCGCGAACTGCTGGAAGCCGCTAACCGGCGCTACCTGGAGTTCCTTTCGGCGATAGAAGATCCCCGCGCCGGAAGGAACAAACTCGACAAACTCTCCCAACCGGTCGAAGAAGAAGGGCGCCGCTACCCGGGGTTCAACCTGTTCGATCCTGGCGATGAAAAACTGCTGTGCAGCATCGTTCGCGGCGAGTTCAATATCAGCGGATTGCAGAACAAAACGCTACGCCGTTCTCTGGCGGAACTCAACAGCGGACAGGTTTCACGCCTCCTGAAGCGACTCCGCTCCCATGGCCTGGTCAAGAAGGTCGGACACACTTACAAGTACTACGTGACGTCCTTCAGCAAACAAGTCGTTGCTACCGCCCTCAAACTCCGGGAATTTGTGATCATCCCGCAACTCGCTGCCAAACTGGCTCAGTAACTTCGTCTTCCTGCCGGAAAACGTCAGAATCTCAATGGACAGGTACTAACGATTGAACGACTACCGGCTCAAAGCCGGTAGAATTGACACGACTGAAAGTCGAGGGTGCGGCTGAAGCCGTCGGAAGCATGCTCCGGCTGAGAGCCGGCTCAAGGCTTGGTGGTCGCGGTGATCTTGAAGCCCTGATCGTCTTCGTCCCACTGCTGACTTTCGATATAGGCCTTGATCGTTGCCTCATCAACCGCGCCCACCATCGCACAGAAATACCCGCGCGCCCACATATGTTGTCCCCAGTACCGCTTTCCCAACTCAGGAAATTCCGCCTGCAGGAACCGGCTGCTTCGCCCTTTGATGTACTGCGCCAGTTTCGCCGGCGAGAGCGCTGGCGGCGCCGACAGCAGCAGATGAATATGATCCGGCGATACCGCTGCGCGTATGATCACTACGTCCCGCGCCTGGCAGAGCTGGCGGATCAGATCACGCGCACGCTCCGCCACCCTCCCCCGCAGTATCTTGTATCGATACTTCGTGCACCAGATCATGTGATACTTCAGGTCGAACACCGCGTGCGCACTGTGCCTGTATTCCGCCATCCTCCCTATTCTCGTAGGGATCAGGCGGCTGAAAGCGGACCGCCTAAAAGGCGGTGGGATTAAACCAGGATTAATCCTGGATTAAACCGGGCGGACGGAGCTAAAAGAAACCAATTTACGCGGTCAAAGACCTAGCTAGCGTGCAGGGGCAACCAGCCCCGCTGTCTCAGCAGAAAAGCCATTATCCTGCCTGCCAACAGTATCTGCAACATGGCAGGATTAGCCTCAGGACCTGTGTCCACGACGATCTCGCGGCCCTTGCCGCACTTGAAATCGCAGCAGAGCGCGGAAATACGACCTCCTCATCCATCGTCGCCCGGGGTTCAGTGCGGGTTACAGAACCCCACCGAATAACAACGTCAGGCTTCTGACCGCCTGGAGGTAGATTCGGCAATTCCACTTCGGAATGAACGGCCAGCCCGAACGCGAATAGCGATACACGGTCAGGAACGGAATGAAGAAAACTGGCGTAGAAAGTTGATCGTGTACAACGTCATCGGTACATGATCCCGGGCGGCGTCAGCACCAGCCTGGGCATTGACGGGTGCCAGCAGCAGGTTCGCGAGTTTCTCTACGTCGATCACAGTGCGGACAGGATCGTGCGGTCCAATCGCAGCCACAAAATCCCGCGCCATTCCGAGTTGGGCATTGTAGCGGACGTAATAGTCCGGCGAATACGGCATCTTGCCGGCTCGCCACTGAATTCGCCGTGGAAGGACACCCTCCAGCGCAGCCCGAACCGGGTATCGCTGATAGCCTTCGCGCACATCCATGGCGGCGGGCATCGCCAGGCAGAACTCCAGAATTCGCTTATCGAGCAGCGGAGTGCACCCGGGGAGGAGCGATACCGTCTGGCCACGGTCAAGGGCATGTTTGCTCAGCCAGTACCGGATCGACGAAAGTTGATAAGGCCGCTGGAATGGCGAATGATTTATCCAGGCTGGTCCGGTCTTGTACTCCCGCTGGAAATCATCCGCCAGCAGCACCATGGGCTTCCAACCGCGGAGGGGAGCCAGAGTATTCAGGACTTGTCTTCCGAGCGTACGGATCGGAGAGGCATTCCGGGCTGTACGCCGCCTCTTCAGTTCCTTGAAGAGAGTGAGCCAGCGAAGACGAACAGCCAATTCCAGATAATAACGCTCGCTCCATGAGGTAACGCCGAATTCGCCCCCGATTCCCCAGAGGAGGGTTCGGGCGCCGGTGGCAATGGCGGCCTTGTCACACTCATCATCCAGGTAAAAACGGGAACTGCGAAGGGGAAAAACGGCAAACGGGCTTAAGTCGCCGAGAGAGTCGAAAGGTCCACGGCCTTTGGCAGTGACGTACTCAATGCGGATATTGGGCCATGAGCGGAATTCATCAATGTAGTCGCGTTCGTCCTCAAATTGCGCTCGACTTTCGTCGGGCAAGACCCCGGACACCGCTATAAGTTCCCGGTTCTGCTTTGCCAGACAACGGGCTGCAATGCTGACAATTGCCGAGGAATCCAGACCACCGCTGAGTAACGCCGCCACGGGGCGATCACGATCCAGGCGGCATTCAACAGCTTGGAAGAGGATGTCGCGAAGAGCCTCAAACGCCTCCTCCGGACGTCGTGGAACGGCTGCGCCTCCGTCTGTCCCAAGCTCCCAGTAACGTCGTTGCCGGCTGCCATCTGGACCAACCGTCATCGAGACACCAGGTGGAAGGGAGAAGATACCTGCGTGAAAGGTCTCTTCGTGCCGGAGGTTATGGGCCGTCGGAACGGCCAATGCGGCAAGCTTGCGCCGATTCAACTCAAAGAGAACGCCAGGACACGAAACGATCGGTGCAATGTCGCCGGCAAATATGAACCTGGTATCGCTTCGCCAATAGAGAAATGCGCGGAATCCTATGTGATCGCGGCAGCAGAAAAGACGTTTCAGCCGTTCGTCCCAAATGGCAAAAGCAAACTCTCCCAAAAGAAAGTTCGGGCATTCTTCCCCCCACTTCGCATAGGCCGCGAGAAGTAGCTCACGATCATCGGCAATCGCGTCGGCCCATGTATCCACTCCGAGGACCCGAATCAGATCGCCGCGATTATGCAGTTGAACCTGCGCCGCGATAGCCAAATGGGGCCACGCACGTGAAGTTGCTGAAATCCCCCCCCCCAAGAAGAACGGAGGGTCGCTACGGAGAGCAAAGGTGCCGGAGGGAGCTAAAAACGAGTCTTGATGTCCACTGGATAAACAGCTGCGAATCCAAGAGGAACTCTCTCCGCGAGGAGCAAAATCCACCGCGCCCCACAAGCCATTCACCGACACGCTCCGGCAAATCCTCCAGTCACCTGATAAGCCTCCGAAGAGGGGAAATCAGGATGCGCAACAGGCCCCGCCGCGCCCGTCAGTGCCACAGGCGGACCCGAACTGAACGATAGACTGGATCTGCCCAAGGCTGATTAATTCGGGAGCGTGGTAGGGCAGTCGAGGCTGCCGATCCTCGCTGAAAGTTTCAACGCCGACATTAGTATTTTGCATTATCTCAATCCCTCCTGGTTGCACTGTATTGATAAATCTTAGCATAGCTCGGCTACACCGACGGGATATCTTTACCGTCGCGCAGGATCGATATGTTATGAATGGTCCGCTGCAAGCAGGATTTGGCGCGACCGAGCCACCGTCAGGGCGTAACCGCACCATTCGGGGTCCGTTCGAAACCATCCAACGCCCACGGTCCGGGTACCCGACTCAACTTGCGTCAGCCTGTGTTCCCAACCGCAGTCAATGCGAAATAAAAACGCATCGCCTGGAGCTGCGCGACCGACTTCGGCGCGAAGATTGCGATCTGGATCGCGCAGCTGAAGCACGCCGCCGAAGTACTCTTCGGTGCTGAGATTGATGCAGATGCCCAAGACCCTTGTGTCAACGAGATCATGATGCCAGTCGATGTGCTGCCTCGTACCGCCGGTCGTGCGATGGAGCCTGCCCCTGAAATTGCCGATCTTCGGGCACCCGGCTAGCTTTTCGATAATTTCAAAAAGACCGGGCTTGTTCAGGATGAAGTGTAGCAGGAACCAAGACTGTTCCGTCTCCGGCATGAACAGCGTAGTTCCAAATACGTCTCCACGTGCCGTCTCGTTCTTCTCTTCGAATCGAGCCCCTTCCACCCAAGCCAGAAGATGACCCAGGATCGGCGGGGCGAGAAAACGGGGAAGGCGTGCACAGCCGGTTTCGGCAAACTCTTGAGCCAGTCGCGGGATATCGTCCGGATCGCTCCAGACCGCCGTTTGAGTAAGCTGGATCATAATCTTAGACGCTGTATATCCCTAAGGGTCCATACTAGCGCAGAGGACCTCCAGGTTGCAAATAAACGGCCTTTTCCTTTTCTCCTGCCGTGTTCGGATCAGGAGAGGGGAAGCCGGAGCGATAGCGGTACGCGGCACAAGGGCAGGATCGATGGGGTATCTGTCGCGCGGGAACTCAAGGGTTAAAATACACGAAAGGGAACTCCCAGGTTCGCTTCGACGCTTAAGGCAGAAGGCACCGGTCAGATCACAGGGTCCGGGTGTCATTCCGCTCCTGCTTGGTGTCGCCGGGGTGGATTCCATCGTCCCTGCCTTGCATGCCAGCTAGTATTTAGTTTCATAAATCAGCGTACTTTGTCTTGGGGGCAGACGGGAAGACGACGGCCTTCTTCCATTCGAACGGGGCTGCCTTTGGTTTGTATGCTTCGACAAAGTCGTCAATGGCCTTGCGAACCTGACCCGGCGACGTAAAGCTTGCTCCCCGCAGCGCCTTTGCGGCTCAGGATGCTGAACCAGCATTCTATCTGATTGAGCCATGACGAATAGGTCGGGATGAAGGGGAAATGCACGTTTTTGTGACTTTTCAGCCAGCGGCCGTTCCGGGGTTTGTGGGTATTCAGATTATCCAGGATGACATGGATCTCGCGGTCGCCGTGACCGGTGACGATTTCATTCATGAAGTCGCCCGCGCCCGCGTCAGGGCCGTTTCGGCTTTGCGTCGCCGTGACCGGTGACGATTTCATTCATGAAGTCCAGGAACTCCCGGCGCCGGCGGCGCGGGTAGTGCGCCGCCTTCACGAGGCCGGTGGTTACTTCCAGTGCCGCGAACAACGTCGTGGTGCCATGCCGCTTATAGCAATGGCGGTAGCCGTTGACTGCCTTGCCATCCGGCAGCCGCAGGTACCCCTAGGCACGTTCCAGTGCCTGAAATCGACGGTTTTTCGTCCACCGACAGCACCAGAGCATTCTCGGGCGGATTCAGGTACAGGCCCACCACATCCGCAGCCTTGGGGCCGAACTCCGCATCCGTGCTGATGCACCAACTCCGTTTGCGCCGCAGGCAGATGTCGTGCCGACGCAGAATCCGCCAGATCTGAGCCTTGCTGACGTCCCCCAGGACTTCGGCAAGCCGGTTTCCGTTCCATTGCGAATACCCTTTGGGCGGTTTTTCGTCCAGCAGGCTCAGAACGCGCTTCTCCGTGGTCTTGTCGTAATGCGCCGGTTTCCCCGGCCGCGCTGCATCGGTCAGGCCCGCGATCCGGTCCTTCCCGAAACGCCGGCACCATTTGGAAACACGTGCCGTTCGCGTCTCTAGTTGTTCCGCTATCTGCTCGTTGCTCCGCCCCTCATGCGCGAGCAGCACGATCTTCGCCCGCTCCGCCAGTCGGCGCTCCGTCTTGCCCCGCCTGAGCCACTCGTCCAATACCTGTCGCTCTTCATCAGTAACCCGCACCGCAGCCGAGGATCTCCGCATTCCTCGATTCTATCTACGTACGCTTATTAACGAAACTAAGTACTGGGTAAGCCCGACGAGTACGATTTGGGCGTTCCGATGATGAGTGTTCCGCCCTGCTTGGAACGACGCTCGAAACGCTACCCGGCAAAACGCCTTAACTCTCCATTGTGGCAGATTGGGTCGCAGACGCGCGCCTTAGAAGGATCGCCGGACATCAGGGCAGCCGTAATGTCGGTCTATGCTGGCGCTCCGCCCACAAAGTGAGGTGCCTGCCGCTGGAATTGTTCAGACCGCTTCTCCGCCGTTCCGGGCATTCGGCTTTTCGGAATCGGAGCGAGGCAGATCTGGAACCTGACTATCACTGTCGACACGGTAACGGCTCACCTGGCGGGTGCGCTGGGCCTGCCAGCCTGGGTTCTCCTGCACAATGTGCCGGACTGGAAGTGGGGCCTCGATGGCGAATCCACGCCGTGGTATCCGTCCATGCGTCTGTTCCGGCAGGAACAGCAGAGTTGGTTACCCGCCATTCAGCAAATCGTGGACGCGCTCACCGCACTCGCAGGAGACGCGCGGATTCGGCGATCGCAACAGCCGTGAGCAGCATCAGGACTGGATCGATGGGGTGCCTGTAGCGCGGTGAGGCAAGGGTCAAATAATACGCGAACGGGAACACCACCGGGCCCGCCGCAAGCGGAAACGCATAAATATTACGGCGCCGGAACAGAAACACGAGCCCTGCCAACGCTCCCAACGCGGTACAAAGATTGAAAAGCACCACATAGCGAAACCAGGCGGAATGGCTGGCGATGAAATCGTCGATGGGGCGCGGGGTGCCGCCCGACCAGAGCATCACGAAGCGCCCGCGGATCAGTTCCGCCTCATGACGCGGGTGGGTGAGCATGTAGCGAACGGCGTTCCTGCCCTTCTCCGCCATGTATGCGATCTCGCCCAACTCGACATACCGCCGCCGCTCGGCTGTGTCATGGATCGGGTGGTGCTCTCCCAGCCAGACCACATGGGCGTCCGGATTATTGCCGACCCACAACTGCAGGCCAAGGGTGGAGCGAAGAGGGACAACGCTGTGGAAGACCAGATAGTTGCGGACAGTCCAGGGGACACAACAGAGGATCGCGATACCGCACGCGAACACCGTATTGCGCATCCATGGCAATCTCTCTTTCCAGTTCCGGTATGCCGCCCAGCCCAGCATTAGAGGCAGCAGAGATGAGACGGCGGCATTGACCATCAGGATCGTGCCCCACAGGAAACCGTAAGCGCTCCAGCCGCGCGCGCGTGCCGTGCCCGCGAGCCGGAACGTGGCCCAAACGACCGTAGCGCCCAACAGCGCCGAAAGCGACGCATCCCAAAGACTCTCGAAACTCAGCAGAATGGCGTTCGGGAATATGGCCCACAGCCATGCGGCGCCGGCGGCAAGCCCGGCCCCCCCGACCCGCTTGCCCGCATGATAAAGCGGGATGCAGGCGAGGGTGGAAAAGCAGATATTCATCGCAACGGCCCCCACCCAGGACGCAAAAGTGTAGATGCCGAGGATCCGCATAATCCCTGACAGAAGCATGGGGTAAAGCGGCGTCATCCAGGCGGTGGGACCCGTATCGACGCGGAATGGCGAACCGAAACCGTGTCCACTCGCCAGGGAATAGGCGATATTGCCGGATTCGAACAGGAACGGAAGCGCGCTCAGCGCCCGGTGCGGCGTGTGGGCCTGAAAATCCCAGGCGAACGCCACGCGGATGGCAAGCGCGGCCAGGACAATCACGGGCAGAGACGTTGTCGCGGTGCGAAACCAATTACCGGATGCGGCGCGGGAGGGCACGGAAGAACCCTCACTCTAACATTCCACCGTTTTACGGCCCTGGCTACGCGGCCCTGGCTATGATAGTGAAGATGGTTCGGAAAATAATTGCGGTTGCCGCTCTGGTCGCGGCAGGTTTACTCATTGGATGCGAGACGAGCAGTACGGGGCCCGGCGGCGGGAGTAAACTCCAGACCGAGACAGGCGTTTCCTCGTCCGGCTACCCGGCGGGGGAAGCGAAGGATGCGGGGTCGCCCGCGCTCGCGAGTTCCACCGAATCGCAGTATTCGCGCGGTCAGGCGGAAGACCAGGCGAAGTAGTTTCAGCCCGGTAAATCGATGCCCCGGTACCAGGTTAAGACGCCGTCAGCCACTTACTCCGCAGTCGTCGAACGGGGTGCGATCGATCGGCTGCCCGAATTCCTTCCGCCGGCCAGAGGCCGCTTGTTTGCCGTGTCCACCCGTGACGTCTGGGAGCTCTACGGAGAGCGCGTGCGCGCGGCTCTGGGCGGACGCGAATGCGAAACGCTGTTTTTCGCGGGCGGCGAAGACAACAAGCGTTTCTCGCATGTCGAACAATTTGCCGAGCAGATGGTGGAACGCGGCGCCGACCGCTCGAGCATTGTAATCGCGGTGGGCGGCGGCATCGTCACGGACATGGCCGGGTTTCTCGCGGCGATCTTCATGCGGGGTATTCCGGTAATCCAGATTCCAACCACGTTGCTTGCGCAGGTGGATGCGGCGGTCGGCGGCAAAACCGGCGTGAATCTGGTAGCGGGCAAGAATCTGATCGGCAGCTTTCACCAGCCGCTCGCTGTCCTGATCGACCCGTCCGTGCTCCATTCCCTGCCGGATCGCGAGTACCGGGCCGGGCTTTACGAAATCATCAAATCGGGCGTGATCCTGAGCAAGCCGCTCTTCCGTCTGCTTGCGGAACGCCGCGACGAAGTTCTGGCGCAATCGCCGGAGGTGGTGGATGAGATTGTCGCCGAATCGGTCCGGATCAAGGCAGAGGTGGTATCGGCGGACGAAAGGGAGTCCGGCCTGCGCCGCATTCTGAATTTCGGCCACACGTTCGGGCACGCGCTGGAGGCGGAAACGCGGTACACGCGATTCCTGCACGGCGAGGCGGTTTCATGGGGAATGCGCGCGGCGACATATCTCGCGGAAGGTCTGGAAATGATCCCCGCGGCGGATTCCGCGGCGATTCTGCGCGTGCTCGAAGACTACGGGCCAATCCCTTCATGCGATGGCGTTGGCCGCATGGAACTACAGGTCCGTCTGTTGCGGGACAAGAAAACAATCCAGAGCCGCATTCATTTTGTGCTTCCGGTGAAGATCGGCAAGGTCGAGGTGCGGTCGGACGTTCCGATAGCGGCGGTGCAGAAGGCGATCGACCGTGCTTTGGCGGATTGCCGGACCGCATGAAAGCGAAAGGCGCCACGCCGGAGGGTGCCCACTCGGAACAGGAAGCCGCGCGCTCGGTGCGCTCGATGTTCGGACGCGTGGCGCACCGCTACGACCTTGCGAACCACCTGCTTTCGGCCAATGTCGACCGCTACTGGCGCAAACGCACGGTGGCGCGGGTTCGCGATGTTCTGAAGCGCCAGGACGCGCGAGTGCTGGATCTGGCCTGCGGCACGGGCGACCTTCTGATCGCGCTGGAACGGGAGGCTGGGCGGAAATTGATCGGCAGCGACTTCTGCCACCCGATGCTGACCGGTGCCAGAACGAAGCTGCAACGCAACCGGCTGCGCTCCGTGCTGGTGGAATCCGACGCGCTCGCGCTGCCGTTTCCCGACGCGAGTCTGGATCTGATCACCATCGCCTTCGGATACCGGAACCTGGCGAATTACCGCGCGGGACTTTTCGAAATGCGGCGGGTCCTGCGCATGGGTGGCGCGCTGGCAATTCTGGAATTCACGCAGCCGCCGAACAGAACTTTTGCGGCGGTTTACAACTGGTATTCGCGCCATGTGCTGCCGGTAATTGGCGGCGCGATTTCGGGAGCTCCCGAGGCCTACCGCTACCTGCCGGAATCGGTCCGTAAGTTTCCGAACGCGCCGGAGTTGGCGCGAATGATGGCGGACGCGGGTTTCGAGCCGGTCGAGTGGGAATATCTGACGTTCGGAATAGCGGCGCTGCATGTCGGGCGCGTTTCGTCGCGCAGCACTGTAAAGTGAATGAACGGGACCCTTGCGGTACCGCGGCAATCATGACTTCGCACGCCCAGACACGTTTCACTCAGCTTTCTATCCACGGTTTCCGACGTCTGAACGACGTTCAGCTTTCGCTAAGCCCGTTATCGGTGATGATTGGCGCGAACGGGACCGGAAAGACGTCGGTGTTGGACGTGTTGTCCCTCCTGGCGTCTTCGGCACAGGGAAAGCTGAGTTCCTCCCTGTCCGATCTGGGGGGGCTGGCGAACGTATTGACTTACGACCGCGCCGCGGAACTGGGCCTTGAAATCGCCATGGAGGTTCCCGGCCACGAGACACTCGAATATTCCTTGCAGCTGCGTCCACAGGGGCTCGCCTATCAGGTGCGAGAAGAAATTCTCCTGAATCGGAACCGCAAATCGTTTCCTCATATCGATTCCAATGCGGGAGACATTAAGTATTACGATCCCGTGAAACACTTCTGGGTTCACCCGAACTGGGAGCACAACCCGCAGGAAACTTCATTGTCCCAGGTTCCCAAGATGTTTCCAGGGCCGGAGGATTTCAGGCGCCGGCTCGCATCTTCAACCTTCTACCACGTTCTGAATGTCGATTCCCGGTCCCCGGTCCGGTTACCGCAGGCTATGGGACCCGCAGAGTTGCCCGGAAGAAATGGCGAAGACCTGGTTTCCTGTCTTTTCTATCTTCGCGAAACCCAACGTGAACGATTCGAGACCGTTGAAGACTCGCTCCGGACGGCTTTCCCTCGTTTCGAACGGCTGGACTTTCCACCGGTAGCGGCTGGGACTCTGGCTCTGGCCTGGCGCGAATACGGGTTTTCAAAACCACTCTATATGCATCAGTTGTCGGAAGGGACTCTTCGGTTTCTTTGGTTGACAACACTGTTGCAGAGCCCGGGATTGACCGCACTCACGCTCCTCGACGAGCCCGAGGTGAGCCTGCATCCTCAGTTGCTCAGTTTACTTGCGGACCAGTTGAGAGAGGCGTCGGGGCGGACTCAGATCGTTGTTGCGACCCACTCGGACACGCTGCTCCGATTTCTCAAGCCGTCCGAAGTGGTTGTCCTCGACTCTACTGAAGAAGGTCTGACCAAATTGACCCGGGCGGATGAGCTCGATCTGGAAGATTGGCTGAAGGACTATTCCATGGATGAGCTGTGGAGGAACGGGCGTATGGGGGCGCGTGAGTGAAGATCAGCGTTTTGATCGAAGGCAGAACCGAGCTGGCTTTCAAACCTCATCTTCTGCGGTTCCTGGCGACCCGGCTCGCATCGCCACCAAAGATTGATTTCTTCAGTTGCGACGGCAGAATCTTCAAAGAAGGGAAGCTCCGAAGAACTGTGGAGAGCCTTCTTCTCAATGGCAGGCGTCCCGCGGATGCCGTGATCGCACTGACGGACGTGTACACGGGGACAGGCGATTTCACGGATGCGGCCGACGCAAAGCAGAAGATGCGAATCTGGGTAGGAAATAACGACAAATTCTTCCCTCACGCCGCCCAATACGATTTCGAGGCCTGGCTGCTTCCGTTCTGGAGCGATATTCAGACGCTGGCCGGGCACAATCGCGCGGCGCCGTCCGGAAGGCCCGAAACGGTTAACCACGACAAGCCGCCAGCCTGGCGCATCCGGGAGATCTTCGAAGTCGGAACATGCCGGGATTCGTACTCCAAGCCACGCGACGCGAACCGGATTCTGCGAGGCAAAGACCTGGCGGTAGCCGCGAGTCAATGCCCGGAACTAAAGAGCTTTCTGAATACTATCCTTCAGTTGAACGGCGCGGATCCGCTACCGTGACATCCTTCGTCCGCAACCAGAACGCACATCCATTCCGTTCCAGTCCCTGCATGGATGGATGCGACCAGATCTCCGCCAGGGCCAGAGGTCGGCTTTGTAACTCGGGCACGCTTCAAGCACCAATGGGTAAGAACTCTTCCGCACGTCGATTATTTGCCGCGGGTGCGGATGCACCGGTTTGCCGTGGCCGTACCGGGGGCTGTCCCGGTCCGGATCGTCCAGCGCGAGATTGAATCCGGGGTGAGAGCGAATCTTATCCCGCAGATGCCCACGGAAAAATCCATCCACTCATTTTCCGCCGGACGGACGGCGAGATTTACGATCGGCGGTTACGCCTGTGATACGATCCCCTCGTAAACGGAGGCATCCGTGAAAATCTACGAGACGAAGGATATCAGAAACGTTGGGATTGCCGGCCACGGCCACAGCGGAAAGACCTCGGTCGTGGCCGGTCTGCTCTACGCGGCGGGCGCCACCAGCCGGCTGACGCGAGTAGATGAGGGCAATACCGTTACCGATCACGACGAGGAAGAGATCCATCGCAAACTAACCATCTCCACCTCGCTCGCCGCCGTCGAGTGGAACAAGACCAAAATCAACATCCTCGATACCCCGGGCTTCAACATGTTCGTGAACGACGCCCGCGCGACGCTGGTCGCCGCCGACGCGGTGATTGTCGTGATCGATGCGATTTCGGGAGTCGAACCCCACACGGAGAAGATGTGGGGAATCGCGGAGGAGTTCAATCTTCCGCGCGCCATCGTTATCAATAAACTCGACCGCGATCGCTCCAGTTTCGAGCGGGCGCTTGAAAGCATTCACGCGCACTTCGGACGGAGCGCCGTGCCAATCCAGTTACCGCTTGGCAGCGACAAGGATTTTCGGGGCGTCATCGACCTGATCCGGATGAAAGCGTACCTTTATACCCCCGACGGTGACGGGAAATCCACCGAAGCCGAGATCCCGGCCGAATATGCCGAAGCCGCCAAAATCGCGCATGAGGAACTGGTGGAACTGGTGGCGGAAGGCAAAGACGCACTGATGGAAGAGTTCTTCGAGAAAGGCACGCTTCCCGAAGAGCACATCGTCGCCGGGCTCGATGAGGAGATGCGCGAGATGCGTGTCTTCCCGATCGTCTGCATGTCCGGACCGCACAATATCGGCTCCGACATGCTGCTCAACCTGATTGCAGAGGCGTTTCCGTCGCCTCTCGATCGTCCGCCGGTCAAGTTAACGCTGAACGGCGCCGGAATCGAGCGAAAATATTCCGAAACGGAGCCGGCCGCAGCGTATGTTTTCAAGACGACGGCGGACCCGTTCGCGGGCCGGATCACCTATTTCAAGGTCCTCTCCGGCTGCGTCAAAAACGATGCGAGTCTGCAGAATGCCGCGCGCAACACTACGGAACGGCTGGCGCATATCGGCGTTCCGTTCGGCAAGACGATTGTGCCTGTCAATGAACTGCACGCCGGCGACATTGGCGCGGTGGCCAAACTGCGTGAGACGGTTACCGGCGATACATTAACCGATAAGGCGTCTCCCGTGGTGTTCCCTCCCGTCAAACTCGCGGAGCCATCCATCGCCTTCGCTGTCGAGGCGAAGAGCCGAAACGACGAAGACCGCATGGGCAACGCCCTGCATAAATTGCTGGAAGAGGATCTGTCCCTGCGTTTCTATCGCGACGCCCAGACCAGGGAATTTCTGATCGCCGGGACGGGCCAGCAGCATGTCGAAATCGCGGTCAGCCGATTGAAGAGGCGATACGCCGTTGACGTCGCCTTGAAAGCACCCAAAATTCCCTATCGCGAAACGATCCGCGGAACAGCCGATGTGCAGGGGCGTCACAAGAAACAAACAGGCGGTCACGGACAGTTCGGCGACTGCTGGATCCGGATGGAACCATTGGCACGCGGGGCCAGGTTTGAGTTTGTCAACGACGTCTTCGGCGGTTCGATTCCCAAAAATTATATCCCGGCTGTGGAAAAAGGGATAATCGAGACGGCCGAGAGGGGATACCTCGCGGGTTTCCCGATGGTCGATTTCAAAGTGACCGTCTATGACGGTTCATATCATGATGTGGATTCATCGGAGCTGGCATTCAAACTCGCGGCGCGAAAAGCATTTCGCAATGCCATGCAGACGGCGAAACCGGCCTTGCTCGAACCGGTGATGAACGTGGAAGTGCGGGCGCCCGTGGAATATGCGGGCGATCTGATGGGCGATCTCAACGGCCGCCGGGGACGCATTGCCGGCATGGATACGCAAGGCGCGACGCAGATCGTCCGGGCGCAGGTTCCAATGGCGGAAATGCTGAGTTATCAAAGCGATCTGACCTCAATCACGCAAGGCCGTGCTTCCTTTTCGATGGAGTTCGACCACTACGATTACGTACCGCAACTGCAAGCCGACAAGATCATCGCGGCGGCAAAAGCTGCACGCACCGGCGAGGAAGAACTGGAGGATGAGTGAAAGAAAGCCGATAGGTAAAATGAATGAGGCGTGACAAGCTGCGCCAGACGCGTGTCGAACGGACACACATTATTTCGTGTGCCGTTCCATACAACTATTGACGCAGTTGTAGCACTTACGATAGGCTAGGGGAGTCGCTTTACGGGCCGAGCGCCCGGGGAGACCTCGTAAACCCGGATTTTAGTTATTTCGAGGAGAATGAATGACCCGGTATTCCAAGACTGTTGGCACCGTATTTTTAACCGCTATACTCTTTATTTCCTCGCAGTCGTTGTTTTCTCAGCAATCCAGTCTCCAAACTTCATTTTTCGCTCCGGCGGCGATCCGCACCAATTCCGTGCTCGGCATGGGGGGCGTCGCGGCCAGCATTGTGCGCGTGGAACATCTGCCTTATTTGAGTGAGGTGGCCAAAGAATCTCACGGGGCCGCTCCCTTCCAGCCCACTCCTTCCGACCTTTTGATCCAGCAGGCGGAAGAAAGATTCCGAACCGGCAGAAAATTTTACCAGGACAGCGATTTCGATCACGCCAGGGGAGAATTCGACGCCGCAATCGGCATCATGCTTCAGGCATCGGATAATCCAACGGATCGGAGCCTGTTCGAGTCGAGGCTGGAGGATATGGTGGACGCGATCCACCGCGACGACCTCGAGGGCATGGGCGCCGCGGCTCCGGAAGAGGTTCCGGGCTTCGATAAAGCGCCTCTCGACGACATCGTCACGATGACATTCCCTGTGGATTCCCGGACCAGGGGCAAAGTTCAAAGCGAAGTGAAACTGACCAGTTCCGCGCTTCCGCTCGTGGTGAACGACGCGGTCCTGAGTTATATCGATTATTTCAACGGCCGGGGCCACAAGACGATCGAAGCGGGTCTGGAGCGCGCAGGCAAGTATCAGGCCATGATCTCGCGAATTCTGGCGGAAGAAGGCGTGCCGCAGGAATTGATTCATCTCGCGCAGGCCGAATCCGGCTTTTTGCCCCGCGCGGTTTCGCGCGCCGCGGCCGAGGGCCTGTGGCAATTCGTGAAGTTCCGGGGCAACCAGTACGGCTTGATGCAGACGCCTTATTCCGACGACCGTCTCGATCCGGAGAAAGCCACGCGCGCTGCCGCACACCATCTGCACGATCTCTATAACGAATTCGGCGACTGGTATCTCGCCATCGCTGCCTACAACTGCGGCCCCGGCGCAATCGAAAAGGCCGTCGAGCGCACGGGCTACGCCGACTTCTGGGAACTGCGCGCCCGGGGCGCGATCCCGAAGGAAACCACGAATTACGTTCCAATCATCCTGGCGATGACAATCATGGCCAAAAACGCGCCCGAGTATGGACTTGACCGGATCACGCCCGACGCGGCCGTGGAATACGACACGATCACCACAACCTCCCCCACCAATCTCGCTCTCATCGGGGATCTTGCCGGTGTACCCGAACCGCAACTCCTGCAACTGAATCCAGCTCTGCTGCGCAGCATAGCTCCGGGAAATTTCAAAGTTCGCGTGCCGAAAGGCACGGGTGAGCAGGTTACGGCCGCCCTCGAACTCGTGCCCGCCGAGCGTCGCGCTTCCTGGCGCATGCACCGCGTTGAGGATGGAGAGAGCCTGGCATCCATCGCCCGGCTTTTTAATTCGTCCACCAGCCAGATTGCCTCGGCCAACGATCTGAAGGATGAACCGGCTTCGGGCGATTTCCTGATGATTCCCGCCAGCTACCATGAAACCTCTTCCGCTCCGCGGACACCGAAAATGCAGAGCCGCGGATCGAAGTCTTCCAGGGCCAGACGGGTTTTATCCAGCACTTCAACGGCTTCGCGGAAGACCGCCGCGCGAACCCGAACCACGGTGTCTGCCCGCCGTCCGTTGCATCCCACGACTGGCACTCTCGCCCAGTTGAAAGATCACAATCGCTCTTTGAGCCGCTAAGTCTTCCGGTGCCGCGGGGCGGAAGCCCCGCCCTCCGCTAGTTTTGTGTTCGATTGCGCAATTTTGAGCGCGGCGGATAGTTACGAACAAAACAAAAAGGGGTATGCTAATGGAGACCGTGCCGAAACAGGAGGCTGATTGAATGTTCGACGACCTGAAGCTCTCGCCGAAAGACGAAGACGAAATGGAAGACTTTCGCGACTACGGCGACGATAGTGACGACGTCGAGTCGAAACTCGACGACTACGAAGACGACGAGGACGAAGATGAGGATGACGACGAGTCATCTGCCGTGCCTGTACTGGCTCGCGTGATCGTTCCGCAGATGCCCTCTGTCCTCGATCCGGTGGATATCGCCATCATCGTCATTGAGGAAGAGATCGAGCCCGAAGGACCGCCGCGGCGCAAGCCCGCGCAACCGGCAAAGAAGGCATCGCCGAAACGTGCGGTGAAAAAGACTGTAGCCAAAAAAGCTGCGCCGCCGCCCCCCGCTCCATCGGCGAAGAAGGCCGTCGCGAAAAAGGCTGTAGCAAAAAAGGCTGTCGCGAAAAAGGCTGTCGCGAAAAAGACCGTGGCAAAGAAGGCGGCCGTCACCAGGCCCGTTGCCAAAAAGGCCGGAGCGAAAAAGGCAGTGGCAAAGAAGGCAGTGGCAAAGAAGGCCGTGGCCAAAAAAGCGGTAGCCAAAAAAGCAGTGGCGCCAAAAGCAGTAGCGAAGAAGGTGGCCGTTGCCAAAAAAGCTGCACCAAAAAAAGTCGCCCCGAAGAAAAGCGCCCCGGTAAAGGCCGTCGCGAAAAAGGGCGCCGCAAAAAAGAAGCAGGGGCGCCGCTGATTTCAGCAAAGCCGGCCTCCGGGCGCCCTGGTGGCGCGAAGGCCGGCTTTGCTGAAATTCCGTCTACTCGGCGGAAACCGGTTTGGCCACGACTGCCCGGCACCTCTCGAACAACTGGATCAGGGCGTCGGAATATTCTTCGGCGGATTTCGACGGTTTCCCCGAAAAACCGGCGGCAGCGCTGCTTCCCTTCCCGTATCCCGTGGTTACAGCGATGAACTTCATCAGTTCGAGCGCGACTTCATCACGCTGTTTCGCGGCGTCCTTACCAGCGTCACCCGTGGATTTCGTTTCTTCTGGCGTCAATTGATGCTCTCCCTGGTCGTGGATTTACGCTTCCCGCAAACGGTATGCCTGTAAACGCGCGCCGCTTCATCCGGAAGATGAGGGGCGGCGCACAGGCGCATTTACTGGAAGCCGACGACGGCGACTATTACATCGTCAAGTTTCAGAATAACCCGCAACACCGCCGGATTCTCGTGAATGAATTCATCGCGGCGGAGATTCTGACCCATTTGCAGATCGCCTGCCCCGGACACCGGATCGTGCAACTCTCGCCCGAATTTCTCGAATCGAACCCCGAAGTTCATCTGCAGACCGGAACGCGGCGCACCGGAATCGCGCCAGGCTGGCACTTCGGCTCCCGTCACCCCGGCAATCCCGAAGTCATGGCGGTCTACGATTTCATTCCCGACGCGCTTCTCAACCAGGTGGCGAACGCGGAACAGTTCCTCGCGGTACTCGCATTCGACCGATGGGTGGGAAATGCCGACGGACGCCAGACCATCTTTTTCCGCGCTCAGCTGAAGGACTGGCTGACTCGCCCCGGCGTGCCGCCGCGCAAACTCGGTTTCGTGGCCTTGATGATCGATCACGGATTCGCCTTCAACGGACCCCATTGGGATTTCGCCGATTCCGCCATCACCGGACTTTATCCCCGCAGGATCGTCTATGACAGCGTGCGGACGCTCAAAGACTTCGAACCCTGGATCGATCGCATCGCGAGTTTTCCCGAAGAGGTATTCGACAAGGCTCTGCGCCAGATTCCGCCCATGTGGATCGAGGGCGACGAGAGTAAACTCGAACAGCTCCTCGAATCGCTGTTACGCCGCCGCAAGAGGATTGCCGGGCTGCTCGAAGAATGCCGGAAGGCGCCCGGCAACCCTTTTCCCCGCTGGGTTTAAGTCCCTCCGTCGGCGGCGCCGGCAAACAGTCCCCGCAGACCGTGGAAAAACATCAACCGCAGATGCCTGCACCCGTCGCGCCAGGGACGGAGGTGCGAGAGCCGCGAGCCGCCGGCCGGATCGAGGGTGGTCGGCACCTCCGCGATACGCATGCCCGACAGAATAGATCTGATAACCATCTCCGAGGCGAATTCCATGCCCGTGGAGCGGAGGTCCATGCGGACGAATGCATCGCGGGAGAAGCCCCGGAGCCCGCAATGAAAATCGCGGGCCGGCGAACGGAAAAGCAGGCGGCCGATCCCGCTGAGAACAGGGTTGCCGATACAGCGGTTCTTCCAGGGCATTGCGCCCGGCCGGATGCCTCCCTGAAAACGATTGCCCATTACGAGATCGTAGCCCTGACGGAGCTTTTCGACGAACGGCCCAAGCGCGCAAAAGTCGTAACTGCCGTCGGAATCGCCCACGATGACATACCGTCCGCGGGTAGCCAGGGTAGCGTGCGAGACCGCCGCGCCATACCCTCGCACCGGGACGTGGACCACTCTCGCGCCGCTCCACGAGGCCAGTTCCGCGGAGCCATCCGTCGAGCCGTTATCGCCGATTACGATCTCGCCTGAGATACCGGCGCGCGCCAGAAACCCGGCGGCGTTGCGAATGCAGGCGCCGAGCGTCCCGGCTTCATTGAGACACGGCATCACGATTGAAAGTTCGACTGGCGCCGCGGTTTCAAGATCCATTTTCGCTCCGATGGGCGACGCAGATATAGCCGAGGGTAAAGGCCTTCTTCTTGTCCAGCCCGTCGAACAACGGCGCCGCGAACGCAGCTGGCGCGAGAAAGAGCGCCGCGGCGGGGAACAGAATCCATCGCCACCCTGTCATGAAGAACGGGAGCCCGTTGAACAGCCGCCGCGAAAGCAAACGAAAATAGCCGCCAGCGGGGTTGATCCGGACTTTCTCGAACCCCGCGCCGCGCAGTAGTTCGCCAAGACCGTACCTGGTAAAGCGGAAGTAATCGTGAGGCGCCTGGTGAACCTCCCACTCGAACGGCGCTACCAGAAGCAACCGCGCGCCTGGCCGCAGGGTGCGCGCGATTTCGCACAGAGCGGCGGCCGGTTCACGCACATGCTCCAGTGTGACAATGTTAATCGCCGCGTCGAAGCCCCCGTCCGCGAACGGCAGGGCACTGAGGTCGCACACGGCGTGGAGGCGCGTGTAATTCCACGCAGGATCGCCGACGGCGAGATCCACCGCCGTGTACCGCGCTCGCGAAAACAGGCTGGCGTATTGCCCCTCACCCGCGCCCGCATCGAGCACGCGCGCACCCTCTTCCAGCTCCACCGCAAACTGCCGGACCGCGTCTTCGATCGAGCACTCGAAGTGAAGCACCCAGGACCGCAGAACCGAAGGTACCTTCATATGGCCGCTTCCACCATCACGGAAGCGCCGCTGCCGAAACAAGCCTCGAGCGCCGCGAATGGCAGGCACGCAGCGGTCAGAGCCAGATATACGGCGTTCCTCGAAGCCTCGCCGCGGGCCGCGCGCGCCACGGGCTCCAGTCCGGGCGCAATCGTGGTGGCCAGCCCCGCGGGGTTATCGCGCCACGAAAAATGTTTCACGCGAACGATCCTGAAGCCACCGTTTTCCAACAGGCGCCGCACGTCTCTCAGGCGGAAATCGTAGAGGTGCCTGGGAATGTCGAGCCCGCTCCAGCGGGCACCGAATACCCTGTATTGCCAGCAATCCAGATTGGGAGTCTGAACCACCAGCTTCCCGCCCGGCGCGAGCAACTGGCGCGCCGCATCGACATAAGCCACCGGGTCGCGGAGATGTTCGAGCACATGAAACATGACGACGAGATCGAAAGAGCCGCGGGCAAAGGGCGGGCGCGCGAGATCGCCGGCAATAGCGGAAATGCCATTGCGCTGCCACGCGAGCGCGGCAGCCCGCCCGGAAGCATCGATTCCCACCGCCTCGACCGCACGATTCGCCGCCCGGAGTTCGCGCAGGAAAAGACCGCTCCCGCAACCCACATCCAGCACCCGTGTGTTCCCGGCGGGACGAAGCGCTTTCAGTGCGAAGCGGACATGATCCCGAAGCACCAGCCGCCGGTACGTTTCCGCGAGACGGCCGCCTTCAAACCAATACCGGCCGGGATAATAACGTGCGGGGTTCGCGGGCGGAGGGTCGAGACGCGCCACACCGCAACCCTCGCAGCGCACCAGAGTAAAAATCTCCCCGGTAGTTCGATAGAGGCGGTCCCCGCCCGCGAGGATCGTCTCGCCGCGCGATTCCCCGCACAACGCGCATTCCGTCGAAGCGGTTGAAGGGGTCAGGAGATCGCCGCCCGCGTCGAAAGTTCACGCAGCGAGATGCGGTTCCCCAGAACCAGGTCGTGGATCTCGCGGGGCTTGAGTATGCAGGCCCCGCGCGCGGAAGTCCGCTTGCGCAGGGTACGCGGGAGCAGTAGCAGCGCGGCCAGATCGCCCGCGATCAGGCCGCATGCCAGACGCGCCTTGCCGCCGGGGCCGGAAAACAGCCGGGCTTCCCCCTCGCCGAGCGCCGCCGCGCGAATCCCCGCCGCGATCCGCAACGCATAGTAGTAGCCGTTTCGCCAAAGCAGACTAACGGGGAAATGGCGCGCGGCCAGAAGCACACGATTGCGCTCGATCAGCACCATTCTGCGCAGTGACGACCTGCCGAGCGTCATCGCCCCATGGTGAAGGACAACGGCGCGCGGCGAATAGACGCAACGCCAACCGGCAATTCGCGCGCGCAACCCGAGTTCCGCGTCGTCGCCATAAGCGAAGAGATCCTCATCGAACCCTCCGATCCGATCGAGCATCGACTTGCGGTACATCGCCGCGCAGCCGTCCGGCCACAGCACCTCTTCCTCGCGGTCGAACTGGCCGCGGTCGAGTTGGCCCGAACCGCGCCCGCGATTCTGGCCGTCGGGGTAGATCAGATGCCCTGC
>Ga0207933_1001166_pt1 | contig 21180 bp, 20 predicted proteins | sample NGESurdeep092012_4_FD_184488 | JGI IMG/M metagenome (GOLD analysis project Ga0207933, IMG submission 184488) | Arctic peat soil microbial communities from Barrow, Alaska - NGEE Surface sample F53-3 deep-092012 (SPAdes) | ecosystem: Environmental > Terrestrial > Soil > Wetlands > Peat ...
CGTCACTTACCTTCTCGGATCCAAACGCGGTGCCTTCGGTGCGTGGCTCGTTGACGGCTCGCCGATTTTGTTGTCGCTGGACAGTGCAGGTGATATGACAGACGAATCATCCAGCGTTTTACGCGCCGCAGAACGCGTAACTCAATCGCGATTACTCACCACGACAGAGAATTCAGGTGAACTTTCATCCATACTTCAGGCAGCAATCGCGTGGAATGATCGTAGACGTGCATGGACCGCGGTGGTCGGCAACAACGACCGCCCACAAGAACAGGTACACCATGACGTCAGGCGTTCACTGGCTCGCGTCGCCGACGCAGCCATAACCGGTTCCACCTTCGCACGCCGGTTCCAGTCTGCTTCTGTGGCGGCACGCTTCCGTGACGCAGCTGCGAGTCCGCTCCCGCTTGCAGTAGAATGGTCGCTGGAAAGCCTCACCGAGTGCGCTGACGAGGCATCCGTGAATACCATCCTGGATCTGATCGAGACTGCAAGACCGGTCGCGGACCGTGTTCGCGAGGTTGAATTCAGATGCATCGCGCTGATCATATTTGTTCCTGACACGATGTCGATGCTTTGATCGGTTAACATTCGTCACATGTCAGAACCAAAGTCAGTAAGCTCGACAACTCCGCGCAGCCGACCGATTGCCGTGCTGTTCGATCTCGATGGAACGCTCATCGACTCCATCGGTCTGCTCCTCGCAAGTGTGAATCACGCGTTCGAAGGGTTCGGCGGTCCCGTGCCGACCGAGCAGGAATGGGTCGCCGGCATCGGAACTCCGCTCGCAACGCAGCTCAAGGCATTCTGCGACTCCGATGAGCAACTCGCGGCTGTCACCCTGCGGTACCGGACATTCCAGCGCGCAGCTCACGACCGGCTCACGACGGCGTTTTCCGGTACGCTCGAAGTGCTCGACTCTCTGGCAGCCTCGGGCCACCCGATGGCAATCGTGACGAGCAAATCCAATGAAATGATGCATCGCGCACTCGATCTCACCGGAATTGGAGCGTACATGACCTCGACCATCGGTTGCGATTCATGCGCATTGCACAAACCTGATCCGTTCCCGGTTCGCATGGCCCTCCAGGAACTTGGCTACCAGGACAGCGAGGCGGTCTTCATAGGCGACTCCCCCCACGACATCAATGCCGGAAACTCTGCCGGGGTCGTTTCGATCGCTGCCCTCTGGGGCCCGTTTTCGCGCGATCAGCTCCAGCCTGCCAACCCCGGCCATTTTCTGGACGATATTTCCGATCTCCCAGCCCTGGTGGAGCGAATCCAGAACCGCGCTCCGGTGTAATATTGTCAGCAACTTCTCACTTCAATTGGAGCCTTTGATGGGTTTCTCACTTCCCGTCACTTCCGGCCTCGTCCGGACCGGCGAGGAGCGCGCGCAGCTCGTCCGCCGCACCTATTCGTTGGTTTTCATAAGCATCCTGGTCACGATCGTCGGCGCTACCTACGCTCTGTCGAACGCCACCATCATGCAGGCCGTCACGGCCCACCCGTGGCTCACGACGATCGCGGTGTTCATCCCGCTGATCGCGGCGCAGGGTGCGCGGACCCAATTTCCGCTTAACGTGGCAATGGTGCTGCTCTTCGCCTTCGCGATGGGCGTAATGGTGGGTCCGGTAATCGCTTTTTACGGCGGCTGGAGCTCAGCGCTGATTACTCAGGCTGCCACAATCACGGTTGGCGCGTTTGGAATACTGACACTTTATGCGTTCGCCAGCCGTCGCGACTTCTCTGCGTGGGGCAGCTTTTTTGTGGTCGGTTTGTGGGTACTGATAGCCACATCGCTGCTCAACATGTTCTTCCGCAACGCGACCGCCAGCCTGTGGCTCGCAGGAGGAACAGTCCTGGTATTCAGCGGACTGCTCGTCTTCGATACATGGCGACTGCGGAATGTCTACGGCCCGGAAGATTATGTCGTAGCAGCGGTCGCGATCTATCTCGACCTGCTCAACATGTTCCTCGCGATCCTCCGCATACTTGGCGGCGGCCGCCGAAGCTGACCAACCAGTACGAGGCGACGCATGCGTCGCCCCGACATCCCGAAAAGAATGGCGCGTCCATCGTGACGCGTCGTTCTTTTTTGATGGGATCCAGCGACGAGCCTATCGCGTTGCCGCGAACTCGATCTCGTTCGCCATGTTCAGATCCTTCTGCGTGATGCCGCCCGCGTCGTGAGTCGTCAACATGCACGTGATCTTGGTGTATCGAATGTCGATATCAGGATGGTGCTGTGCCGCCTCGGCGGCCTCCGCGACCCGAGTTACGAAGGCGATGCCATCAGGAAACGTCTCAAACTGAAAAGTTTTGGATAGCACATCCCCCTTCCGGCCCCATCCCGGAAGCGACCCCAGCCCTCGCTGAACCGCAATGTCGGACAACCGTTCAGGACGCTCAGTATTCTTCATTTTTCCCGCCCCCAAACATTTGAGTGGGTTGATTGTGTCTACCGCGCTCATTCTCTTTCCTTCCGCGACCGCATTCGGGCAGCGCGCCGCAGAAATTGTCGCACTGCGCAGCCCCGCCGCAGATTCGACGAATCATACTACACCCGACCACTATTGGCGTAATCTCGCCGCAGGCTTCGCCGCGAGCATCCTCGCGCATGAAGCTGGCCACATCGGCATGTCCTATGCCCTCGGCGCCCGCCCGACTTTCGGCTTCGAAGACGGCAAGCCCACCGTTTTCTCAGGAATCGACCCCAACCTGGACCCGCACAAACAGTTCCTGTTCTCGAGTGCCGGGCTCAACGTTCAGGCAATTATGGACGAGGCGATACTCGATATCCCGCACCGTCGCGGCTCCTCTTTCGAGCGCGGAATCCTCACCGGTGGTATCGCTACCGCGTATTTCTACGCCACGATCGGGCGCAACGCGCGGAACAGCGACATTACTTATATGGCGCGAACTTCCTCGCTCAGTCGGACCGAAGCGTCGCTGATCTACGCCGGGATCGCCACCATTCAAACCGTTCGGATCGCGCACGATGGCCACTACGCAAATTTTTTCATACGCCCGTCCGCGCGCGGCGGCGTCAATCTTGGTGTGGCGGTACTCCCTTCGATGTAGCCGCCGAGTCCGTCGACGCCGAGTCATGCGACGCAACGGACACGGAATCGGCCGACCAGATCGCGCCGTCGGCGGTCCGGACAACCTGATGCAGACCAATCTCCCTGACCAGCGTTTCTGTGGAGATAAAATCCTGGCTTGGCTCGTCGTATGCGACTACGTAACCATGGCCTTTCCGCAGCTGGTTGCCAAACGGAACAACATCCTCAGGTTTTATCAGCTCCGGCAATTCGCGCGCGATTCGGTTCGCGTGAAAATACAGAGCAACCGGCCAGTTGGAATACAACCGGCGACGCGCCGCGTGGTCACGCACCCACTGCGTAAGCGGTGAATCTCTCCAGTCACGATTCGCAAAATCGCTACCATCCGTCGTCGCGTAAACCGCGTCGTTCACAGTCACAGTTGCAGCGGCCGCAAACCACACCAGTAAAACGAGGGCAAGTGCTGCGCGGATCGGAGAGTGATACGCGCGCCACCAATATCCAATCGCCGTCACCGCCGAGACTTCAATCAGGACGATCAGCGGCGCCAGAATCCTGCCATCGAGGGGAATCGTACCCCCGACCAACGCGCGCGACATGAGGACGACGAACAGGTAACACGCAGCAAGCACACACGTTGCACTTATGAGAGTGTTGACGCCGCTCACCCGCATGTGACGCAGTCGCTTGCCCGAGGTATCTCGTAGGGCGCTGACAAGAAAGACGACGATCACAACACCAGCGAGCAGCGCGATGCACTGCTGTACAATCCCGTCTGGAAGAAGTGGCGCCAACCATTCGGCGAGCGTGTCGCGCGCCTGACCCACGGTAGCCGCCCAACCGGCGTATAGTTTCAACCTGGGTGTCGCGTGTCGATCCGGCGCGATCGCAGTACGCGCGAACCACCATGTAACAGCGACCAGCGGGACTATGGCAACCGTGGCGCAACGACGAAGCCTGCTTCGCCAGTCATACCGGGAATCCAGCAATGTCCATGCGACCACCGCCAGCGGCGCGGCGGCTCCCGCATAACGGACCATTACGGCCGCAGCGGACAGTACGCCTAGTAGTATCAATCGATCGCGCGCACGAATCATCGCGAGTAGAAGAATCAGCAGCAGTGCGATGAACAACGGTTCGCTCAGCACCGAGATCTGCGTGTCGAACAACGCCTGCGTCGCGAAAACAACCAGAACTCCTGCGACGCCAGCGGTGTAGCCGATTGGACTGGCGATCAACAGCACGATGGCCGCCGCCGTCACGGCGGCCGCAAGCACATTGATCCAGCGTGCGGACTGAATCGGCGACACGCCAAATACAACGGGCAACGCGATCGCCACCGGATAACCAGGCGGCCAGAGTGACAACGCAGACGTCGAGTCGGCTCTATCCCACTTGGCGGTAGGGACTCGCATCTGACGCTGCTGCACGAGTGACTCTGCAGCACCCACGTACGCCATCGAATCCGGATCCAGTCCGGGACCCGGTGCACTCGTAGAAACAAAGACAAGAGCCGCGGCGAACACCGCGGCCCCCAGCACTGTGAATGTTTTCAGTTCAGTTGGCTAGTGAGTATTCGGTATCATCACGGCACTTCTGTGTCGCGTCGCGATTGGGGATACTAGGCTCGCCACACGACATTGTCGAGGTGCGGCGCCCAACGAAAGTGTCGCGCGCTCACTCTCGCGCGACACTCGACCGGCATCGGAGCGATGCCGGGGCCTACCTGAGCAGCATCCGGGCGACGACGACGCCGATGGCGACGAACGCCACCGCGCCAACCATCAACACCGCGGGATTCATCGCGATCGAACGCTTGTACCACGGATGATGACCGCGGTATTTGTCGTCCGGAAGCGCGTCCATGATCCTCTTGTGAACATAGAGCGGCGTCGTTCGACTTCGGAGGGTCTCGGCTTCATCGTGGATCTTGGTCCACAGATCGACCGCATCGTTTCCACCCTGGCTGGCACGAACTACAGCGACACCCACGTCGCCATCCAGCCACTGGTGCAAAACAGATACGGCGCCGGTATTCGGAACCGGAACTTCACGATCCGGGAGATGGCGCGCTGGCGCGTCCCCCATGCCGTTGTTCCTGGACCGCGGCAGTTCAAAGTCGAGCGCCGGATCCGGATGATCTTCTGGCGTATTCATGTCGTCGTACATCACGCGTATTTCCCCTCTAGCAAGTGCTGGAGCGCCTCTCGTGCCCTATGGACACGCATCTTGAGCGCTCCAACCGTTGTACTCAACAGCTCCGCCATCTCCTCATACGACCGCCCTTCCACGTGCTTCATCACGAAAGCTTCGCGTAACGCGGGCGCAAGAGCGGCGAGCGCCACTTCGAGATCCGACCGCAATTCATTGCGATCCAGTTCCTCTTCGGGCGTCGAATATGAGGACGGTTGATCGTCCTCTTCGTAACTAATGTGGGACCGGCGAATGTTCTTCAGCCAGTCCTTGCAGGCGTTCGCCACGATGCGGAACACCCACGCATCGAACCGCCCACGAACCTCCCCAAGGTGGGCGTATGCCTTTATGAACGACTGCTGGAGAATATCCTCGGCTACATCCGGACTTCCAGTCATGCCCAAGGCGTGCCGGTACAGGGGGTCGCTGTACCGCACGATAAGAAGCTCGAACGCGTCTCGCGACCCGTTCAGTACTCTTTGGATAACCTCCTGGTCGAGGTCAGCTTGGTCGACCGGGCTGGTCTCAGAGGTCACGGATGTTACCTGCGGTAGCGTAAGTGGCACAGAATGCGCCCATTCCGGCCATAATATCCACTAAAGGCGGCAGCTACGCCACCCCATGGCGCCAGTGGGTTGCGAAAGTGTTGAAAAATCATATACTTAGCGCGGTTTCTACCCTTCTCCCCAAACAGCCCCTAATAGCCGCCCATGGCCGATAAGTCAGCAACGCCTGAGGTCACGCCAGAAGCTCCGGCGACCCCGGTGGCTCCTCTAATAGTTCCTCCTCCTCCAAAGCGCAGCCCCGGACACCGTGGCGCCGACGTAAAGGATACTGTGGCGGAGATGACCGCCAAGGCCCACGAAATCAGCCTCGAGGCGGGCAGTAAGATGGCCGCCGCGATGAAAGATGTGGTAAACGCAGCCGCTGGCCTGACAGGTTTCGTCCTGGAAAGCGCCCGCGACCTGGTTCAGTATATGGTCCGCCGTGGCCAGATGACTCAGGAGGAGGCTGACAAGCTCATCCGCCAGGCCGAGGACGCCCAGGTCGGACGACCGGCCCCGCCGCCGAGAGCACCCGAGCCGGAGCCAGCTCCCAAGGCAGTAGCCTCGGCGCCACCAGCCCATGTGGCGCCGCCGCTGGTGCACGCTGAGCCACCGGCGCCGGCAGCACCTAAGCCCGCTCCAGCAGCGGCTCCGAAGGTTGCGCCAGCCGCCAAGCCCGAAACAGCTCCGAAGGCGGCTTCCAAACCCGCCGCGCCAAAGGCAGCAGCTCCAAAGGCGGCGCCAGCGAAGTCGGCCGTCGCCAAAGCTGAAGCCAAAGCCACCGATAAGAAGTCAGTTGCCAAGGGCGCCGAAAAGAGCGACCATGCCGCCGCTAAGAAGCCAGTCGCGAAGACCGCCGCCAAGAAAGCGACCGTCAAGCATAAATGACCTCGGCCGAGCTTACGGCAAAGCTCGTAACGATCGATTCCAGAAATCCCACGTTGGTGCCTGATGCTCCCGGTGAGCACCAGGCTGCTTTTTTCCTGGCCGATCTGCTCTCGAGTTGGGGTTTCAGCGTATCGAAGCAGAAAGTCGTCGATAACCGGTTCAACGTCATCGCACGCGCCGGTCCGGCTGCGCCCGGAACAAAGTCGCTCATGCTGAATGGCCATCTCGACATCGTCGGAGTCGATGGAATGACGCACCCGCCGTTCGATCCAACGATCACCGACGGCCGATTGTACGGCCGTGGATCCGCAGACATGAAGAGCGGAATCGCGGCAATGTGTGTCGCCGCCCGCGACGCGGTGGCGCGCCGCATCGACGGCGAGGTCGTCATTGCGCTGGTAATCGATGAAGAGTACGAGAGCCTCGGCACTCGCGCGCTCATCAAATCCGGAATTCGCGCCGATGCCGCTGTCATCGCTGAACCGACCCGACTCGCCTTGTGTCCCGCCCACCGCGGCTTTGTCTGGCTCCGTCTGGATTTCCACGGTCGCGCCGCGCACGGTAGCCGATACGACATCGGCGTCGATGCGATCACCAACGCCGCTCTCGTCATCGCCGAGCTGGATCGCTTCCAGACCGAATCACTGCACCAACGCACTCATCCCCTGCTCGGCCGCGGTTCACTTCACATGTCACTCGTTTCCGGAGGCACGGGGCTTTCCACCTACCCCGATCTGTGCACTCTGGAACTGGAACGACGGACACTGCCTGGCGAGACCGAGCAGACGTTCCTCAAGGAAGTCGGCGCCGCGATAGCCAAAGTTCGCGAAACTCACGCTGGCCTCGAAGTTGACATCTCCCTGACAACCGCACAGAGCGCAAGCGACGTCGGGACAGACGAGCCCGTGATGCGGGCGATGTCGGACGCGTTACGGGAGGAGCAGTTGTCACCGCGCGTCGAAGGGCTCAGCGCTTGGACGGACGCCGCACTACTGAACGAGGCGGGAATTCCCGCAATCTGTTTTGGCCCGGGCGACATCGCGCTGGCCCATTCGGACACGGAATTTGTGCCGCTGGCAGAGATCGACACCGCTACTCGCGTCCTCAGTCGCTTTGTTCACTCGTGGTGTAACAGCGACCGCTGAAACGCAAAGCACGATTCTGTTCCACGGAAGCGTGACGGGCGATTAGAATCGTTAGATGCAACTCTCGGCCAGACAGTACAACTTGCTGGAACGTGCGATCGCTGACGGGCGCCGGATCGTGGTGTACCGGCGCGGGTCGGAGTTTGTGGTTCGTCCGGAATCGCTCGGCCTCCGCGCCGGCCGTGAGGCGATTGAAACCGTGCAGCCTGCGACCGGAGATCGGATGACGATTTACCTCGACGATCTTGAAGGTTTCGAGGTTGTGGATGCCTGAGGTACCCGCAGAAATCGTCGCCGTGTACGCCGACGAATCGTGCCTCGGCAACGGTCGCGAAAGCGATAACCCGGGAGGTGCTGGCGGCGTTGTAGAATGGCAAAATCCCGCGAGTGGAAAGATCACGCGATGGGACTACTGGATCAGCGAACCGGCCACAACCAACAACCGGATGGCGCTCCGCTCGGTGATAGAAGCCTTTCGGGGCATCTCTGCCAAGCGCAGGAGTTTTGCTGTAGTCTTCACCACGGATTCGCGCTACATCGTCGATGGCATGACCAGTTGGGTTCACGGCTGGGCGAAACAGGGCTGGAAGCGCAAGGGTGGACCTATTGAAAACCTCGAGCTGTGGAAGGAGGCCCTTCGGGCGCTCGGCGCTCACCACTGCGAGTGGCGCTGGGTCCGTGGTCACAATGGCCAGCCTCAGAACGAATACGCCAACGACCTTGCCACGCGAGCCGCAGCATCTCAGCAAGAGTCTGGCGGTCTGATTCCGTCGGCCTTTGATGCGTGGATGGAAGTGCATGGGGGGACTGGCGTTACGAAGCAATCAGTTGCACCATTTCCAAGTCACGAAACATTCACAGGAAAGCACCGAGAATGGACGATCTAGATCGCCTTCACCGCCGGCTGGTGCACAACGTTCGCACAACACGCCCGGAATATCTGAAGATCCCGTTCAGCGTACGCGAACTCTACGAACAGATTGTCCCGTATCGGCACAATCGCCGAGAGCTGGCAATCGAGACAAACGACGATTACGAGACCGCAATCGCGCGGCTTCTTTCAGGTGAACGAGGTTACGTTGTCGCTGACTCCGCAATGCAGGATTCACTGCGACGCGAACTCGCCTCACCCACTGGTGATCCAGGCGTGTTCAAGGATTTCGCGGATGCGACGATCACACTCACTGCAGCAGCTGAATCAGCACAGACCCCTGTCCCGACAGTCGCAGCCTCCGGAATGAATACGCCGGCCTTGCTCGACGCAAATAACAAAGCAACGAGTAGTGTCTCGGACGGTCAGGGTGCCGTCGCTGCCTTCGATGCGATGTCGCCAGCAACCGTCGCGCCAGAGGTCGCTACAAGCCCGGTTCCGACACTGCTGGAATCTCTATCCGCGACTGACGCACCAACTGATTGCCGCTTTTGCGGCGGTATTCTTCCTGAGGGCCGCGAAACCAACTACTGCCCGCACTGCGGAGAGAATCTGCGCACGCGCCGCTGTCCAGCGTGCGGATCAGAGATGGATACTTCGTGGAAATTTTGCGTGACATGCGGGAGAGCGGCGACCTGAAATGGCGCGAATCGCCTAGCGTGTTATATCTGACCGTGGCGTCTTGGTGATTAACCGAGCGCCACGCTGATAGGTGAAGTAAGCGTACGCCCACTGTAGTAGCACGCTAAGTCGGTTTCGGAATCCGATAAGATATGTGATGTGGATGCCGAGCCAGATCATCCATGCCACTCGTCCCGCGAGCTGGATCTTGCCACCGAACAGATTCACTATCGCCTTACCTCGGCCGATCACCGCAAGATCACCCTTGTTGAAGTAGTTGAAGGCGGTGCGCGGCCGGCGTTCTATGCTTGCAACAATGTTCCTGGCCGTTACGCGTCCTTGCTGCATCGCAACCTGGGCAACTCCCGACAAGGGATGGCCATCGCTTTGAAGCGCGTGGGCGAGGTCGCCAATGACAAAAATGTTGGGATGCCCCGGGATCGAGAGGTCGCGTTCAACAATTACCTGCCCTGTCTTCGTAAGCGGAACGCCAAGCGATTTCGATATCGGTGACGCTATGTTGCCGGCAGCCCAGAATATCGTACGCGTCCTGATTACATCGTCACCGACGTACACATTTCCCGGTTCGATTTTCGTAACCGCTGAGCCCGTCCGCACGTCCACTCTCAGATTTGTCAGATCCTGCTTCGCCCGCATCGCGAGTGATTCAGGAAACGCCGGCAGGATCCTCGGACCGGCCTCCAGCAGAATCACAGACGTATCGTGCGTATTCACTCGCCGAAAATCCCTCCGCATCCCGTGTGCAATCTCCTGCATCACTCCTGCGAGCTCACACCCGGTCGGACCAGCGCCAATGATAACGAAGGTCAACCACTCGTCGCGCTCTTCCGGAGTCGCTGCACGTTCTGCTTCCTCGAATGCGAGAAGGAATCGACGCCGCATCTCAAGCGCGTCTTCGATTCCCTTCAATCCCGGCGCGAGCGACTCCCACTCGGGATGGCCAAAGTATGAATGCCGCGTTCCGCTGGCAACGACCAGGTAATCGAACGGGATGTCAAAGTCGCTGCGTCGCCCCGACGGGTCGCTGCACGTCACAATCTGCGCAGCAACATCCACTTCCCGAGCCTCAGCCAGCTCCACAATCGTATTGCTGTTATTCCGCAGGATGTGCCTGATCACTCCAGCAATGTCGCTCGGCGCGAGCGACGCAGTCGCGACCTGATAGAGCAGTGGCTGGAATAAATGGTAGTTGGTGCGGTCGATCACGGTAACGTTTGCCTTCAATCGACGCAGTTTCTTCGCAACCATCAAACCGCCGAACCCACCTCCGATTACCACCACACGGGGCAGCCCATCTATTGCCAGCTCAGTCACTGGAACAAACCCTCACTTCATGCGAGATTCCGCGATCCGGGCGGTCAGCGCCATGATTAGCACGAGCCCGATAAGTAACGCGCTATATGCTGATGCAGTGCCGAATGCATACGATCGAAGTTGCGCGAGGATCTCGATCGATATCGGACGATTCCCATGCGTGTACAGCACGATACTTGCCACGAATTCACCGACAGCCGTTACACATGCCAGCAATGCACCTGCGACTATGCCGGGTCGCGCAGCCGGTAACACAACACGTCGTACCGCCATCCACCACGATGCGCCAAGTCCGCGCGCCGCTGATTCGAGAGACAGATCCATTTGCCGAAGCGAACCCTCCACGGCCTGTGACACGAGCGGTATGTTGCGCACGAAATACGCCAGAGGCAGAATCCAGAACGTACCGACAAGGAGTATCTTGCCAGCAGCCAGGTCATTTGTATTGAAGGTTGCGAGCAGTCCCAGGGCGACGGCTGTCCCGGGGATTGCCCATGGAAGCGCAACGAGAGTTTCGAGTAACTTCCGCCCGCTGAATTTGCGCGTGACGATGAGATATGCACCCGCCACGCAGAACACGAGATCCGCAGCCGTGGCCAGTACCGACATGACTATGCTGTTCCGGATCGGAGTCCACAGTTGGTTGGTCGTGAACAGACCCGCATAGTTATGCGTCGTATATTCCGGTGGTAGCATCTGCGTTGTCCACGCGCCGTCCTTGGCGAATGAGACCAGAACGATCATCAGATGCGGCAGGACAAGTACGAGAACTATCAGTCCGGCAGCACATGCCAGGCCGATCCGCGCCGAACGAGAACGTACTGGCTGACGACTTGCACCACCCTTTCCTGGCGCGACATACAATCGCTTTCCTTCCAGCCAGCGGAACAACATCAACCCTGCCACGGCGCTGATCGCCAGTACAGTTGTCTCGACATATGCCAATCCAATCGCGTCGTTGAGCTTTGAGTTCAGGATCTGCGTGGAAAGCACCCGGATTCCGCCACCGAACACGTACGGCGCCGAAAATGACCCTAGCGCGCTCATGAACACGAGCAGCGCGGACCCGGCTATCGCTGGCGTAAGCAACGGGAGTGTCACCCGCGTCAACCGTCGAAACGTCCCCGCTCCAAGCCCGATTGCCGCTTCGTCCAGCGACGACTCGTAGCGTTCGAGTCCAGCTGAAACGAACAGATATACGTACACATACATCGTGTAGGCGTGTATGAAGATGATCGCGCCGATACCATTCAGATGCCACGGAACTTCCTTGAGCCCCAGCACGATCTGAGTAACACGGGTAATTACTCCCGTATCACCATACAGAAACAGAAACGATATCACGCCTACGAGCGGCGGGAGCGCCGCAGGCAGTAGCGCTGCGGCACGCAATAGTGTACGCCCGGGAAAATCGAATCGCGTGAGGAGAAATGCCAGCGGCACCCCAATAGCCAGCGAAGCTACGACCGATGCAACTGCTATGATAATGCTGTTCTTCAGCGCCTCGACATCGGACGGAGACTCAGCGAATTCCTTCCAATGGCCAAAGCTGCCGGCAATGACCGAGACGTTGGGATAAATGACGGTCCAGGCGAGTATCAGAAGCAACGGCAATGCGGCGAGTGTCGCGAGACGCTCGGCGCGGCTTCGCCCACCCAACCAGCTGGCGATCGTCACGGAACCATCGGCACCGGTCGCGTCACGCGCATGCCGACGGTCGTACCAGGGTCGATTCGGGATCGTGACGCTACTTCAATGACGATCTCATGATCGAGTCGGAGGCGATACACAAAACCGGCTCCTGCAAACCGCCGGGAATCCACTACTGCGGGCCATTCGCCATCTGTGCCGCGTCCTTCACCACGCGGGACGATTTCAACGGCCTCCGGCCGCAATACGATCGCGCCCGTCTCTCCGTCAGACAAACCGGCGAAGGAGCTCAATGCGACTTGGTGCGTGGTTCCATCAATCGTCACATCCGCCGAGTCACCGTGTCGTCGCGCGTGAACCAGCGTCGCATGACCAATGAACTTCGCAACCTGGCGAGACACCGGCCGATCGTAGAGATCCTCAGACGATCCAATCTGCAGTACGTGTCCCAGAGACAACAGGACAATGCGGTCAGCAATCGCAAATGCATCATCCTGATCGTGCGTTACAAAAAGCGCCGGAGCCTTGGTAGCTTTCAGCGTCGCACGCAATTCGTCGCGCGTACTTGCACGAAGCGTGGGATCAAGGTTGGAGAGCGGCTCATCCAGAAGTAGCAAACGTGGCTCGATCAGAACCGCACGAGCAAGCGCTACACGCTGCTGCTCCCCGCCGGATAGCTGTTGCACCATACGCTCGCCCTTGCCGTCGAGCCCGACGCGCTCCAGTGCTGCTCCAGCCCGCTGACGTCTTTCCGCGCGGCCGACACCCCGTGCTTCCAGACCGAAGGCAACGTTTTCAATCACCGACATGTGCGGGAACAAAGCATAGTGCTGAAACACCATTCCGAATCCACGCTTTGCCGGACCGAGTCGCGTAAAGTCCTGCCCGCCGAACAGCACCCGCCCACTATCTGGCTGCTCGTAGCCAGCTACAATTCGCAAGGTTGTTGTCTTTCCAGATCCAGATGCTCCCACGAGTGCAACTAACTCACCCGGTCGTACTTCGAAAGACACCTGGTCAACCGCTCGCTGCCCATTGAACGAACGCGCAATTGCATCGACAATTAGCCCGTCACTGCCTCCGCTCACCCGTGATTCCTTATGTGCGAATCCCAATACCTCATCCATTCATTCAGGTGTTGAGCAAGCAGATTCTGATCAACCGGCATCGGCTTGATCTGCTTCATCGCTGTTTGTATCCAGACAGGGAGTGAATCCTGAGGAATATCCGTGCGTGCTGGAATTCGCAGAAACTGGCGTGACGCTTCAAGTTGCGCGTGCTCGGATGTCACAAACTCATAATACAACTCCGCCTCGCGCAAGTGCTTGGTGCCGCGCACGATCGCTATCGCATCGACCAGCAGTGGCGTGCCGCTCTTGGGAATGACATAGTCGATCGGTATTCCAACACGGTCCCGCATCGTAGCCACGTCCGGCATGTCCCACAGTGTTATCAACCCTTCTCGACTCTTGAGCTTCTGATAGAGAATCGTGGGATTGAGTACGTACTCCTTGGTATTTGCGTCGAGCCGCAGTAGCCAGTTGTAACCGCGCTGCGGTGAACCCGTCTCGGTAATGCTCTTCGCGATCATCGCACCGAATATCGCTCGCATCGTCCCCGACGCAATCGGATCACGAATGATCACCTTGCCCCGCCACTTCGGGTCTACTACGTCTGACCAGTCCTGCGGAGCACTATCACGCGGTATCGCGTCACGATTGTATGCGATGACTTCCGGCGTAAGATAGGTGCCGTACCAGAGATCCTTCGGATCATGCGCTTCGGCAGGGACGGCATTCGCCCAGGTCGGGCGATACGGGCGCAGCAGATTCTCCTGCGCCGCACGAGCGAACGATTCGCTTGGCGCTCCGAACCAGACATCCGCCTGTGGATTCACGGCTTCGCCGCGAATGCGATCCACGATTTCCTGCGATCCCATGTCGACCCATTGCACGTCGATCATCGGATATTTCTTCTCAAATTCCGTTTCGTAAAACTTGAGCAGGTCGATGCCGTGCGGAGAGTAGACGGTCAGTACGGTTCGGTTGTCATGCACGCACGAGCCGAGCGTCGCCGCCGTCACGGCCAAGGCGATGCCCAGCCCAGCGCGGCGAAACTTCACTTCAATAGATTCGCGAATATTCGAGCGCCGCCCGGGACCGCTGCTGGCAGCTGGCGAAATAGCGCGAGCGTTACATACGTGTACCGACCCTTCCCAACCGTCGCGGTCAGTATTCCAGCGCTGTTCGCCGATTCACCCGGGTCATTCATGCTCAACATCGCGGAGTAATGGGGATCAAAAGTGGTCGGCATGTACGTGGCACGCTCCTGCACCCAGCCGGCGAAGTCGGCATTCGTAATCCGATTCGGTGAATCGAGGAGCGAGTTTCGAGGCTCGAGTATAGTGACCGGCGCGTTCTCATCCGTCACACGCGCTGCCGGCCGAGCCAGCGTAATCGGGTACGGCATCAGCCCGGGCTTCTGCATTTCGTTCTGGCCGTACTGAACAACCAGATTCCCTCCAGCCCGCACGTAATTCATCAGGTACGAGTTGTTGTTGACAAGCAGTTGGCTCGCCTGGTAAGCCCTTGGTCCGATAACGATCGTGCTGTATGCCGATAGATCCGTCGTCGGTAGCGACGCGGGATCGATCTCGTGGATGACCAGACCAAGGTCGCGCAATGCATTCGCGACGTTATCGCCAACACCCTGGATATATCCGATTGTCGCGTGCGCAGGTACCACCACATCCACAGCCTGAATCGGGACATCCGCGGCGCGATACATCCGCTCCGGTGTGATGTGCGGATACTCGATCGGGATGAATCCTACGCTATCTCTCTCAGCCCCATCGATTGCTACCGCACGTACATGATGCACGCCCGGAGCAAGTCGACCGGTTACACGGAACGTGATCGTTCGCGTCGCGCCACCTTCGAGGGCCACCCTTCGATCCGCGGAATCCGTCTTGAGACCCGGCGGCAGCGATACGGAGAGTGTAATGTTGTGAGTCGCTGGCCATGAAGAACGTAAGGTGACCTGGAATATCCGATCGAGCGGGGCGCCGGCTCGTGCGAGTTCAACATCCCGTGCAAAAGTCACTGATATGCCTGGCGCCGTCGTCAGCGGCCGCTCCATCTCTCCCAGGACCGGGTCCGCGTAACGATAAACTGCAGGAGTTCTGACTGTGATCGGCTCATGTCCGGGCAACTTCACCTCGACTGGGAGCCAGCCCGCTTTTTCCCGCGCGTCGTCAGAGATTGAATCCGACGCGGATGCGAAGAGGTCGCCGATCCTTGGTCGCACCAGCCAGTACGGCTGAGTGATCTTGTCGCCGTGCACGTAAACGGTGTGAAGCGAGCTGCTGTCCACGACACCGCGAATGTACACCGCGACGTGAACCGGCACACTGTCGCCCAGCGCGACACGAGCACGATCTGCGATAGCTTCGACATCAACTCCCGCATCCGCGACTGCGATCCGGTCCCGATCGCTCTGCGTCACATGCAACGTGGTGTCGATTCCGTCAAACATGGACCGCTCGGACGCCGCCGGCGTCGCCGCATTCACGCGTGTCACTTCACGCCGCAGATAATCCATTACGACGCCCTTCCGCGCCGTGCTCCCAAAGCCCTGCGACTTGTGCTGACTACGGCTCTCAGCCGCAATCTCGGCGTATGTCAATCCGAGTATGGGATCGTACTCACCAACGTTCATTGATATGGTGGCGTCCGCGCTCGAAAATCGCGCACCACGATAGAACTTGAGCACATTCCAAGGCGCACCGAATTTGCGCGTTGGAAATCGCACCGTATCGGCTGCGGCGTCGTACACCTCACGCGCCAGGATACCCGCGACCTGATGCTGCCCGTGCCCATCACGCGGCGTTCCGGAAAACACGGAAACAATGATCTGCGGCCGGAAGCCGCGTACAACCTTGACCATGTCGCCGAGTACCGAATCGCGCGGCCAGTGGGAGAAGCTTTCCGCAGCGGTCTTCGAGAATCCAAAGTCATACGCACGCGTGAAGTACTGATGCGCTCCGTCGATGCGACGCGCGGCCAGTAATTCCTGCGTGCGAATCACGCCAAGTGCTTCACCAAGCTCGTTGCCTATAAGATTCTGCCCGCCGTCGCCGCGTGTCAGCGAGAGATATGCCGTCTCCGCTCGGTGACCGCGCGCCAGCCACGCGATGAGTTGCGTATCCTCATCGTCCGGGTGTGCACCAATTACGAGGACTCTGGTATGAACACCCGCCGCTGCCTTCGCCTCCGCGGATGCGACGATGCCGCGCTCCTGAGCTTTCAAGGAGAGCGGCATCAGCGCTATCGTCGCAGCGACAGCTGCAGCCGACAGCAACATGTGCCGGCACATACGTCCAATCGTCTGCACGGTCAACGTACTGCTGCGCGCGTGCGCCCACCCTGTGCCGGTTGAGGCAATGTCAGAACATCGGTGACGATGCGCGTCTGCTCGACCTTGTGCGGCTCCGCATAGCCCTCGGCGGGACTCGCGCGCTCTGAACGGCCGATGTAGCGAATGGTGATCGCATTACCAGTTGAGACACGCAGTCGCGGCCACACAAACGTCCATGCGCCCATGTTCTTCGGTTCTTCCTGTGCCCATACAACGTCTTCAATTGCCGGGTACGAATCAACCACAGCCGCAATTTCTTCGTGCGGCCACGGATACAGCTCCTCAACACGTACCAGCGCCACACCTTCTCCACCGCTTTTCTTGCGCTTCTCGAGGATGTCGTAGTAGATCTTGCCCGTGCAGAACACTATTCGCTTGACGCTCTCTCGCTGCTGCATCATCGCCGCATCGTCGATGACAGCGCGAAATGACCCACCTGCGATGTCGCTCAGCTTCGACGCAGCTTCCGGCAGGCGAAGCAGGCTCTTGGGCTGCATCAGAATCAATGGCCTGCGCTCTGTGCTGTGCGCTTGGCGGCGGAGAATGTGGAAGTACTGAGCCGGAGTTGAAGGATACGCAACGCACATGTTGCCCTCGGCGCAAAGCTGCAGATATCGCTCCATCCGCGCGCTCGAGTGGTCGGGACCGCCGCCCTCATAACCGTGCGGCAACAATAGGGTTACCGACGACGCCTGCCCCCACTTTGCCCGGCCCGACGAAACGAACTCATCGACGACGGTCTGAGCAACGTTGGCGAAATCACCGTACTGCGCCTCCCACATCACAAGTGTATCGTCAACCGTTGCACTGTAGCCGTACTCGAATCCAAGAACTGCCGTCTCAGACAACGGAGAATTGAATACTTCAAAGTGCCCCTTCGCAGAATCGATGTGCTGCAGCGGCGTATACGTCTCACCGGTATCGGCGTCGTGTAGTACACTCTGACGATGCGCGAACGTCCCACGCTCAACATCCTGCCCCGTAAGACGGACCGCCTTTCCTTCGAGCAGCAGCGATCCCAGAGCAAGTGCCTCCGCGTGACCCCAATCAATACCGCCCGCATCTCCCATCGCGTCGCGGCGGCGCGTGAGTGTCCGTGCAACTCTGCTGTTGGCCTTGAAACCCTGAGGCCAACGCAACATTGATTCGTTGAGCGATTGCAAAATTGACGCACTCACAGCAGTTGGCCGATCCGACGCTGTACCGCTTGGCAATGGCACAGGCGCAGCTGCGTCAACAGTCCTCGGACCAGCCTGAATCTGCTCCAGATTCGCCATGATTCCCTTCTCGACAGCCTGCACCTCGTCGGAAGTAACCACACCTTCGGCAACCAGTCGCTCGCCCCAGACTTCGCGCGGTGTCTTGTGCGCACGAATCTTCGCATACAGCATCGGCTGCGTAAATGCCGGCTCGTCAGTCTCATTATGACCGTGCCTACGGTAGCTCACCAAGTCGACAAGTACATCCTTCGCGAACATCGCACGGTACGCCATTGCAAAGCGTACAGCCTGAACGCACGCGGGAGCGTCATCGCCGTTCACGTGCACGACAGGAATGTCGTACCCCTTGGCCGGATCGCTCGCGTATCGCGTGGAGCGCCCCTCGTCGGGATTCGCCGTATACCCGAGCTGATTGTTCACGATGATATGGATCGTCCCACCAGTCCGGAATCCCTCAAGCAGCGAAAGATTCATCGTCTCGGCAACTATCCCCTCGCCGGTAAACGCCGCGTCACCATGAACGCAAACCGGAATCACAGCCGTCTCGTCCTGTGTGCCCGCGGCCGTCCGTTGCTTGGCTCGCGCAACTCCCTCCAGGACAGCGTTCACAAATTCGAGATGGCTCGGATTCGGAACCAGCGTAAGCGCAATCTGACGACCACCGATCTCCCGTGCCCCATCAGCCCCCTGGTGGTACTTCACATCACCGCTTGTATCCACCGAGCTATCCGGATGCTTGCCATCAAATTCATCGAAGATTGTCGCGTACGGCTTGCCAAGTACGTGGGTAAGCACGTTGATGCGTCCACGATGGGCCATTGACATGGCAACCTCGCGAGATCCGCCGAGAGCAGCGAGGGCGATGATCTCGTCAAGCATGACCACGAGTGCATCACTACCCTCGATAGAGAAGCGCTTGTACCCCTGATATGCTCGCCCGAGGAACCGCTCGAGTGCGTCGACTTCGGTCAGACGTTTGAGAACCTGCTTCTTCTCCGCCGCAGTCAGATCCTGATGGTACGTCCCGCTCTCGATTGCCTCGCGTACCCACTGCCTTTCGTCGAATGACTCAAGATGCTCAAACTCGAACCCCATCGTCGACGAGTAAAGCGAACGGAGCCTGGCCGTCGCATCAGCCGCCGTAGCGTCGCTGGTTCCGAGCACGCTTCCCGGAATAGCTGCGAGCTGCGCCTCCGTAACGCCATGGCTCTCGAGTGTCAGCTCTGCAGACCCTGCGGGCTCACTTCCCAGCGGATCTATGCTGACGGCAAGATGGCCGTAGGCGCGAATCGCATCGAGGAGTGCTGCAGCCCCCGCGGCGGCGCGAAGTGTTTCGACCGAAATTCCGCCTGCAGCCGCGCCAGCCGCACCACCCAGTTGCTCCGCAAACCGGAAAAATTGACGCCAGGATTCATCTACTGCGGATGGATCACGCCGGTAGGTGTCGTAGGCTTCGACGACATAGCCGTCATTAAAAACGCTGGTGATAGCTTCCGTGCTCATAGCTTCAATTTAACCGATTCCGGCCCCGCTTTCTGCGCTCGGAAAATCAGCGCCGCGCGTGTGCTGGAAACGGCTCAGTCTCTGTCGCGGAGAAACTGTCCTCGCCGGGCCGGAAACGCGGCCGCAAGGACGCCGCATGCAGAAGTTTCTGTGCCGCCGACGACGAAAGCACCGGCAAATAGAGAAATCCCGCAATTCCATTGCAGTCCAGAGGGGCCAGCTCGTTCGACCGCCGCGAAAGACTCACCGCAACAATGGGCGTGTTACGAAGTACTACGTCGCACTCCCATTCGTCCAGCGGATGGGAAGTAAGCAGTTCATACTCGCAGACTACAACGTCTGGCATGCGCGTTCGAGTCGCGTCAACTGCCCCTTGCACTCCGACTACTCCAATCGTGGTCACCTCGGAATGCTCGAAGAACCGAGCCAGGTGGCCCGCGATGTACTCGTGACGGGCAACGCAGACGACGAACAATGGTTTCAAAATGGCGGCCTCTCTAGGCGATCCATGGAATGATGCCGCACTGCCGCTCACTCCGAAAGTGTCAGCGATCCTGTTCGAGGCCGGAATTTCCTGTCGGCGGGCGAAAAAAGGGCGGCCACGAGGCCGCCCTTCGGTCATCCCAACCGGGGTGATCACCGGCCACTTCAGGGCCGATTTGGTACCTTCTTCTTATCGACGTTGTTCCCGAACACTGCCCCCAGGATTCCACCCGCGGCCGCGCCGATCACTCCACCCTTGACCTTGTTCTTGCTTGTGACCGCGCCGAGTATCGCACCGGCACCCGCGCCAATCGCGGCGTCACGCTTTGTGTTCTTTTCAATGTGACTTCCAGCGGAACGGGTGGCGCCGCTGCTCGCGGAGCTACTCTCATAAACATGGTGTACAACTGTCCTGTTCGTCGCCCCGGATGTCCCCGCCGCAGCAGAATTGGCTCGACCACGCTCAAGCGCAGAAATGCTGTCCGTCGCCGCCGCCTGATTCGCCTGGGACGCGAGCGACAGGTCGCTGTTCAATGCATCGTTAGCCTGCTTGTCACCCCGGGAGCACCCGAAGGAGAGAAGAGCCAGCGACAGCGCTGCAAAACGAGAAAGAGCTTTCACCTTATCAACTCCGATTGTTACGAGGAACTGCTGGTGCTATTGACCCTGCTAAGGCAGGGAATGTGCCATTGCCGCCCCAAACAGTAGCTGTGGCTGCACCAGTTTCTCCGGCTTCCCGGCCACGACGGTTAGCTTACACCCCCACACCATCAGAGTTCGAACCCGCGACAACGTTGCTGGTCAGAAACCGGACTGGGATTCCACCATTAAGCGATTCGAACACCAGTTCCAGTGGCAGCCCCAATTGACGCTCGAGCTCGGGCGCTGCGGTCAATATCCCCAGCCGCCAACCTGCCATCTGCGACCGCATTATCGACCCGAGCGACGCATAAAGGTTTCGAACATCCGTTCCAATCCGAATTCCGTACGGCGGGTTCGTCATCAGCCAGCCGCTACCGATGCTTGTTGTGGCCGCTGCCTCGGAAAGAGAACGCTGCACCATCTGCACATCATCACTTACCCCCGCACGTTCCGAGTTCGCCAGTGCGGCAGCGACCGCCCCGGAGTCGCGGTCACTGCCCACAATCGGAGAAGGGGCTCTTTCGAGTGATCCCGACTGCGCCT
>Ga0207933_1001167_pt1 | contig 21173 bp, 21 predicted proteins | sample NGESurdeep092012_4_FD_184488 | JGI IMG/M metagenome (GOLD analysis project Ga0207933, IMG submission 184488) | Arctic peat soil microbial communities from Barrow, Alaska - NGEE Surface sample F53-3 deep-092012 (SPAdes) | ecosystem: Environmental > Terrestrial > Soil > Wetlands > Peat ...
CTATAAAATCTAACAAAATAAGTTTTGGAATTACGGCTAATGACAAACAAAGTGGTTCCAACAATCCCAATGGAATTTATGAAGCCATCATTTATCTTGATGGGCTTCCGCTTTCCGTATTTCAACTGGATAGTATCAGCTATGCCGAGACGCGTTATGTAAATGCGATGGTGGATTACAAAACAAAGGCATCCGGCGGACCTTATATTCAATATCTTTCACGGCTGCCGGGCTATCCTGAAGGAGTTTATAAAGACGTCAACGGCGAGGGTGTTATTACATTAACCGATTCAAATATTCATCAAATAAAAATCGTGGTTAAAGATGCCAATGGTAATACTTCGGTTCTTGAATTTAAAATAAAAAAAGATTTGGTTCCTCTTCCTAAAAACCCCAATCCTTCGCTATCGTACTATAATCAACAAGAATTTATGCCGAACTCGGTAAATGTTTTTGAAAATGAAAATCTTCAGATTTATTTGCCTGCTGCGACTTTATATGATTCGGTTTCTTTCACAAATTCGGAAAGAAAATCTGTTTCTCCGGATTCATATTCGCATGTATATTCTATTCTTTCAGGTTTGGTACCGGCGCAGGATTTTTTCACGGTAAGAATAAAAGCGAATAAAACAATGAGCGGAAAAATCGCGGATAAAATATTAATAAAAAGAATATGGCAAGGTAAAAGTGAAGTGATAAATGCAACGCGGAATGGCGATTGGTATTCTGCCAAATTCAATGCTTTTGGAGATTTTGAATTAGTTGCGGATGATGTTCCGCCTGTTATCACAATTAATTTTCAGGATAATACCAATCTTTCCCATAGCCACAATATTGTGATCACCCCCAAAGATAATAATGACGAAATAAAAGATTTCCGCGCAACGCTTGACGGGGAATGGCTGATGTTTACTAATGACAAAGGGAAAAATTATATCTATACATTTGATGAAAAATGCGCTCGCGGTCAGCATGAATTAAAAGTCTCTGTCCAGGATGAAGCAGGAAACACAACCGAAAAAATAGTTCATTTCACAAGATAAAAAATTTAAAAAATGACTCGTTTAGCCGAAGGCGAAAAAGCCCCTGATTTTAAAACAAAGGATCAAAATGGAGATGTTGTTTCTTTAAAAGATTTTCACGGTAAAAAAGTGGTGCTCTATTTTTATCCCGAAGACGATACGCCAACATGCACCATAGAAGCATGCAATCTCAGGGATAATTACGCAGCACTTAAAAAAGCAGGATTAGTAGTTCTGGGCGTAAGCCCCGATGACAAAAAGAAGCATAAAAAATTTGAAGAAAAATATAATCTTCCTTTCACTTTGCTCGAAGACCCGGACAAAAAAATTATTGATAAATATGGTGTTTGGGGCGAAAAGAATATGTACGGAAGAAAATACATGGGGCTTTTTCGTACTACCTTTTTGATCGATGAAAATGGTACTATCATTAAAGTATTTAAAAAACCCAAATCAAAAATCCATAGTGAGGAAATTTTAAAAGCGCTTTCTTAACCAAAGATCAAAAGATGGAATTTCTTATCAAAGAAAATTCATGGATTGCTAAACAGGCGGCAAAAAAATTACGAACTGAAAACGTTGCCATTGTAATTGGGAAGACGATTCATCTTTATAATGTTTCGAAAATTGATTTTTTAAAAGATGAAAGATGGGTAAAGCATGAAATGTGCCACATCAATCAGTTTAAAAAATATGGCTTTTTAAATTTCATTATCAAATACCTGATGGAAAGTTTGATAAACGGCTACCATAATAATAAGTACGAAATAGAAGCAAGGAATGCGGAATAAACTCTCACGCCAACCGTAAAGCATTTTTCGTAAAAAATAAAAATCTGCTGATTTTGTTGCTTTGCTGCCAACAGCAACTTTATATCCTCATTTCTAGATCGGCAGTTATCGCCACACATCAATAAAAAATACTAAACCTTATTGCTCTCTTTGTTTATTGTTATAAAATAAAAAATACTTTTATTTTTTGGATGGCTTCACTTATAAAATGCCGTTTGTTGAAAAAGATTTCAAATTGATCGCTTGCCCGAATTGTTTTAGCCATTCGTACATCGTCATCGGCCCTCTCCATAAATAAAAGGTTTTTAAAGCATCATCATTTATTTCGTTTTCCGTATAGTTTCAATTTACTTTTCTCAATTCTTCCCACCTCGAAGTATATCTTGGTGAGCGAAATTCACGGCGCATTTTCCAATCAGTTTTTGTTCCCGACGCGGCAAATTTTATTACATCGTCTCTCATGCTGAAGTTAATGTTATCCAACGTGTTCATCAAAAGACTTTGATTGTTTTCTGCCGGAGGTACAAATAAATTACTTTGAACCGATTTGGCAGGGACAATTCCGCTTAACATTACACCGGCTTTTTTATATTCACGTCCGGGTCTAAAAATTTTTTCCGCAAGTTCCATTGCCGGCGCAATTAATTCATTAGTAATGGATGTAGCCATTGGCAAAGTGGCATGAGCGCTCATGGTAGCTCCGTGACTAAAATTTGCAGAATGATTTTCTTCTTTGGCTACCATAAAAATTTGTATTACCGAAGCAGCACTATTTTGCCTGCGCAATTTCTCAGCAGCCCGCGAAGTATAAGTGGCAAGCGCTTCTTTTATCTCATCAAGCCTGGTAACATTTCTTCCAAACATGCGGGTAGTGGCAATCATCTTTTTGTTGACGAGTTCATCTTTCATTTCTATGCAAGGAATTCCTTTTAATTCTTTTATAAGTCTGACACCTGCAACGCCTCCCATATTTTTGTAGGCCCATGCTTCCGGCATATTTCTTAATTCCCATGCGTTGGTTATTCCCCAATTCACGAGTTTATCAGCATATGCCCTTCCCACACCCCATATTTCTGAAACATGCGTTGCATCTAATACTTTTCTTATAGTTTCATTATCGTGAAGTGAATAAATGCAATTCGTAGCAGCTTTATTTTTTTTTGCAAGATGGTTGGCAATCTTCGCCAGTGTTTTTGTTGGGGCAATACCTACTGACACAGAAACGCCTGTCCATTTTTCCACCACTTCTCTCAGGTGCAAAGCGTATACGTCAAGAGAATTTATATCCACTTTGCTAACATCTAAAAATGATTCATCAACAGAATATATTTCTACATTTTCATCGCCCACCAGTATTTTTAAGGTATCCATTACGCGCCGGCTCATATCGCCATACAAATTACAATTGGATGAAAAAGTAGCTACCTTATGCTTTTCAATTAAATACCTTGCTTTGAAATAAGGCCCAGCCATTTCTACTCCTAATGTTTTTGCTTCGTCCGTCCGCGAAATAATGCAACCATCATTATTGCTCAACACTACAACCGGCCTATTGCTCAGGTCTGGCCTGAAAACCCTTTCACACGAACAATAAAAACTGTTACAATCAACAATGGCTTTCATTTGTTTTAGTTTGATAAAATAATAACCTTTGGAAAATTATGGCTTATGAATTGCATAAGTAACCACTCCCCAAATACTAAAGTCCTCACAAGTAGCATCAATATTGATCGGAGATAATTTATCACCGTCTGCCAGCAAACGAATTTTATTATTTATTTTTTCAAATCGCCGTATCAACAAGTCTCCATTGAGAATCGCAATAATTACTTTGCCATTAACGGGTTTCAAAGAACGATCCACAATCACCACATCGTCCTTATAAATACCGGAGTTCTTCATACTATCGCTGTTTACGCGCATAAAAAAAGTAGCCGGTTTATTGCGGATAAGTTCCTCATTAAGGTCAATACCCCGCTCCATATAATCATCGGCAGCAGCGCTAAATCCGGTAGCGTTGGCAGTATAAATGTCTTGTTGATTAAATCGCTTGGTGCCGTCGTATTTGGAGGCATAAAAATGATCAGGGTTCATAAATAAATTTGTTTGGTAACTAAAATAGTTAGTAAATTTATACTAAAATTATTGACAACAAAAATCTTTATTATGAAAACTTCTTTCTTTTCCTCTCATTCCATCATAAAAGAAATCTATGGACACAGGCTATCTGAATACTTATTGGTAGTAAAACCTGCTACAGATGTTTATGAAAAGATAGTAATCGAAAAGCAACTTTTTTTTGAAGAATATAAAGTGCATGAAATCATAAATAAAAACCCACAGATTATTGTGGCGGGGTTTCTTGCTAAAGAAGGTATGGAAGAACCTCTTAGCCGTTGGATGCAGCGAATATGCAGCCATCAGCGCGGATTTACACTTACATTAAATAATTACAGCGGCTTCCCTCCAGGTAATATTTATCTGCGTGTGCAAAATGAATAGCCTTGTCAACGGCTGGGCGCATCGCTTAAAGAATTGAATGATTATATCAGTTCATGCGCCTGCCCACCAATGCAGTTTGCTTCTAAACTTCATATTTCTTTAGCAGATAATTTACCCGAAAATATTTATATAAATGCATTAAAAAAATACGCCCGCAAAACGTTTCATGAGTCTTTTACAGTAAATGAATTGCAATTGCTAAAAAGAAGAAATGAATATGTTACTTACAAAACAATTAGCGTATTCAGTCTTCAGCCTGCAGAAGATACGTGCAGTGTTTTCTCCTGATAATAGAAATTGATTCTATGAATACTATGAATTTAAAACAAATACCCGGCTATAATTATAATGAATACCTGCTTGTATTAAATCCGCACGAAGATCTTCGGGATAAAATCATGCAGGTAAAGAAAGAATTCTCCGGGGATTATAAAGCAACTATTGCACGGCATTCCGAACCGCATATTACACTCGTAAACTTTGTTCAGTTTGAAATGATAGAAGAAAGGCTAATCAATCGCTTAAAAAATATTGCTGCGGGTTACAAGTCTTTTAAAGTTGATTTAAAAGATTATGGAAGTTTCCCAAGCCATACCATTTTTATCAATGTAGAATCCAGGCAGCAGGTGCAGAATTTAGGTAAAGCATTAAGATCGGCACAACAATTAATGACGCTGAGTAAAGACAACAAACCTCATTTCCTAAATGATCCTCATTTGACTGTTGCCAGGAAATTATTACCATGGCAATTTGAACAAGGCTGGGCTGAATACAGCCACCGTTATTTTTCAGGATGTTTTATTGCAAATGGAATGTTGTTATTAAAAAGACCATTAAAAATTCAGACTGATGGGCATATCCTTCCCGGAAAATATCAAACTCTGAAACGATTTGAATTTTTGAATTCGCCCGTCAATATTAAACAAGGAGAATTATTTACGCAGTAAAGCAACTTTTATTTGCAATTCCTATTTTAAGTTTTCTACACCGAATTAAATTAACTATGAAAAACAAAACATTAAAACAAGATCACTTCAAAGTAGCCGCAAAACAACAAGAAGAAGAACAACAATATTTATTCGGTCGTGGCGCACAATTCAATACACAAAATCGATTTTTAAAAAACCATGAAGCCAAAGAAGAAATTGAATCTATTGACGATTGGGAAGTACCCAATTCAAAAACTCAATATTTGGAACAGCAAGTAAAAAGTATAGTGAATAAAGTGGATAGTCCCGACCTCGGTATGATGTACAGCATGAATCCCTATGCCGGTTGCGAGCATGGGTGTATTTATTGCTATGCCCGTAATGTTCATGAATACTGGGGCTACAGTGCGGGACTTGATTTTGAAAGAAAAATTATTGTAAAAATAAATGCGCCAAAAATGCTGCGTAAAACTTTGATGCATCCCAAATGGGATCCACACCCAATCCTGTTGAGTGGTAACACAGATTGCTATCAGCCGGCTGAACAACAATATAGACTAACCCGTGGACTGCTTGAAGTGTGTAATGAATTTAATCAGCCCGTAAGTATTCTTACCAAGAATTCATGGATCTTAAAAGACAAAGACATTCTGCAGGAAATGTCGAAAAAGAGATTGGTATCAGCCATGGTGTCTATCACTTCTTTTAATGAAGACCTGCGACGAGTGATGGAACCAAGAACAGCTACTGCCAAACAAAGATTAAAAGTAATAGAAGAATTAACTGATGCAGGTGTACACATGGGAGTAATGATGGGGCCAATGATTCCCGGATTGAATGAACATGAAATGCAAAGGATTATGAAAGAAGCAAGCGATGCGGGAGCAAAATTTACAGCCTATACTTTTATTCGTTTGAATGGTGCCATCAAATTTTTATTTCACGATTGGCTGTACAAAAATTTTCCTGACCGTGCCGATAAAGTTTGGCATTTAATAGAAGCCAGCCATGATGGAAAAGTAAACGACACGCGCTGGGGAAAGCGCATGAGAGGCGAAGGTGGTATTGCAGATATGGTAAATCAACAGTATAAAAAATATGGCAAATTGTATGGATTGAACGGGGAAAGATGGAAGATGAATGTGGATGATTTCAGGAGACCAGGGGAACAGGGGAGGTTGTTTTGAGATAGGTCAAAACAATAATATTGTGGAAATGATATATTTTATGGTTATTTTGTAAATCATGCAAAAACAGTATTAAATGTTGATTGCTTAAAAGCTCTATTGTGAATAATCAAACTAAAGAATTACTGGAAAAAGTTACAGCGGAAGCTGATTGGGGACTCAGTTTGGTTACAAAAGAAACACTCAAACAACCCTCTGAAATATTACTTTCTCCATTTAAAAAACAAATTGCAGATTCTTTAATAAATGAGAGTTTTCTTTCTGTTGATGCAATAAATTTTTCAGGGGAATATCCATTTGTTTATATTAAGCAGCTAAAAGAATTTAATCCAACTCAAGTAAGAGAATTACATCGTAAAATATGGAATGAGGGAAGAACCCCTTTATTAGGAATTATCACTCCAACTGAAATTCGGTTGTATGATTGCTTCGATTTGCCAGTTCAAACGGACGATGAATTAGATAAAATACGGATAGGAGAAATTTATAAAAATACTAAGCAGGATATTGAACATTTAGCAGAGCTATTGCATCAATCTAAAATTGATAGCGGGATAATATGGGAAGAACAGTTTGGGAAAGATATTAAAACAAAAAACCGGGTTGATAGAAAACTGGTTGAAAATTTAGCAACAGCAAGAGAAAAACTACATATTAAATATAACATGCCTTTCAATGTAGTGCATGATTTACTAGGAAGAAGTTTATTTACTTTATACTTGCAAGATAGAGGTATTTTGAAGCCGGAGAATTATCCGCAAAAGAAAAGCGTATTAGACTTTTTTGAATTGCTGGATTATCCTAAAGCAACTCTTGACCTTTTTGATTATTTAAAAAGGAAATTCAATGGAGATCTTTTTCCAGTTACAGACGAGGAGAGAATATTGATTGAAAAGAACCCACAGGCACTCCTTGTAATAAAGGATTGTTTTATTGGAAATGATATGTCATCCAATCAACTTTCGTTTAATTGGCGAATGTTCCAATTCCAATTTATACCAATTGAATTGATAAGTTCTATTTATGAAGAATTTATGAGTGTAGAAGATGCGGCACATACCGGATTTACTAAAGAGCAAAAGAAAAAAAATGATGGAGCTTTTTATACTCCTCTAATGCTTGTTGAATTTGTTTTGAATGAAGTACTACCCTATCCTGATGAAAATAACAAACAATACGATTTAAAAATACTGGATCCGGCTTGCGGCAGTGGAATTTTTCTGGTGGAAAGTTATAAAAGATTAATAGCCCGGTGGAAATATTCAAATAGGAAATCTGAAATCACCGAAGAGGTTTTAGAAGAACTCTTATTAAATAATATTTACGGGATTGAATATGACTCAGAGGCTATAAAGGTTGCAGCATTTAGTCTCTATCTTACTTATCTTGATTACATAAAACCGACAAAGGTATTAGATAAAGATGCGCGTTTTGAACCTTTGATTCGCTGGGAGGATAGGCAAGATAAGGGTAGTAAAAAACAAGGAAATAACCTTTTTCAATTCAGTACTTTTTCAAAAAATTTAACTGTTTTTGAGAATGAAATTGACTTGGTTGTTGGGAATCCACCTTGGCTACGTGGAGGTTCAAAGAAAGATGTATCTGAATATATCAACAAACAGAAAATTCCTAAAGACATAGTTTGTGCCTATTTAGATTATATGCCCAAGAGGGTACCTAATGCAACAATAGCATTAATTAGCAAAGCCAAAGTTCTTTTCAATACAGAAGAAATAAGCCAAAGATTTAGACAGAGATTGTTCGCAAAAAATAATGTGGATGCTGTAATTAATCTTTCAGTTGTTAGGAATGTAATTTTTGAAAATGCAACAGCACCTGCTGCGATAATAATTTATAAAAAAAGACGTGAAAATGATAATCGAAAAGATTATGTTATTTATTGTGTACCTAAAAATGAGATGGTCATTAAAAATAGAAGAACAATTGTTGTTGATGCATCTGAAGTAAAATTTATTCCTTTAAATGAAATATTAAAAAATGATTCCAAAGTTTTTAAAATTGCAATGTGGGGAAATGTTAGAGATGCTATGTTGATTGAAAAATTAAATAAGTTTAAAACGATTAAAGAAAAAATATTAAACAATGAACACGGCATGGGATTAATCAAAGATGCTTTAGCTAAAAAGAAAGGGAATCCCAAGCTTAAGGAGCATTACTTTTTAAAAACTATAGATATCCAACCTTATTACACAAGTAACATAAAGCTGTTAGAGTTGGGTGATGACCATAAATATTATCGAACTGACAACCGGAATTTATACAATCCTCCTTTAGTATTATTTAAAGAAGGAACAAGCAAGGATTCTGTTTGTAGTTCTTTTATAGATTTTAAGTGTGCATTTCAAAGTTCTTCCCTTGGGATAAAAATAGAAAGTAAAAGTGAGGATTTTCACAAGGCTTTAGTAGCTTGTTTTAATTCAGCATTAGGAAATTATTATTTCTTTTTGACTAGTGCTAATTGGGAAATTAGTAAAGGAGGCCAGATACAAAAAAATGAAGCGTTGGAATTTTCGGCATTTATTTATACAATGAGCGAACAAATAATTAAGAATTTAGCAGCGTTAGTAGATGAAATTGCAAAAGATAAGAATAGCAAAGATAGTCATAGAGAAGGCAAGATTATCGCAACTCAAAAACATATCGACCAGATAATTTATAAGGAATTAAGTCTTTCTTCAAACGAAATTTCTTTAATAAATGATACTCTTAATTTCAGCGTTGCTTTACACAATAGATATAAAGAGAGCAATGCTGAAGGCTTTGTGATTTTAGATAAAGAGCTTTTGTCTTTTGCAAAAACTGTGGCAAAAACAATAACCTCATCTTTAAAAATAGCAACAAAGGAGCTTGGGTTGAAGTGATTGATACAGGCATATTAAGTCAGCCTGTGAATATTGTTGCAATTCATTTCGACAATAATGAAATGTTTGGTTCAGCAAGGATTTCTTCAGTAAATGATATTTCTAAACTGCTTCAGCAAATCAATATTGACAGTTATCAAAAGCATTCAGAAACTATTTATTATAGAAAGATTGTAAAGTACTATAGACAAGGGATTATCTATTTAGTAAAACCTAATCAAAAGCGTTTCTGGTCAATTTCGCAGGCATTAAATGATGCCGATAATATTTTACTAGACTTAACTCAATAGCATTCAGCATGGGATATTTAAAAGGATTTGAAAATATAGCTCTTGCTTCCGGTTACACTTCTCAGTTGCCTTCACAAGAAGTAATTGAATCATTTCAAATTGAAGTTTTTAATCTTGTTTGCGAAGCTTATAAAATAATAAAGACATCGGATAAAATTTCAGAAAAGCCGGATGAAACCCAAATTAGCACTTCATTATTTGTTGCATTGCGAATGTTGTGTACTAATAATAGTTGGGTAAACTGCGAACATCATGAATTTACTAATGATATAATTGCCGGACGAAAAAAGCCTATTTCTACAAAACGATTTGATATTTATTTTGGCAATTGGAGCACACCAATAAGAATTGAATATGGAGTTGAAGCTAAACTTTTAATTGAAAATGATTTTGCAGGGAAAAAATCAAAATTTCTTATTGAGGAATATGTGGGTATAAAGGGTATGAATAAATATATAAGTGGAATCTATAAAGAGCGAGGGTGTATGCTTGGGTATATTGTCGAAGGTAATATTGGTGAAATTGTTGAAAAAATAAATACACAAGTCGAAAATGTTTTTGAAGCCAATCAAAAGTTATTAAAAGAAAATTCTTCAAACTTTAAGCATAAAGAAATTTATAAATCAATTCACCAACAGAAATTAAAGTATCCAATGTTTCATTTAATGTTGGATTTTAGATAGGAATAATTATTTTGAAATAATAATTATGGCACAATCCTCAATAGAATGGACCCAAATGACCTGGAACCCTACCACAGGCTGCACAAAAATTTCAGCAGGTTGTAAGTTTTGTTATGCAGAAGTTATGACAAGACGTTTGCAAGCAATGGGAATTGAAAAATATAAAGATGGCTTTAAGAAAGTAAAAGTTCATGAAGATTCATTAAACATTCCCTATACGTGGAAAAGTTCTAAAACTGTATTTGTAAATTCAATGAGTGATTTATTTCACACTGAAGTTCCCTTTGAATTTATAGAAAAGGTTTTTGCGGTAATGAATGATACGCCACAACACACTTACCAGGTTCTTACAAAACGGGCTGAAAGATTATATGAATTACATCATAAATTAAACTGGACAAAAAATATCTGGATGGGTGTTTCTGTTGAAGATGAAAGAGTAACGGACAGGATAGATTTTTTACGGGAAACAAATGCTAAAACAAAATTTCTTTCCTGCGAGCCTTTAATCGGCCCTCTAATAAATATGGACTTGACAAATATAGATTGGGTAATTGTTGGCGGAGAAAGTGGAAGAAAAGCCAGACCAATGTCAGAGCAATGGGTGTGGGATATAAAAATGCAATGCCAGGAACAGGAAGTTGCTTTCTTTTTTAAACAATGGGGCGGTAAAAATAAAAAGGAAGCTGGAAGAAAATTGGCAGGAATGACTTATGATGAAATGCCCGGCACTATTTTATGAATTTAAACTATCCTTGAAAATCAAAAATGACATTTTCGATTTTCAAGGATCGCACATATTCTAATTTAGTTTAAAAGGTGCAAAGCGTCCAGGTATGTTGGCTGGTAAAATGAAAATTTTCGATCTGGTTGAAGGTATTTATTTTACCAGAGTTCAGATGAAATTTCAAACGATTTGAAAAACTTTCTCTAAATATATTTTGCACTTTCAAAAAAATATTTCCATCTTTGCATCCGAAAAGATTTAAAAAATGCTCCGTATAACATCATATCAAAACAGTAAAGCAGGCTTTAGTACAGGACTGCTTGATCTAAGGCGGGGTATGCGATTTATTTAAATAAACTTTTTATAAATAGTAAGACCCCGCTGATGCGGGGTTTTTTATTTGCGGCAAACAAACAAAAAATGGCAATTACTATTTTTTTGTACGACGATAATAAAGAATCAATACAGCGATCGTGTAATCATTGATCATAAAGATGATCATACTTGTCCGGTCATGTAATAAAATTAATAACTGACCGGGTTTTTTTATGCCCGGCTATAAATGAATTAAAATGGAAACAATTATAACCGCTGCCTTAAGATTTCTTTTGATACAATACAGTGGATTTTTAAAAATGATTAAAATAAAAAGAAGAAAATCAGAAAATAGCAACGACCTATTTGATCAGCACTTTATTGAGCCGAAAGTGTTCTTTATGAAACTGTTCAACGTTGTTCCTTGTGTTGCCTACATCGGTAATGTTGATACCAAAAAGATCTTTGATTTAATCCAGGATGGGAAGTATGGTAAAGTAAAAGACGTGTACCAACGTATCTATCACGATTGGGAAGATGACAAAATTTATTTTTCAAAAACCATATTTGTTATTGAAAATAAAATAATGGTGAAGCTTGCAGATGATTGGCTTGAAATTTATTTCACTACGAACAATTATACAATGGCCCACAAAATGCTAAAGGAATTCAAGATGCTAAAAGCTCCTGAAAAGGAAAAGGATTACGAGATCAATATTATATCCTTAAGTGGCCAACAACTTGATCTGAAAACTTTAGCCATCAAGCCAACGCATCTTGATATTGATCTTTATTATAATGATGATTTTAAAATAATAGATGCACTAATCAGGGAGAGGCTCGCTAAAGAAAATGACAAAGGAATTGTGCTGTTGCATGGTTTACCAGGCACCGGTAAAACGACATATTTAAGACACCTGATTGGTAATCTCAAAAAGAAAGTAATGTTTGTTTCACCATCGGTAGCAGGTAACTTAATGAATCCCGAATTCATGGATTTGTTGCTGGACAATCCTAATGCAGTGCTGGTAATTGAAGACGCCGAAAATATAGTTATGGACAGGAAGTATAGCAGCCATAGCGGTGTAAGCAATCTGCTTAACATCAGTGATGGTTTATTGAGTGATTGTCTGAATGTCCAGATCATCTGTACATTTAATAGTAACATTGGTTTAGTTGATAATGCTTTATTAAGAAAAGGAAGATTGATAGCGAGGTATGAGTTCGAAAAATTAAGTATTGAAAAGGCTACTGCGTTAAGTAAACATTTAGGTTTAAAAAATGTAGTTAAGAGGCCAATGACGTTAGCCGAGATTACTAATCCGGAGGATAATTACCAGGAACTAACTAAAACAAATGTGATTGGTTTCAGAAGGGAAATGTTGATGGAGAATTGAGGTAAGAGTCAGTAGCGGCACAGAGATGTGCCGCTACTTCTTTTTTATAAACAATGGTGTTTTGGCAGAGCTGGTCTATGCGTTCCGTTGAAGCAGGAATCGATTCTTGAGACACCACAAAATGTATTATCTCTTTATTCAATTGTACTTTTGACGAAATTGTTCTTAGCATGGCGTTATTAGAAGTACAGAAAATAAGTAAACAACTAAAAGGAGGTTTATTGATTGACCAGGTTAGTTTTGAGCAGGCGGCATTGCAGAAGATCGCGATCACAGGAGAATCAGGTGCAGGAAAAACGACCCTATTGAGAATGATTAGCGGGCATGCGCAACCCGACAGCGGAACCATTTTATTCAATGGCACAAGAGTAAGAGGCCCGGAAGAAAAATTATTGGCAGGACATAGAGAGATTGGCTATTTATCACAGGAGCATGATCTGTTGCACAATTATAAAGTGGAAGATCTCGTCTGGTTTCAAAATAAATTAACCGATGAAGAATCAACAAAATTATTTGAAATATGCCGTATTACTGGTTTGATGAAGCGACGAACCGATCAGCTTTCCGGTGGAGAGAAACAAAGGATAGCATTATCTATGTTATTGACAAAATCACCGAAGATGTTGATTTTGGATGAACCTTTTTCAAATCTGGACCCGATACATACGGAGATATTAAAAGCGGTATTAGAAGACATAACAGAAAGATTGCAGATCACCTGTTTGCTGACATCGCATGATCCGAACGATACACTTTCGTGGGCAGATGAAATTATTGTGATGAAAGAAGGAAAGATTATCCAGAAAGGCACACCGGAAAAAATTTATCATCAACCGTTGAATGAATATGTAGCAGGTATGTTTGGTAGGTACAATTTATTGACACCTGAACAAGCTCTATTGTTTGGTATTGAAGCGAATGGGAAAGATGTAGTTATTCGTCCCGAAGATTTTTTTATTAGCACGACTTCAGAAAATGGTGTGAAGGGGATCGTAGAAAAGATGAGTTTTTGGGGGAGTTTTTATGAGTTAGAAGTGAAGGTTAGTGAGTTAAGGATTATTGTGAGGATAGAGAAGAATAAGTGGAAGGTTGGGGAGGAACTCCGTATGAAAATAAACGGACAGAATAAAGATTGGAATTAAAAGATAATTATTAAGCTGTAGCCTCTTTTGGCTAAATCGATTTTCAAATAGCAAATTTGAAAAATCAGTTTAAAATTTGTTTTCAATTTTCACTTCACCTGGTGAAGTACTTTTAGGACAACCCGCGACAAGCAATCGTAAAACTAATTTCTTTTTTCAAAAACCACTATTTTTACCACTAATCAATTTATATGGAAACCGTAGCGGAAAATATTAAGGCATTTTTTCAAAGTGTAAATAATGAATCAATCAAGCAGATTGAAAAGTTACCGAAGTCAGGCGGCGACCGCATTTATTTTCGCATTGTTACCGAAAAGAAATCTTACATAGCTACTTATAACGAAAATCTGAAGGAGAGCGAAACGTTTTTATATTTTACCCAACACTTTTCAAAAATAAGTGCTCCTGTTCCTGAAGTTTATTTTGTATCTGAAGATGCTAAAATATATATACAGCAAGACTTTGGCCGTATTTCACTTTTGAACGAGTTGGAAAAATATGGCGAGAACGATCATGTTTTCAGCTTATTCCAAAAAAGCCTGAAAGCACTTGCTTTTTTGCAAATCAAGGGAATTGATAATCTTGATGATTCGTATTGTCTTACTTCAAAAGAATTCGGAAAGCAGGCCATCATGAGCGATCTTTTATACTTTAAATATTATTTCCTCGACACGCTCAAAATCCCCTACGATAAAGAAAAACTAATTGATGATTTTGAGGCGTTGAGCACTTACCTCACACACGTAGAATTCAAATATTTTATGTTTCGTGATTTTCAAAGCCGAAATATTTATATACAGAATGAGGAGGTGCATTTTATCGATTACCAGGGCGGAATGAGAGGCGCCTTGCATTATGATGTGGCTTCGTTGCTGTGGCAGGCGCGCGCCAATCTTTCTGAGGAATGGAAAAACTTGCTGTTAGAATATTATATGGATTGCGTGAGTGAAATTTTAGAAAAGCCTGTTGACAGGATTCGTTTTACCAGTCAATATAACGGGTATGTGTTGATAAGGCTAATGCAGGTTTTGGGTGCTTATGGCTTTCGCGGACTGTTCGAAAGAAAAGCGCAATTCCTTACAAGCATTCCGTTAGCGCTCACCAATCTTAAATGGTTCCAGGAAAATAAAAATATGGGAATTGCTTTGCCGGAATATGATCGTCTTCTTAGTTTGATTGTGGAGGATGACGTTGTAAACCGTTTTAAACCTTTGCAGGCTAATGATGCTACGGCATTAATCGTAACGATTAACAGCTTTTCATATTTAAAAACAGGGTATCCGGAAGAAAAAAGCAGGAACGGCGGAGGCTTTGTCTTTGATTGCAGAGGATTAATGAATCCCGGCCGGTTTGATGCATTTAAACCATTGACTGGAAGAGATAAGCCTGTCGTCGATTTCCTGGAACAACGAACGGAAATGCCCGAATTTCTGAATGGTGTTTATAATGTAGTAGATATTTCGGTAGAAGATTATTTAAGAAGAAATTTTGATTCTCTGACAATTAGTTTTGGATGCACCGGTGGACAACATCGTAGCGTGTACGCTGCGGATGCGCTCACCAGGTATTTGAGAAATAAATTCAAAGTAAAAATCAACCTGAACCATATCGAACAGAATATTCATGAACTAAAAGGTTTTGAAAACTAACTTTTATGAAAGCGATGATCCTTGCTGCCGGATTAGGCACGCGTCTGAAACCCTTTACTGACCAGCATCCAAAGGCACTCGCACTTGTAAACGGAAAGACTATTTTACAAAGAAATATTGAATACCTCGCTTCATTTGGGATCAAAGAAGTAATCGTAAATGTGCATCATTTTGCTGATCAGATTATTAACTTAATAAAAACAAATGACGGATTTGGCAGCAACATTACTTTTTCCGATGAAACCAATGAAGTGTTGGAAACCGGCGGCGGTATAAAAAAAGCGGCTTGGTTTTTTGAAAATGATAAAGATCCTTTCATTGTAATGAATGTGGATATTCTTACTGATATGAATTTGGAACAAATGGTGCTGCAACATAAAAAGGCTAATCCCCTTGCAACCCTTGCAGTCTCTTCCCGAATTACTTCCCGCTATTTTTTGTTTGATGAATTGAATCATTTGTGTGGGTGGAAAAACGAAAAAACCGGCGAACAAAAAATTAGCAGAGAGTCAAATTTTTTTATTAAAAAAGCATTTAGCGGCATCCAAATTATTTCTCCAAAAATCTTTTCATTAATAAAAATGGAAGGTAAATTTTCTATGGTGGATGTGTATCTTGATCTGGCCAAAACACAGGTTATTACTTCTTTTGATCATAGCGATTCAAAATTTATTGATGTTGGAAAAACGGAAAGTATTTTAAAAGCTGATAATTTATTCAGATAAAAGCTGATTGACTTTTTAAATTATTTATTGCTTTACTGTGTTAGTAGCTCTCTAAGTCTGAATTCTTATTTGATAGAAATAAGAATCTAGAGAATTTGTTGTTTTACTGCTTTTGTTGAAGTTTGCTTAAAACTTTACTCCCATTTTTTTATAAATAAAGCTCATCAGCCACATAGGGCCTATTAATAAAAACTGGATGTCTTTTAAAAAGGAAGGTTTTTTCCCTTCAACGTTATGTCCATAAAATTGACCGATCCAGGCGATGGCAAAAATGATAACACAGATCAGCCAAAGCGAAACCGGTACATATTTTTCAATCAGATGGCATAAAACGAGACAAAAAAATCCAAGTAAAAACATTCCTATTCCGATTGAAAACGAAAGGCGCAGGTAATATAAGATAACCAGTAGCATAGCAAACATGGCAACATTTAAATGGTGCCGATCGATCCACAGCGGTACTTTAATACAGTAAAGCAGGCCAATAATAGAAAAGAAAATGGCGGCTACGCATACCCAGTGGATTAATTTATTGGTTTTGTTTTGGTGGCTCTGGCCGTACTCGCCCAGCCACTGATTTACGGTTTTCATTTTAAATTCTTTTTTGGAATAGACGAGAAATTAAAAACAAATTATTGATTTGTTTGGAAAGCTACAAGTTTAAATTTGCATGATTCTGATCATCTTAACCTTTCATCCCGTGAAAACTGTTATCGAGATCGTATCTTTGCAACGTTAGCTACATTAATATGGAATCAGCAACTAATATTTTATCAATCGCGCTCAATCATCCTGTAATGCAGGAGGAGATGGAATTGGTACAGCATAGTTCGCAGAATATTCCGGGTTCTGTTCAATATGTTATCAACCGGTATCGCAAATCTCCTAATGCAAGCGTGCAGGAAACCGGTATGATGGTTTATAATTATAGCGTCGAAGACCAAAAGTCGGGAAATCTTGAGTTGGTTTTTTGCATGGAAGGGAACAAATATTGCAAAGCGAAAGACAAAGATTGTGATTTTTGCAAGCATTCCAAATCTCACAATTGCGATGAACTAATTAATACGATTGACGTCGCTTGTTTCCGCTTCAATAGCGACCATCTTTCGCAGTTTGTAAAGGGTCTAAAAACAACTTCATTTTCAGAAGACATCCTGAATTTTAAACATACATCTTCATTTTCTAAAACTCTTCCTCTTTGTGGAAAAACCAGGTTGGTATTGGATTCTTTGATGAATCATACCTATACCGACAGCATGGAAAATATTTTTATTAATGCCCAAACGCAAATGCTGTTATTATATAGCATGGAGTGTATGGGTGGCGATGGCGAAGAAGATTTTTCCTGCAAATTTTTGGCAAACGAGGCTGACCGTGAAAAAATTTCCCTTGCCCGCGAAGTCTTGATTCAGCATATTGGTGAGCCGCTTACTATCAGAGAACTAAGCCGCAAAGCAGCCATTAACGAGTGCTATTTGAAGAAGGGATTTAAAGAAATGTATGGCACTACCATTTTTGATTTTTTCCAGAGTCAGAGAATGGAGCATGCCAAATATCTTTTGTATGAAAAAGGATTAACCGTAACAGAAGTTTCTGCCAATCTGGGTTATTCTTCCATCTCACATTTTTCTACTGCTTTTAAGAAACATACCGGGCTTAAACCCTGCGAATTATTATTTCGCTGATTTTGTTTTGTTTACTGCATCAAAAATATTTACGAAATCAGAAAATCCTTCTGAACGTTTTCCAACAAACTCTTCTATTTATTGGTCATTTTTTAACGTAGAAGTGTTTTGGTTTAAAAAATTTCAACAATTTTGATCATGATTAAGATCATGCTTTCGTTTGACAGAGGAATGATAAAAAAGTAAGTTTTATACGGCAATTTTGCAGGTTAAATATGGGTTGGAAACTTCTATATATTTTACTTGCAATGACTTTATTCACAAGAGTTTCGGCACAATCGAAGCCTTAGGAAGATTCCGTGGCAAAATTACTTGACGAAGTAGTGGTAACCGCTACCCGAACTGAAAACAAGGTCTCTAATATTCCCTTACCCATCGAGGTGATTTCCGCAAAAAATATTCATCTGTCAGGCTCACAAAAATTAATAGATATCCTCCAAATGCAAACGGGGTTGGTGATCGCCAATAATCCGCTGGGAACTGCTTTACAGGGATATCCTAATCCTTTTGGCGAAGGCATTCAAATGCAAGGGCTTGATCCAGCTTATACCTTGATACTTGTGGACGGCGAACCGCTTATTGGAAGGAATGCGGGAATTATTAATCTTGGAAGAATAGCTATTGGGAATATCAAACAAATTGAAATCATTCGCGGTCCCGCAACCTGTCTTTATGGCTCCGACGCGCTGGCTGGCGTTATTAATATTATTACGGAAAATCCCACGGAAAATTCAGCGAAATTCCAGGTGCATTATGGTACTAACAATACGTTAGGACTAACCGGCGCAGGCGCTATTGTAAATAAAAAGATGGGATTACAACTTTTTGCAAACAGGTACAGTAGTGACGGATATGATTTGGACAAAAATATTTATGGCCAAACAGTTGATCCGTTCAACGATTATTCTGTAAGTGCAAAAATGAATTACCAGGTGGACGATAAAAGCAAACTCACCCTATCTGGAAGATTTTTTAATGAAACCCAATTCAATAATTACCTAATTTTTCCCCAAGGAGAAACTGAAATTGTAAAAGGAAAAACGATAGAGACCGATGGAAGTTTATTTGCAAGATTTGACCACAAGGTAAATAATAAAGTTTCTTACATGGGTTCTGTCTATGCAACATCTTACAGTAATAATGCTTCCGTCTTTTTGCAAAAAAATGATTCGTTGTATGAAACCATCAGGCTTTCTGATTTGATGGTAAAGCCCGAATTGCAGGTAAACATTGGCAAAAACCCTTCTTCCCTATTTGTAACCGGAATTGGTTTCAATTTTGAAAACGTCAACTCTACCCGTTACGCTGCAGTCAGTAATTTGAATGCCGGATATCTCTTTGTTCAAAAGCAGTTTCAAATTAAAGATAGAGTAAACATTATTGCAGGAGCGAGGTATGATAAAAACTCATTGTATCGTCCGCAACTTAGTCCCAAACTGGCTATAGCTTATAAAGCGAAACCCAATTTTATTCTAAAAGGAAGTGTAGGTACGGGGTTTAAAGCACCCGATTTCCGTCAGCAGTTTCTCAATTTTTCCAATTCGCTGATTGGCTATACATTATTAGGTGCGAAGGAGCTAAGCCAGGGATTGGAAAACCTGCGGGAATCGGGGCAAATTAGCCCTGGTATTGACCTTTCTAGGTATAAAAACAGTCCTCCTCTTTCCCCGGAAAAATCACTGGGCATCAATGCCGGGTTTGATTATACCTTAAAAAATAAAGGAGTAGTAAAAATCAATTTTTTCAGAAATGATATCAGTAATCTTATAGAAAGCTATAATCTTCCTTTTAACAAAACTAACAACCAGTCCATCTATTCCTACATGAATCTTAACAGAGTCTTTACCGAAGGGCTGGAAATAAGTTTCTCTTATAATTTTAATCAACATTTTTCAATATTTGCAGGCTACCAGTTCTTGATTGCAAAAGACAAGGACGTACTTGATAAAATTGAGAACGGCAAATTATATAAAAGAGATCCTGTTACTTACCAGACCACTTTGGTTACTAAAGACGAATACAAAGGTTTGTATAATCGAAGCAACAATAACGCTAATTTCCGGTTCCAGTATAACAATATTCTTTATAAAGCCACCGCTTTCATCACCGCCAAATATAGGGGTGGCTCCGGTTTCAGCGGGCTTAACGGGTTTCAAAATGGAAGCGGCGTTTATGATGATGACAGGGAAACTGTAGATGGATTTGTTTTATTGGATGCCACCATTTCCAAACGTATTGCCAAGCGATGGGAATTGCAGGGAGGCATAGAAAATATTCTCAACTATACTAACAAGCTTCTGATGCCGAGTATATATGGAAGAAGTTATTTTGTCACAATAAATTTTAAACTCGAAAAATAAAACAAAAACAAAAACAAAATGAAAAACAAGAAAATGAAAAACGTGAAAATAAGTTTGCTTGCTGCGGCCGTCGCAGTCGCGGGACTGGTTTCCTGCGGCAAAGAGGAAGTGCCCGCGCCACCGCCAACGCCGACCGTGTCCGTCACAGATTCAGTAGAAATTCCATTTAGCTCTAGCAAATATTTATTCTATAGTTTTAAAGACACCGCTGTGGTTGCTTCAAGTGATTCTGCTACTACCAATTGGGATTTTGGTTTGCGGTTTGTGAGCATTATTATCAACAGTCATTCAAGTGGACCAGGAACTGGTGGTGCTGTTTCACAGCCTGGAATTTATAATAATTATACAACGGCGCCCACAACCGGCTACGCTTATGACACCACAGCTACACAGCCCGCCATTGACGCAAGCCTCAATACAGGCTGGTACAATTATGACGAAAATACACATGCGTTTAGCCCCAAAGCCGGGCAATTTTTCGTAATCAGGACGGCAGATAATCATTATGTAAAAATGGAAATCTTGTCGGTTACATACGCTGGTTTTAAGCCCCCAAATCCCACACCAGATTCTTTAATTTATAAATTCCGCTATAATTACCAGGCGGACGGAACAACAAATTTGCAATAGGCAATAAAATTAAAAGGCTTTCGCCAAATACGGTGAAAGCCCTTTTTTATTTCAATAGGGACTTTATTTAAAAAAGAAGGCGAAGCAAAACCCCGCCTCCGTAATAGCATTTAAAACAAGCCGGGTGACTTTCATAGGGGCAACGGCAAAGTCCTAAATAGGGTCTGCTGATTATTATCAAATTCCGTACTGTCGTGGATTTTGTTGAAATTTGATTGAATCAAGTGCAAGCAAATATGGCAAAAGCATTAAAAAGC
>Ga0207933_1001168_pt1 | contig 21171 bp, 16 predicted proteins | sample NGESurdeep092012_4_FD_184488 | JGI IMG/M metagenome (GOLD analysis project Ga0207933, IMG submission 184488) | Arctic peat soil microbial communities from Barrow, Alaska - NGEE Surface sample F53-3 deep-092012 (SPAdes) | ecosystem: Environmental > Terrestrial > Soil > Wetlands > Peat ...
ACGCCCATCCAGCCTCGTGTCCAGAGGTCTGCCATCGTAATGAACAGCATCAGGAACAGCCAGAAAATACCCGCCGTGAGAATCATCTTCGTCAGGCGCGTGCCGTACCAGACGTGCATGAAAAACAGAGCAACCAGCGATGCCTTCGAGATGGCAATCGCCAGCGCGACAAAAATGTTCCACCGGCCCAGATCGAGCGTCGACACGCCGGTCGTTACCCATGTCAGAACGAGCAGCGCAAAGAAGACGGCAAAGTAAATTCGCTTCGGTACGATGTGCTGTGCGCCGGTTTTTTCTGTATGTCCTGCCATTTAATTACCTATTTCGGTCCCCCCGACCGGTCGATCAGATAAAACAGCGGAAAGAGAAAGATCCACACTATGTCAATGAAGTGCCAGTAAAGCCCGAATAACTCCACGGGCGTATGCCACTCGGGCGTATACGCGCCCTTACTGGCCTTTCTGATCAGGAAGAAAAGGATTCCGATTCCCACGATCATGTGAACCGCATGCAACCCCGTCATCCCGAAGTACAGCGAGAAAAATAAGGGGGTGTGCCCCGCATCCACGCAGCCTTCGCAATCGAAATTGTGTCCCGGAACCTCGTGGTGCACCCACTTGTCGTGGTATTCGTATGTCTTAACTCCCAAAAACACCCCGCCGAGCAGCATGGTCAGGACCAGAAACAAAACAATCAGATTCTTCTTTCCGATCGCGGCGCATCGGACGGCGAAGGCCATCGTGAGACTGCTGCAGATCAGCACGCTCGTGTTCGTCGCGCCGATCAACAGCACGGTCTTGTTGCTGGCCGACGCAAATGCCGCCGGATAGGCCTGCCGATAGGCAAAATAAGCCAGAAACATGCCACCGAAGAACATGACTTCGGTGACCAGAAAGACCCACATCCCGACGGTCGCGGCATCCTTCTGCTGCGCCGCGTCTTCAAAATGATGCTCGACGTGGCCGTGCGGCGCATCGGCCTCGGATGAGACAACCGCTGCCTGACTATCCAACGTGCACAACCTCCTCCGTTGTATATGTGTAAGCTTCCTGCGTCACCACTGGGGTGACCTCGAAATTCTCGGTCGGCGGCGGCGATGTCGTCTGCCACTCCAGTCCGGTAGCTCCCCAGGGGTTGGGCGGCGCGTCCTCCCCGTATTTCAGCGACCAGAGCAGATAGCAGAAAGGAATCAGGTAGCCGATGCCCAGAATCGAAGCGCCCGCCGACGAAAGCACGTTCAGTACCTGGAATTCAGGCGGGTAGACATGATATCGCCGCGGCATTCCCATGTATCCCAGCAGAAACTGCGGGAAAAATGTCAGATTGAATCCGAGGAAAACGATGATCGCCGAAAGCTTCGACCATCCGTCGGGATACATCTTGCCGAAAATCTTCGGCCACCAGTAATGGATGCCCCCGAGAAAACCCATAATCGCGCCGCCAACCATCACGTAGTGGAAGTGCGCGATCACGAAATACGTATCCGTCAGATGCACATCCATCCCGAGGCTCGCCAGCATGATGCCGGTCAGCCCCCCGATCGTGAACAAACCGATGAAACCGAGCCCGTACAGCATCGGCGTCGTCATCCGGACCGACCCTTTATACATGGTCGCCGTCCAGTTGAAGACTTTGATGGCGGAGGGGATCGCCACGATGTAGCTCAGTATCGAAAACACCATCCCCGCATAGACGGACTGGCTGCTGACGAACAGGTGATGGCCCCATACCAGGAACCCGAACACCGCGATCGCCACGCTCGAAAACGCAATAAATGTATAGCCGAAGGGTTTCTTCGAACTGAAGGTCGTGATGATCTCCGTCACCACTCCCATCGACGGAAGAATCATGATATAAACCGCCGGATGCGAGTAGAACCAGAACATGTGCTGGAACAAAACCGGGTCGCCGCCGTACGCCGGATCGAAGAAACCTATATGAAATCCACGCTCGAGCACCAGCAGCAGCAGCGTCACCGCAATCACGGGCGTTCCCAGAACCTGAATCATGCTGGTCGCGTAATGTGCCCATATAAACAGCGGCAATCGGAACCAGGTCAACCCTGGCGCGCGCATCCTGTGGATCGTGACAATAAAATTCAGGCCGGTAAGGATCGATGAGAAGCCGGCGATGAAGATTCCCATCCCCGCCGCCACCACGTATCCGTTCGAGTATGAGGAACTGAACGGCGTGTAGAAAGTCCAGCCCGTATCCACGCCACCCAGCAACAGGACGGTAATGATGAACACGCCGCCAATCATGTAGATATACCAGCTCAACAGGTTCAGCCTCGGGAACGCGACATCTTTGGCCCCGATCATGAGCGGTATCAGGAAGTTCCCCAGTGTCGCCGGAATGGACGGGACCAGGAAGAGGAACACCATGATGATCCCGTGCATCGTGAAAAACTTGTTGTAGGTATTCGAATCCACCAGATCCCCGGCCGGAGTCGCTAACTCAAGCCGGATCAGGACCGCAAAAAGCCCGCCAATGAAAAAGAAAAACGTTACTCCCAGCAGGTACAGAATCGCGATGCGCTTGTGGTCGTGAGTCAGGAGCCAGCTCTTCAACCCATGCGTCGCGTTGAGGTAGTTCTTTTTGGTTTGTACTGGAGGAGGTGCCGTAATCATACAGATATTCCTTGCAACTTACCGATTCCCTGCCGCGGCTGGATTTGCCGGTGCGGCCGCGGCTGGCCGAGTCGCCCGGGGTGGGGGGGGCGGCGCCGGAGTGCCGCTGGTCTGAGTCGGAGCCGGTGTAGCGGAGCTCTCCGTCCCGTCTTGCGGCCCGAGGGACTTCACGTATTCAACCAGTTTCAGCAGGCCGTCCTCGGTAACCAGCCCCTTGAACGTTGGCATGATACCGTCATAGCCCGCCACGATCTTCGCCTGCGGATAAAGCACGGACTCGCGAATATACGATTCGTCAGCCTTCACTCTCGATCCGTCACTCAGTTCGACCGTTGTGCCGAACAAGCCGTTCAGATTCGGGCAGCGCCCGTTCTGCTTGTTAATCGCGCTCGCATGACAGGTGCCGCATCCGAGTTGGTTGAACAGACCCTGGCCCTGCTCCGCCATCGAACCTTCACCGCTGCCCCGCCCGAGCCAGTTTTCATAATCGGCCTCGTTCATCACATAGACGGTTCCGACCATCCCCGAGTGTTTCGTCCCGCAATACTCGGCGCAGAAGATGTGATATGCGCCCACTTTCGTCGGACGGAACCACTCCGTGGTATACCGGCCCGGCACGACGTCCGTCTTCGTCCGGAACGCCGGCACATAGAAATCGTGGATCACATCCTCGGATGTCAGCGTCAGCCGGATGTCGCGATTCACCGGGATATGCAACTCGTTAATCTCCCGGGCGCCCTCGTTGTGCTGAATTTTCCACATCCATTGTTTGCCCGTGACGTAGACCTGCATCGAATCGGCGGGTGGCCGCGATTCCGTAAAGAAGATACTCGCGCCCCACGCGAACATCACGAGCGACAGGCCGAGCGGTATGACCGACCACACGATTTCGAGAACTATCCCCCCGACACCGTGGTCGTTTGTAGGCGCGGGGATCTGGTCGTTCTTCCGCCTGTACTTGACCGCCAGGAACACGACCAGAAACGCGATGAGCAGCGAGAAGAAAGCGCTGACCACTACCATGTACGCATAAAGCGCGTCTACATGGCCGGCGATGGACGACGCCGCTTCCGGAAAAAGCTGGAAACTCTTTTCTACCATATGCGGTTAAGCGGCTCGAATCCCTTTCTGCTTGCTGTCTTTGCGCAGCATGATAAACACAAATCCCCCCAGCATCAACAGCGTCGCCGCTCCGGCCACGCGCAGAATATTCAAAGCGACGGCTGTATATTTCGCGGTCGTCGGATCGAAATGATAGCAAAACAACAGAATCTGATCGACGGCATTTCCAATCTCGTTATGCGATGCCTGAACCAGCGCGAACCGCATGTCCTTCGGAGAATACTCGATGCCGTAGAAGTACTTCGCAAGCTTTCCCTCCGGCGTCAGCACATAAATTGCACTGGCATGGGCGAATGACGCCGTATAGACATCCCACTTGTAGCGGAATCCCACCGCGTCCGTAACCCGCTTGATCGAATCCAGATTGCCCGTCAGAAAATGCCAGCCATTTGCCGTTTCCGGATGGCCGTAGTCCCTCATATAAGTGACTTTCTTCGCCGCCGCCTGTTTTGGCGTTTCCCGCGCGTCGAAACTGATCGCCAGCACCTCGTAATCTTTGCCTGGCGTGAAGGTCAGAACCTTCGCCGCGCCCACCATGCCGTTCAAAATCTGCGTGCAGAGCATCGGGCACTCGTAATACACCAGCGCCAGCACCACCGGGCGTTTCCCGAAATAATCGCCCAGCCGGACGGATTTCCCCGTCTCGTCCTTGAAAACCGCATCGAGCGGGAGTTGCGAATTGAGCTTTTGCTCGATCGTCACTCCCTTCAACGGGCTCGGCCGGTCGACGCCCTTCACATTCAAAAGGTCCATCGGAGGCGGGGTCGGAGGTCCGTTCAGGGTGGCGGGCCCGTATTCGAAAGTCTCCTTTTGTGCGTGAGCATCGGACGCCTGAGCCATCAGGGCCGGAGCCATGGCGCCCAGCGCCGTCGCAGCCACCGCAAGAAGAGCCGAAACGTACTGCTGTTTGTTCATTGTGAAATTTTTTCCAAAGTCCTGCCGCTGCTGGAGTCTTCCGGAATCATCCGGTACCCGTCGTTGTCCAGCCCGGCGGGGCTTGGTTTCGAAGGCAGGCCCTTCGCGGCCACGATATCTATCGCCTGATCGATTGGAATCCGCACGATACCTTTGTCCGGATCGATCCATCCATAGCTGTTCAGAATCGCGTCTTCGTCCGACTTCAGTTGCTTGAGTTCGACCCGGGGTTCGGCCTGCAGACGCGGTTGCGGAGGCAGCGTATTCCGGTCCTTCATCATGAGCGCCGCCGGGTTGCCGGCGTTCTTGGCATCCTCACGGGCAAACAGGAAATCGAACATCGCCCACATCGCGAAGACGACGACGATGCAACACAACAGGAGGCCGATGCCGAACGCCGAGACCTGAAAGACATTAACGTCTCTCCGCTCGTGAGAAACTCCCGGGTGTAACTCGTGCTCGTTATCGTGATCCTGCGGTTTCTTAGTGCTCTCTGCCATGATTCAAAGCCTTTTGAAGGTCGGGCGCTCCCAGCGGCAACAGGGGCCGCGTCGGTAACGTCCGGAAAAACATCGCCAGCCACAATCCACCGAATCCTATTGGCGCCGCAAAATCGAGCCATGAAATAGCGAATGCCGGGTGGCTCAGATTGGTGAAGTTCGGCTCCACCAGCCAGAACACATCTACCATACGAATGCAGATGATGAAAATCGCAATTGCCGCGATCGTGTTTGGATTTTTCTTCAGCGACTGCGACAGCAGGAGTGCGAAAGGAAGCGCGAAATGCAATAACAGTATCGCCAGGCCGACCCACTGCCACCCGCCGTTCAATCGCCTTACGTACCAGCTTACCTCCTGCGGCAGGTTACCCGAATAGACGATCAGATACTGGGAAAACGACATGTAAGCCCAGAACATTACCAGCGTCAGCAGAAGCTTGCCCAGATCGTGCAGGTGCTTCTTCGTGATCGCATTCTCCATCGGCGGGTACCTTCCGATGAGAACCAGCACCGCAACCACCAGCGCCATCGCGGAAAGGGCCTGTCCCGCGGCGATCAGAAATCCGTAAATCGTGGAAGCCCATGTCACGTCGAGCGACATCAGATAGTCCACCGCGCAGAACAGTACGGTATAGAAATACGCTACGATGCCCGGCGCGCTCAGATTTTCCAGCCGTTTCGAATACTTCATCGACTTGGTTTCGTCTTCGAGCCTGGACCATTTGTTGAGAAGAGTCGTGAGCCCCAGCCAGACCACGCCGTAGATCAGCCATCGGATCCACATAAACGGCATATTCAGGTAGAGATGCTTCGCCTGCACGATCTTGTCGGCCGCATGCGCCGGATCCGACCACAGATACAACTTGGGAGCGAGAATCAACAGCGGCAGGAAGCACAACCACATCACGTAGAGCGTGCGCGTTCCCGCCTCGAGCGGCCGCCGGATCATCATGCCCCACGCGCCGCCGGCCACGAAATGGATCATCAGGAATACGAGGCATCCCATGCCCATGCCAAACCAGAAGAAAAAACCCACCAGATACGAGCGAAGGAACTGCTGCGGTCCTTCAATGAAATAGCCGGCGAACGTAGCCGCGAGAAAAATGATTCCGACGAACGTCGCGATGTGCTGGTATTTCCTGAGCGTCTCCGCCAGCTGCGGGGAGGTTGCGTAAGTTTGTTCGGTCGTCGTCATTGTCTTTCAGGTTGAGTCCCGGGGACTGCGCCGGCGCCGTGAGCCCCGGGAACTCCCGAAGGAGTAGCCGGCTTCGCGGGGAAGTCCACAAAATCCGGATCGGACGGCGCGAGCGGTTCGTTGGCCTGCGCGGGCAGCGGAGCCTGGCCGAGCGCCGGTACCCGGGCCCGCGCTTCCGCCGGCAAGTCGTTGATATTCGCGTTTTCGCTGTATTGCAGCGCTCTGATATAAGCGACGATGGCCCACCGGTCGCGCGGCTGCACCTGCGCCGCATAGTTCAGCATGGCGCCATATCCATTCGAAATCACGTCATAGAAGTGGCCCACGGGAGCCTCCCTCAGGCGCTCGATATGGTAAGAAGGCGGCTGTTTAAAGCCCCTCCGTACAATCATTCCCAAACCATTGCCAATTCGTCCATGGCACGGCGAGCAATAGATGTCGAAACGTTGCTGGCCGCGCACGATAACCGCCTTGTTCACCGCGATCGGGAAGGTGTCGATGTCGGCGCCCGCAGCATCCTTACCCTCGTAGAATGCCGTGTCTTCGTCAAGGGCGCCGCGCGCGATTGTGCCTGCCACGGGCTGCCGCTCGCTCCGGCCGTCGGCGAAAAAGTCGCTCGGGCGTTCCGGCTTGTATTTTGGCTGGTCCTGCATGTCGAGGCGGGAACAACCCGCGGCGGCCAGACACGCCACGCCCAGTACGAGATAGCGCAGGGGCAGCCGCCGGCAGTTGAAGGAGATCTTCATCGGGCTACTTCCGCCACTTCTTCCGGGTCCAGGCTTTCCAGGAATCCAGCGGTTTCCCTGAGGTCGAACTTCGGATCGTCCGATTCGATACAGAGGAAAAACTTATTCCGCGATGCATTGACAAACCGTTCCACATTGAATACGGGATGATACGGCGAGGGCAGACCATTCATCAGAAGCATGCTGATTGCCGCCGTCAGCCCCCCCACCAGCACGGTCAACTCAAATGTAATCGGGATATACATCGGGGCGCTGATGAACGGGCGTCCGCCGATATTCAGAGGAAGCGCAACCGCCTCTACCCAGCTCGCCAGCCCGAAGCCTCCCGCGCAGCCAATCAGGCCTCCGATCAGGGTGAACAGCGAGACCCGATTGTCGTGCAGGTCCATCGCTTCGTCCAGATCGTGAATTGGATACGGAGTATAGGCGTCGAAATTCCGGAATCCCGCCAGGCGGGTGCGCCGCGCCGCCGCTACCAGTTGGCCCGGCGTCTCAAATTCCGCCATCAGACCATATAAAGGATGCAGATTGTCGATTGGATGAGCACTCATCTTGCGACCGGCTCCTTCACGCGCGCTCCCGGCAGCAGGAGGCGAAGTTCAAAGATTGTAATCATTGGCAGTATCCTGACAAAAATGAACATCAGCGTCAGGAAAAGACCGAGTGTGCCTGCGAAGACGGCCCAGTCCCAGACCGTGGGCCAGTACATGCCCCAGCTCGACGGCAGAAAGTCACGCTGCAGGCTGACGATAACGATCACGAAGCGTTCCAGCCACATACCGATGTTCACGATGATCGCGAAGCACCACAGGATCCCCGGACTCGTTCGAATCCGCTTGAACCACAGAAACTGGGGCGCGATGATGTTGCAGAGAATCAGCGTCCAGTAGAAGGGCGCATATGGCCCGCCCATGCGGTTCAGGGTTTCGTACTTTTCGTAGATGTCGGCGCCGTAATAACCGAAGAATGCTTCCGTCATGTAGCCGTAGCCCACGATCAGGCCCGTAGCCAGCGTGACTTTCGCCATATTGTTCAGATGGCGTATCGTGATGATGTCTTCCAGCCCGAAGAACGTGCGAGCCGGAATCATCAGGGCCAGCACCATCGCGAAACCTGAGTAAATGGCGCCCGCGACGAAGTAAGGAGGGAAAATCGTAGTGTGCCACCCGGGCAGCATCGCAACCGCGAAGTCGAAGCTGACGACCGTATGCACCGAGAGCACTAGAGGCGTCGCCAGTCCGGCAAGCAGAAGAGAGGCTTTCTCATACCGCTGCCAGTGCCGCGCCGAGCTTCGCCAGCCCAGAGACAGAAAACCGAAAATAACCTGTTTCCAGCGTTGCGTCGCGCCGTCCCGGAGCGTCGCCATATCCGGAATCAACCCCACGTACCAGAACACGGCGGAGATGGTGAGATATGTCGAAACGGCGAACACATCCCAGATCAGAGGGCTCCGGAATTGCGGCCAGAGGTCCATTGTGTTCGGGTACGGGAACAGCCAGTAGGCCAGCCACGGACGGCCCGTGTGCAGGACCGGGAACATACCCGCGCACATCACCGCGAACAAGGTCATCGCTTCGGCGAACCGGTTGATCGCATTGCGCCACGATTGATTCAGCAGCAGAAGAATAGCGGAGATCAGGGTACCCGCATGGCCGATACCGATCCACCAGACGAAGTTGACAATCGCAAAACCCCAGCCGACCGGGATGTTGATCCCCCAGACGCCGACGCCTTTGACAAAGAGCCAGGTGGCGCCGGCCATCAGGCACTGCAATAACGCGAATGAGATGACTAGCCCGAAGAGCCACGCGAGAGTAATTTTCCGCTTGAGAACGATACCCGCGATTTTGTCCGAAACCGACGCAAGACTGTGCCCTTCGTCAATTACGGGCCCGACTTCTATTTTCGATGGCAACTCGACCGGCTGCGCCATGTTAGCTTTCCTTCTCCGACTTCTGCACTTCCGGATTGGGGTTGCGAATCTCCGTCAGATACGTGGTGCGCGGGCGCGTATTCAGTTCTCCCAGCAGCGAATAGTCGAGACTGCTCCGCTTCCATTCGGAAACGCGGCTTTTAGGATCGTTCAGATCTCCGAACATGATAGCTTGCGACGGGCAGGCAGCCGCGCACGCGGGCACAATCTCGCCGTCGCGCACTTTGCGGTCTTCCTTCTCCGCCGTGATCTTGGCGTAATTGATGCGCTGCACGCAATATGAACACTTTTCCATCACGCCGCGGCTGCGGACCGTGACGTCGGGATTGCGCTGCAGTTTGAGGCTTTCCGTTTCCCAGTCCGAGAAAAGCAGGAAGTTGAACCGGCGTACCTTATAAGGACAATTGTTCGAACAATAGCGAGTGCCGACGCAACGGTTGTAAACCATGTTGTTCAGCCCCTCGGCATCGGTTGACGTGGCCGCCACGGGACAGACTACTTCGCAGGGTGCGTCTTCGCATTGCACGCACGCAACCGGCTGGAAGTACATATCCGGCTCGTCGGGTTCGCCCTTGTAATAACGGTCGATCCGTATCCACTGCATCTCGCGCGTGTTGAGAACCTGTTCTTTGCCCACCACCGCGATATTGTTTTCCGCCTGGCAAGCCACGACGCAGGCGCTGCACCCCACGCAGGAGGTGAGATCGATCGCCATCCCCCAGGCATAGCCTTCGTACTTGAACGTTTCCGGGAAAAGAGTTAAACCCTTGGGCGGCAGCTCGCTTCGTTTCTGTGAGAAGTAGGGGTCCTGTTTGAATTCGTCGAGAGTGCCCGCATGCACCGGCTCCCGGCCTTCCATGGCGAAGTGATGCTGCACCGCGGCGAGACGGAATTTCTTGCCGAGCTTGCGCACCGTCGCGCCCTGGCCGAAATAAGGATTCGCGGCAGGCCGAAGCGGATAGACATCGAAGCCCGCGCCATTCCCCGCCCTGCCGGAACGCGTGCGCCCGAAACCGAGACTCAGTGCCACCGAGCCATCGGGATGACCCGGAATACGCCAGACCGAGCCCCAGGCCGTGTGGCCGTTATAGTCGATCGCGACCTGATCTTCGTCGGTCACCTGCAACTCGTCCGCGGTCTTCGGGCTCATGATGACCGCGTTGTCCCAGGTCAGCCGGGAAACCGGCCTCGCCAGTTCCTGCAGCCACGCGTTGTTCGAGTAGCGTCCATCCAGAATGTACGGGTCGCTATGGAAGGAAATCTCGTAGCCCGATGCCGCGGTGCCCGGAGCGGCGGAGGCCGGAACGAGTTTGGCCGCGGCGGTAACGGCCGCGGGCGCCGAGTCCTTGATGTACCCGTCATGCACGGAGTGTTTCCACCACGTCTCGTAATCCTTGCCGGTATGCTTTCCCCCCCAGTAATCGCGAACCGACTGGTAGTTCGATTTTTCCGGGTTATCGGTAAAGGCCGCGAGCAGTTCGTGCGCCGACTTGCCCCCGTACAGCGGAGCAATCAGCGGCTGCATGATCGAAACGGTGCCATCGTAAGCCGGCGCGTCGCTCCAATGCTCGAAGGCGTGCGCCTGCGGGATATTCCACTGGCAGACTTCCGCGGTCTCATCCAGCAGTTCACCGAGGCGAACTCTGAGGTTCGCCATCTGGATCGCGCCCTTGAAGTTATACTCGGGCGGAGCGCTGTAGACCGGATTGCCGCCCAGAATCAGCAGCAGATCCACGTGTCCCGAGTTCAGATCCTGCGCCAGGGAATGCAGGTCGGCCCACTGATCGACGGGTTTCTGTTCGAGCGAGGGCGTGAAGGTCACCGTCACGCCGTTATTGCCCAAAACCTGATTGATGTAGTGGACGAGCGCGTGCACTTCCGGCGATTGATCGTCGCCCGCGATCACGATCGACTTGCCTTTGCTCGCCTGCAGATCTTTCACGAGCGCGGAATAAAACTTCGTACCCGCCAGCGGGCCGCTTGCCCCGCCGCCGCTTAATGAGGAGACCAGGGAACGGGCAAACCCGGCCACATCGGACGGTTTGATCGCCTGCCGGTGATCGGCCTTGCAACCCGTCGAAGTCGGCGTGGTTTCCACTGCATAGAAGCGGCTTTGCGTTGTATTCTGCGTGGGGTTGCCGCCACGCAGCACGCGCTTCGAAACGAAATCGCGCGCATAGCGCACGCCGCCCGGTCCGTTGCCCAGAAAATTGCCGTCGATCGAAAGGACAACGTCGGCCCGGTCGAATTTATAGTTGGTATTCAGGAACTGCCCGAACGCCATCTGGCTGCCCATCCGGCGCCCATGCCCGATGGGTTCCCACTGATACCATTTCGCGCCCGGATACAGCATGAGCACTTCCTGCATCTGCGAATAAAGGGTCGGGGACGTGACGGTTTCGGTCAGGATGCGAATGCCCGAGCCGTTCTTCGCCTGCTGCTTCGCCAGTGTATTGAGGAATGTTTCAAGGAAAGACGGATAGGAGCGGACTTCGTCGACGAAATTGACCGTCTGCTGCCGATCCGGATCGTAAAGACCGAGAATCGAAGCTTGCGTCGGAACGTCGGTCGACCCCATGCTGGCAGGATGTTCCGGGTTTCCCTCGACTTTCGTCGGCCGGAACTCGTGCGTTTCCACCAGAATCGGATTCGCGATCCCGCTCACAGGAAAGGCAGTCGCATAGAACAGCGGTTTGCCGGGAATCGCCTGCTCGGGCGCTTCCACATAAGGCAGGAGGTATTCCGTGGGCTGTTTGGTGCAGGCGGAAAGGCCGGCGAGCGCCAGCGAAGCACCCATGATTTTCAGGAAGTTGCGGCGTCCCTCGTCGTCAATCCACTCGGAGGCCTGACGGGGAAATTCGCGATGCAGGAATTCCTTGAAGCCCGCGACCGATGTCAGTTCGTCCAGACTCCGCCAGTAACCGGCGCCTTTCGCCTGTTCCAGGCGAGCCTGAATGGATGTCAAATTCAGGGGCGCGTCGGAGTCTTCGTTAAAAGGTTGGCTGTTTTCAGTCATCGCTTGCTATCTATCGCTCACTGTCCGCGTCCTTATCTGTGACATGTCCAGCAGGTCTCCAGTTTTTGAACGTGATAATCCTTCACCAGCCGGGCACCGAGTTCCGCTTGCGGTTCGGAGGGCTCGTATCCCATCTTCGTGATCTGGTCTCGGGGCCGGAGGTACTTTTCCGGGTTCCGGTGGCAGTCGAGACACCAGCGCATCTCGAGCGAAGGCTGCTGATACGTCAACGGCATCTCATCTACGCGCCCGTGACAGGTTTCGCAGCCGACGCCCTTCTTGACGTGAATGCTGTGATTGAAATACACGTAGTCCGGAAGATCGTAAACTTTGGTCCAGCGAATGGATTGGTTGGTCCGGAAGCTTTCCCGCACCGGCTCAAGCGTCGGGCTGTTGATCCAGATCTGCGAGTGGCAGTTCATGCACGTCTTGGTTGGCGGCAGGACGGCAAAATCGGAATTTTCAACCGACGCATGGCAATAGCGGCAGTCGATACCCATGGAGCCAACATGATGCGCATGACTGAATGGGATTGGCTGTTCACGTGCATCACCCATTCGCGTGGCATAGTTTGAATCCGCGATCAGTTCGAAAAGCGCCCCACTGGCAGCTGCAAGTATCACCACCGCGAGAACGATGCTTGCCCGGGACTTTGCGTTTGCGCTCGATTTGAAGATCTGTGACATTTAAGGTCTAGTGTCGAGGGAAAAAAAAGGCCAACCGATATTATGCGCTATCGGTTCCGTTTTTCCCAACTCCGGCATGTGTAGTTGTTTTAACAACGCTCGAGAACCCGTTTACGGCCTCACTATTTGAGACGCAAGTTTCCACCCGGTTTATTCTCACACAAATGCACCTGGCAGAGCCGCATTCAGGACCGGAAAACCGGCTGAAGTTCAAGTCTACAATGGAGCTTCATGCGACAGACTATTCGACCCGCGGGACGCTTGTCCGGCGCCGTTGTTTTGCCCGGCGATAAATCGATTTCACACCGCTACGCAATGCTTGCGGCACTGGCGGAGGGTCCTTCGAAGATCACGAACTATTCGACCGGCGCCGACTGCCATTCGACGCTGGGCTGCGTACGCACGCTCGGAATCGAAGTGGAAGAGCAGGGCACAACCGTGACCGTACATGGGCGCGGGCTTGAAGGATGGAGGGCGCCGGGAAGCGATCTGGATGCAGGCAATTCCGGTTCGACTATCCGGATGCTTTCAGGGTTGCTCGCGGCACAACCCTTTGACAGCTGCATTTTCGGCGATGAATCTTTGTCGCGGCGGCCCATGGGCCGTATCATCAAGCCACTGGAACAGATGGGCGCGCGGATCGAAGCGCAACAGAATCAGTTTCCCCCGCTCGTCATTCACGGAACCGGGTTGCACCCCATCGATTACACGCTGCCAGTGCCCAGCGCACAGGTAAAGACGTGCGTGCTGTTCGGCGGGCTGTTCGCCTCCGGACAAACGGTTGTGCGAGAGCCCGTGCGCTCACGCGATCACACCGAGATCGCGTTGCGTGAGTTCGGCGCGGAGCTGCAGGTGAGGAAGAGGGTCATCACCCTCGAAGGCAGGCCCCGCCTGACGGGACGCGAACTGATTGTTCCGAGCGATCTTTCGTCCGCGGCGTTCTTTCTGGTGGCCGGGCTTCTGGTGCCCGGATCGCATTTGCTGATCGGAAATGTCGGACTAAACCCAACCCGTTCGGCGCTGCTCGATTTCCTGCTTTCGATCGGCGCGCCGGTCAAAGTATTGAAGATCGAATCGGTGAACGGCGAACCGATCGGCGACATCGAAGTGCGGTACGCGCCCGTACGCGGGGGTGTAATCGAAAAGGAACTGGCGGCGGCGTTAATCGATGAGATTCCGGTGCTGGCCGTTCTCGGCGCGGCATCGGAAGAAGGTCTCACGATCCGCGACGCGCAGGAGCTTCGGATCAAGGAAACCGACCGCATCGCGACCGTAGCCGACAACTTCAAACGCATGGGCATCGAAGTCGAAGTCACTCCCGATGGAATGAAAGTGCCGGGCAGGCAGAAGTTCCGTGCCGCCTCATTCGACTCGTTCGGAGATCACAGAATCGCGATGGCGTTTGCCATCGCGGCGCTGCGGGGCGATGGTGAATCCACGATCGCGAATGCGGAAGCGGCTTCGGTCTCGTTCCCCGAGTTCTGGAATATCCTAAACGGCATTGCCGACTGAACTGGCATGCGCGGCCACGGCATGTTGCGGAACCGGGCGGCCCACGCGCATTTCTTTCCAGTTATAGTCGAATTCCCTGCCGCAATCGAGACAGACAACATAGGTACCTTGCCGGCTCGATTCGGAAGATAACTGAGTTCTGCGAGATGGGGTCAGAGGAAAGGTTGTCCTGGCGTGAGAACAACCAAAAAGCGAATTCAGCAGTGATTGGATCATAAACTCCCTTGGTAATCGCTTACTGTGATTCAGTGGCGGTGTACTCGGTTTCATAACAGCAGGTCTGGTACCACGCGAGCGGGCACCAGTGCTGATTAGTACAGAGTCAATGGAATCAAGAGAGTTGAGCTGCAATCGCGTCGGCGATCTGATGACCGTGAAACCGGCCGTTTTCGATAAAAATCTCGTTTGTATGCATGCCTGCAACAATTACCCCCGCCAGAAACACTCCCTTACGGTCACTTTCGAGGGAATTCGAATCGGTTCGGGGTTTCTGTGTATCTGGTTCCAGTACTATGCCGTTGGCATTAAGAAACGTTAAGTCGGGACTGTAACCGATCATGGCGAATACAAAGTCGTTCGGCACGACGATGTTACTTTCCGGTGTCTGAATCTCGACACGGTCCGGGAGGATCTTAGTAACCGAGGAATTGAAATATGCCTTCACTTCGGCGTTTTTGATACGGTTTTCAATATTCGGTTTAATCCAGTATTTAACGTGTTTGTGGATACCAGCGCCCCGATGCACCAGGGTTACCCGCGCCCCCGTCCAGTAAAGCTCGAGAGCCGCGATGGCCGCTGAATTCTTCGCACCGACGACCAGAACGTCATGATTGTAGTAGGGGTGGGGTTCCTTGTAATAGTGAATTACCTTGGGAAGATCCTCACCTGGAACGTTCAGGAGATTCGGAACGTCGTAATAACCAGTAGAAACAATCACTTTCTTCGCTCTATAACAATGCCGCACCCCGAAGCGATCGATTGCGGGAAGGGTGAAAGCTCCATCCGTCCCGTCGATCGACTCTACCCGCTCATACTGATGAACATCAAGGTGGTAGTGCTGGGTTACACGCCGGTAATACTTCAGCGCTTCGGTACGAGTAGGCTTCTCATACATGCTGGTCATGGGAATATCACCAATCTCCAGAAGCTCCGGAGTAGTGAAAAACGTCATGTGGGTCGGGTAGTTATAGAGAGAGTTGACGAGGCAACCCTTGTCGACGATCATGACATTCAAGCCACGGCGTTTCAGTTCGATTCCGCAGGCGATACCGGTAGGGCCCGCGCCTATTACGATGGCGTCGAATTCCGGAAGATCGATCACAGTTTGCCTTCGATCCCGGCGGTCAGATCCTCCAGCGCCATGGGCAGCGCCGCGGCGTCTTTGCCGCCGCCTTCGGCCATGTCGGGGCGGCCTCCCCCTTTGCCTCCCACTGCCTGAGCCAGCGTGCCGACGAGTTTGCCGGCCTGGATGCGCTGCGTCAGGTCTTTTGTGACGGCAGCGACGATGGAGACGGCTCCGTCCTCAACAGAGGCCAGGACGATTACGGCGGATTTCCACTTGTTGCGGAAAGCATCGGCCAGCGTGCGCATCTGCTGGCGATCCAGACCCTCGACCTGAGCGACGAGGTATCTGGCTTCATTTTTCTGCTTCGCCTTCGATTCCAGATCGCGCACGGCGGATTGCGCGAGGCGGGTCTTGAGCTGATCGATCTGGCGTTCCTGATTGCGCTTTTCGGCAAGGAGACGTTCGACATGTTCCAGCAACTCCGGTTCGGCCACGCGCAGGACGCCCGCCATGCGGTGGAGCGCCTCACCCGACTCCTGGAAGCGGGTGACTGCACCTTCGCCCGTCATGGCCTCGATACGCCGGACGCCGGCGGAAATACTGCTCTCGGAAACGATTTTGAAGACACCGATGTCGCCGGTGCGCGTGACGTGAGTGCCGCCGCAGAGTTCTTTACTAAAATCCGGGATGGAAACGACGCGGACTTCGTCGCCGTATTTTTCTCCAAACAAGGCCATGGCACCGGTGGAGAGAGCCTGATCGATTGGCATCACGTCGGTGGTTACGGGAGTGTTGCGCAGAATTTGACCGTTGACGAGACGCTCGACTTCGAGGATCTCGGCGGGATCGAGCGCGGCGTAATGCGTGAAATCGAAACGAAGCCGTGGCGGCTCGACGACGCTGCCCGCCTGCTTGACGTGCGGACCCAGAACCTGGCGCAGGGCGGCGTGGAGGAGATGGGTCGCGGTGTGGTTGCGCATGGTGGCCCAGCGCTCCGGGCTTCCAACTTCGGCGCGCAGTTCATCGCCTGTGTGGATGGGTGCGACGGTTCGGATCTTGTGGACCGTCAGGCCGGGAACCGCAGGGCGCGTGTCTTCCACGATGGCTACGGTTTCGCCGGTGTGTGCGTTGTAAAGAGTGCCGCGATCCCCGATCTGACCGCCGGTTTCGGCGTAGAACGGAGTCCGATCGAGGACGATCTCGCCTTCGGAGCCGGCAGAGAGGGCGTCAGTGAGATGTTGATCCACCAACAGACCTTTGACGGTGGAAACGGCATCGAGCCTGTCGTAACCGAGGAAACGCGTGCGGCCTTTTTCGAGTAATTGCCGATAGGCCGGGGCGATCGTGCCCTTCTCTCCGCCTTTCCAGCTGGCGCGGGCGCGTTCGCGCTGAAGGTGCATCTCGGCTTCGAAGCCGGCGCGGTCGATCTCGACGCCACGCTCGCGAGCGATGTCTTCCTGCTCATCGAGAGCAAGACCGAAGGTGTCGTAGAGTTTGAACGAGACAGCGCCGGGGACCGTTCCGTTACTGAGGCGGGCGATTTCATCGCTGAAGACCTTTTCCGCCACGAGGAAGGTGGTGGCGTAGCGGTGCTCTTCATCCTTCACGACGCGAGCAACGCGCTGAACGGATTCCATGAGCTCCGGGTAGGCGGGACGCATTAACTCCGCGACGAAACCGGTGAGTTCGTAAAGATACGGCTCTTGCCTGCCGATGAGGCGGGCGTTGCGCATGGCGCGGCGCATGATCTTGCGCAGCACGTAGCCGCGGCCGTCGTTCGAGGGCAGCACGCCATCGTGAATCAGGAAGGCGGTGGCGCGGGCGTGATCGGCATTGATGCGGAGGGCGGTGTCGGTTTTCGGATCGGCCCCATATTCCACTCCGCAGAGTTCTCCGGCGCGTTCGACGATGGGCAGTAACAGGTCGCAATCGTAGTTCGAAAGCTTGCCCTGCATGATGGCGGAGAGGCGTTCGAGGCCCATGCCGGTATCGATGGAGGGATGCGGCAGAGGCGTCATGGCGCCCGATGCGTCGCGATTGAACTGCATGAAGACGAGATTCCAGATTTCGACAAAACGCCCTCCGCCATCGAGCGGGAACTGTTCCTGCTCGCGGCCGGGATCGGCGGCTTCGGGACCGAGATCGTAGTGGATTTCAGAGCAGGGGCCGCAGGGGCCGGTATCGCCCATCTGCCAGAAGTTGTCTTTTTCGTCAAGGCGGAAAATGCGGTCTTTGGGGACGCCGGCGACCTGCTGCCAGAGGCGCTCGGCTTCGTCATCTTCGCGGAAAACGGTGATGTAGAGCTTGTCTCTGGGGAGGCCGTAATCCTTCGTGATGAGGTCCCATGCGAACTCGATGGCTTCGGCTTTGAAGTAGTCGCCGAAGGAGAAGTTGCCGAGCATTTCGAAGAACGTGTGGTGGCGGCGGGTGTAGCCGACGTTTTCGAGATCGTTGTGCTTGCCGCCGGCGCGGACGCATTTCTGGGAGGAGGCGGCGCGGGTGTAATCGCGCTTTTCGAGCCCCTGGAAAACCTCCTTGAACTGGTTCATGCCGGCGTTGGTGAAGAGCAGAGTGGGGTCGTTGGCGGGCAGGAGAGAGCCGCTGCGGACGATACGATGCCCGCGGGCGTGAAAGAAGTCGAGGAAGCGCTGACGGATATCGTTGCCGGTCACAGGGGTCCTTTTCAATTAAACGGTGGATAGTTCAATTATATGAGCCGGTTGCGGCGGTTGCGGTGGTAACGGGCTGTTCGAGGGGCGGGAGTGCTGGCCTGGGCAGCTCGGGTTCGGTGCTCGAAGGATGGGTTTGTTGGGTTGTTTCGGATAGCGTCCTTTTGTTTTCAATGAGTTGTTGGGTTCGTTCGTTAATAATTACTTTTTCGAGATGGGTTCTTTCGGGCGATCCGGCGCGGTCGGCGTGAAGTTCGCGGAGGCGGTTCCTGGCGCGGGAATACTCGCGGGCGCAGCGGGAATCGAAGCGGTTGAGGAGTTCGAGCGCGCAGGAGCCGTCGGTGAGCGCGCGAAAGGCGAAGGCGAGCGGGGTATCCCGAGATTCAGGGTCAATGCGGGATTCCGCCTCTTTCATTGCGTGGTTCAGGATTTCCGTTTCGAGGTTCCAGAGGCGGGTGCGACGCCAGTGAGAGAGCGCCAGAGTTTTGACGAGGGCGTACTCGAGTTCCGATTGCGGCTGGAGTTCGTAGAGGTAAGGGGCAAGGAGTGCGGCGAGTTCGCTGTCCGAGGCGGGTTCGGGGAAGAGGATGCGGGCGCGCAGGCCGTGGCGGAGATTGTTGCGGGAGGAGTTGGCTCTGCCAGGGGTTGAGACCGGTCCGCGGGATTTGGCGCCATTGGCGCGGGCGGCGGCGGCACGGCGTTCGGAGGTTGGGCGCGGGGATAGCATTCCGGCTCTATTGTGCGGCCGGGGATGGTGGGGTTTTGGCGACAGGTTCGCCATCGCATTGTGTTTTTAACGGTTTGGCGGTGGAAATTATTGGGAAATGTTTGTGACGGCCTTGCGTGAGGGCCCCCTGACGGAGGAGAACCAGCGGTTTCTTTTTTCTAGCATCCACCGGCGAGCCGCTGAATGCGGCGCCGTTCGGGGAGGTCGCGAAAGCGGCACCTAACGCTCACCTAACGCTGCTCCACTCGCTTTGTCCGTCTGACCCGCTCCACCAAGGCGCTGAACGCGGAAAGGCCTTTCAACGAATCCCATCGCGGTTCCATTCCGAGATGCAACAGCCAGTCGCATCGTTCGTCCGCTGCTTCCCTTAAACTCGAAATCGCCTTCTCTGCATCTCCCAGGCCGGTGTGAATCAACGCATTGCACCAGGAACTCACAAACCGGCTCCGCCGCATCCCGTCAAGCCGATTGAGGCAGGACTTCGCTTTGGAGATCCTTCCGGTGACAGCGAGCACGTGACCCAGACATGACAAGGCAACCGGCGAGGGCTCCAGAGCGTACGCTGCTTCGAAAGAACGCACTGCCTTCAGATGCTCGCCGACCGCCTGATATGAGACCCCAAGCATGACTTGGCCCGGGGGAAACCGGTTATGGAATCCAACGGTCTTTTCGCCGTGGCGAATCGCGTCGTCAAAGTGGCCCATGAAGTAACGAAGCCATCCGGCGGTTCCATGGATCATCGGCGAATTTGGCGAAAGCCTCCGAGCTTCATCGATGGCCTGTAGACTCTCCGGCCACCTGCCGGAGAAAAGAAAAACGTGGGCGAGACCATGAAAAGCGGCGACGCACTCTGAATCGAGCGACAGCGCTCTCCGGTACTTCGCTTCGGCGCCAGCAAGGTCCCACTCGAATATCAGCTCGATTTTACCTAAGGTAGCGAGCGCGGCAGCCAGAGCCTTGTCGTTCAAGGCAAGTTTCAGTGCTGCTCGCGCAGCTCCATACGCCTCCTCAAGGATCTGAACTGGCGAAAACGTCTGGTAACCGGTATGGCCCAGCACGATCAGGCAGTCCGCTTTCGCGAGAAGAGCTTCGACAAACTGCGGACATTGCTCAGTCACATACCGGAAATGTTCCAACGCCCGCCGCAGAGACGCTTCTGTGCGCAGGCGAGACTCGTCAAGTCCCACCGCATGCCGAGTGAGCGTCTCCAGGTCCAATCCCTCCGGATTCGGGGTATTTGTGTTCCTCGAAAGTGGCTTGCGAAAAGAGTAGCCAACCCCGGGAATATTCTGAACGCAATCGCTGAATTCCTCCAGTGCGCGTTTCAGGTCGTTCGCGGTCTGGATTATTGTGTGCAGGGTCACGTCGGAATCGCCCCACACGCGCTCGATCAACTGGTCGTATGAAACGGGATCGCCTCCCGCGTCCATTAGAGCCTTGAGGAGCCGGAACCGGCGTTTGCTCCAGCCTGGAATGGGCTCACCGTCTCGCAGTATTCTTTGCTCCTTTATGTCGAGCGAAAGGCGGTCAAAGCGATGCTGATCTCTTGAAAACATTGCGTTTCGGTTCGAAATAGAACCTTTGCCTGAGTTTTGCTCGATCGAAACTGGCTCTTATACTACCATTGCTAACACTCGTCGCCAGGTGCTTGTGCTGCCTACCGCCGGGCTAGTGATTTTGTATTTTGTGCAGAAAACACCGAAGGCCAACATCACCGCATCCGCCACTTGGACCAAGAGTGACCGGGGACTCTCGGGACATCATCTGCTACGCTACCTCGGCCCATACCCGCGAAGAATGTCGAATGCCTGGCTGGTGCTCCTCCTCATATTCATGGCAACAGCTTCAGCTGCGAAAGCCGCCGGGAGCTTCACGATTTCGGTGTCGCCAACCACGGGAACGGTCACGCAGGGCAACAGCGCGACCTATTCAGTGACGGTAACGAGCCACAGCGGGTTCAACAGCGGCGTGCTGCTGGAAGTTCTGAATCTGCCCACGGGTTACGCAAGCGCGGGCTTCAGTCCGGGGCCGACAGTGACGCCGCCGGCCAACGGATCGATCACCTCGACCCTGACGGTGGCAACCAATAGTTCCACGGCCACGGGAACGGCGTCGATGACAGTGCGTGCTTCCAGTGCCGGCCAGACCACGCAGACGCAGGGGATCAGCCTGACCGTGAATGCGGCGGCGGCCGGGAGCTTCACGATTTCGGTGTCGCCGGCCACGGGGACGGTC
>Ga0207933_1001170_pt1 | contig 21149 bp, 16 predicted proteins | sample NGESurdeep092012_4_FD_184488 | JGI IMG/M metagenome (GOLD analysis project Ga0207933, IMG submission 184488) | Arctic peat soil microbial communities from Barrow, Alaska - NGEE Surface sample F53-3 deep-092012 (SPAdes) | ecosystem: Environmental > Terrestrial > Soil > Wetlands > Peat ...
ATTCATGGGCCGAGCCTCCTCAGTTTGTTTTGGTTCTTGCTGGAACCCAATTCAACCTATCAGAGGCTTGGCTCTTTTTCGCTTTTCAGCCCTGCTTCACCTACTCCGCTAATTTGGACAGCAATGAGTTCCTCGACCTCGTTGGTCGATAGCGTTAGATGGCCGCCGTCATCCGCTTTATTACCAAAATCCATTGGAGATAAGTCGGTCAGCGGCACCATGGCCTTTTTTACAATGACGTCACGCTCGGGAATGAGGTAAGCATTGATGTAACCGACGTCGCGCTTGACCGTTTTTCCCCCTTCGCCCTCGACGAACAAAGAAGCCGGCCCGCTTGCACCTGCAAGACCCACGATTACGACGGTTACACCCGCCTTCTCACTGGCGAGATTCGACCATTTGAAAGATGTATACGCGAAGGAAATTCTGCGCCCAATACCAAAGATCAACGGCCATAGGAACTGAACTTGCTGACCCTGGCAGATTGAGTTGGTGCTGACCAGCGCGCTCGCAGCCCCCGTAGCAGCGCCGAAATCAGTCGCCTTCATGAACCAACCAGCGACGTAGTCTAGTGATTTCCAATTGCCAGTCCTTCCTTGGAAAATCCTCGTCAAGTCAGCCTTCTGTTCGGCTGTCTGCCAGTTACTTCCGCGATAGGGTGGGTTCCCGCAGATATACGTCTCCCCCCCTTCATTTTTGAAATCGATCTCGGCTTGATCGAGCGGTGTGGAAAACAGATCATCTGCCAGCAGTTTCACGCTACTGCCGGTGGGCGGGCAGATGCTGAGCCAATCGAGCCGCAGAGCATTGCCGCAGGTAATCCAGTTCATCGCATCGAGTGGAAGAAACTCGGCCAGCGCCTCCTTCTGACCCCGATACAGAACATCGCACTGGTACTCGGCGATGATCAGCGCAAGCCGGGCGATCTCGGCCGGAAAGTCACGCAGCTCGATGCCGCGGAAATTAGTGCGAGGGATTTCGGTTCGAAGGTCTGGCTCACCGCGACGCAGGTTGATCTCTGCCTCAATAGCCCGCATTTCCTTATAGGCAATGACCAGGAAATTGCCTGACCCGCACGCCGGATCGAAAACGCGGATTCTCGACATACGCTTGCGCAGGTTCAGCAGCATGCGGGCGTTGTCGCCCGCCGCATCCAGCTGTGCGCGCAGATCGTCCAGAAAAAGCGGGTTCAGCACCTTCAGAATATTGGGCACGCTCGTGTAATGCATGCCGAGCGCGCCGCGCTCTTCATCGTCAGCTACCGCCTGGATCATGGAGCCGAAAATGTCCGGGTTGATTTCACGCCAGCTCAGCTCACCCGCATGCAACAAATAAGTCCGCGCCATGCGCGAAAAGCGCGGCACCTCCGTACTACCTGAAAACAGCCCGCCGTTGACGTACGGGAACGTATCGGCCCAGAGCGGCAACTTCGCGCCAGCGCGGTCCGCAATCTTAACGTTCATGGCACGAAACACGGCGCCAATCACATCATGAGTGTTGGAAGAGTCGCGTGCGCTCATCTGTTCCACCGTTTTTGTGAACAGCCCTTCCCCGTTGAAGATGTCCGTATCCTCGGCAAAGAAGCAGAAGATCAGCCGGGCCATGAAATGGTTCATGTCATGCCGGCGCGCATCGGTCGCCCATTCCGGGTTGTCCTTCAGCAACTCGATGTAGAGCTTGTTGAGCCGCCCGGTAGCCCGAACGTCGATGGGATTGTCCTTGATCTCCTTGATGGTGGAGATACCGGCCAGGGGCAGGAAAAAGCCGAAATGCCGGGCGAAATCACCGTAGTCCGCTGCGATCGTTTCGCCGCTGGCGAGGTCTTCCGCCTCCAGCGTTTCGCCATCGGTTGCAAGGACGAACTTCGCCTTCGCAGCGGTCGTCTTGGGACTCTTCCGCAGCGCCGTCAGCGTTTCGCCGGCCATGCCCGATTCGCAAACGGCGATATGGATGTTGTTACGCTGAAGCACACCGCCGGGCACATCGGAGGCGTTCGATTCGCCTTTACGCAGGCGCTTGATAGTGGTTTCTTTATTGCCGAACGCAGCAAGAAAAGCAAACGGAAACTCGGCAGCATCGAAAGGCTGACTTGCCAAAGCCGATACCGCCACCTCGATTTCGACTGCGTTCATAGGACTGTTTTCCTGGTGGGGCCGGAGTTTCCGAAAATCGCGGGGCGTCCAAAGATAGTAATGATATCTGATGCTCAGTCATTCACGCGGGGCCACGAAATTCTTCTGATGAAAGCAAAGAACTTACCCTGGGATCGAAGAGGCTTCCGTTTTTCCGTAACGCATAATAGGCACGTAACTCGAAAGCGCAGCATCGAAGCCGGTCTTCCTCGCCGTGAAGGTGTTCGAAGACTTGGGCTTCACGGTTCTTTGAAAATTGAATATCCCATCCCCAGCCTGGATCCGATCGTCGGTCCGAAGGCTTCCGTGTATACGAACGAACCCAATTTTATGGTTTAAGTAGCAGAAAACAAAAGAAACCAATTGGGTTCGTTTGGGTTCGTTTTTTGGCTCCGCAATGGCGTCGCTAAGCCGCGATCTGGACCGGCTCCGCGAGCGATCCGAAGACCGACCCGATATGTCCGATTGCCCCGGTATAGTTCGCTGCCGGGGAACTGGAACGGGCCATCGAAAGCATCGGCGCGATAAGATGGCCAGGTGCCGGCAGTTGAGCGTGCCGGTCAGCTCTACGATGATTTCAAAATTGCTTCTTGCTGGCGTTATCGGACTCCTTTTCACCGAAGCGTCGGCGCAAACACCCAATGCGCCACCTGCCCCCCGCTGGCCCGCTAACGGTGTCATTCCACCAAACCTGGCGTACCAATACGTCTTTCTGGACAGCGGCGGCGATATCGTCGTCGCCCTGCCAGTACAGGACGGAGGCTCTCGACAGGTCGTACGCGTGCCGTGGCACAACAAACTCGCGGTGGAGATCCAGGTCGCCTCGAGTATGGCCGATGGCGTCTATCGATATGATTACAGCCTGAATAATACAACCGCATCGAAGGATGCTGTCACAACGTGGCAACTGGTTGTTCCTGCCGATGACCCCGCCTTTCTCATCTCTCGCGACCTCTGGTTTGGCGGAAGAAGCATGGTTCCAATTGCTACGCAGTTCCTCTTCGACTGGGTGCCTCCAGGTGTCTTCGCAATTTGGGGTGTATCGGACGAGAGTAAACCGCTTATGCCCGGGCAGGTAGCGTCGGGCTTCTGGATCTCTTCCGCATATAAACCGGGACTCACAACCGCGTACGTCGCGAGTGCGATGCCCTTCAGCGCACCTTCGGGGTGGCCCGACGCGGTGCTGGAACAGCTTTCGCGTCTTGGCGATCGCGCCTGGAGCGATCAGCATATAATCACGATCGGGCCACGCTTCCTGCCCACCGCTTCGCGAGTAGCGATCGCCGCGGACTTTGCTCGTGGTATTCAGAAATTGATCGAGACCCGGCAGGTGAATCCGGATTCGGCACTTCTGGACGAAATCCTCGGTAAACTCAGGAATTTTCGAGAAGAGGACGGGGACTTGGCATTTGCTGCCCAGCCGGTGGGTCGATTCGAGGTCGAGTTAAGTCAGGCGCTCAGCATCAGCCTCAAGCGCTGAGGGCCGCCGCCTGAAACAAACACCGCGCGGAAGATTTGTTAGGCCGAAGACTTGCATTACGTACAAACGAACCCAATAAGTTACTGAAAACAAAAGAAACCGATTGGGTTCGTTTGGGTTCGTCTAAGCCGCGATCTGGATCGACCGCGCCAGCTTGATCGCCGGGTTCAACAGCAACTGATCCAGCACATCCTGCGACACCAGCGTGTCCGTCGCCACCACCGCGATCGATCGCATCGGGCTCCCGGAGTCGCTGCGCCCCAGAGAGAAGTTGGCGATATTGATCTGGCTCGATCCGAAGACCGAACCGATATGTCCGATCACTCCCGGTACGTCCAGATTCTTCGTGAACACCAGATGCCCCGCCAGCGGAGCCTCGCAATAGATTCCGTCCACGTGAATGAGCCGCGGTTTCCCCAGAACCACCGCGCCCTCCACGGTCGTAATGCCCGCATCCGTCTCCACTTCCAGCCGGATCGTATCCAGGTGCGCCGAGCGTTTGTCATGCACCTCGGCCACATTCCAGCCGCGGTCCGAAGCGATCTGCATGGCATTCACCACGTTGGCCTTCGAAGCCGCGGTCGAGCGATTGAGCACTCCCGCCAGTCCCGCATTCCGCAGCAGCGTCGTGTTCAGATCCGCCACGTTGCCGTAATAGGTGAGGCGAACGGCAGTCGGATTCCCGAAGGACAGGTGCGCGGCAAAGTTGCCCAGCCGTTCTGCCAGATCCACATAAGGCCCGGCACTTTTGTATTGCTCGGGCGACATAGCCGGCATGTTGACCGCATTGATCGCGACGCCGTTTTGCAGATACTCCACAACCTGTTCCGCGATGCGCACGCCAACAATCTCCTGCGCTTCTTCAGTCGACCCGCCGATGTGCGGCGTTGCGAGAACCTGATCGAGCGCGAACAGCGGAAAAGAGGAATCGGTAGGCTCCTTCAGAAACACATCCAGCGCGGCGCCCGCCACCTGGCCCGATTCGATGGCTTCTTTCAACGCGCCCTCGTCCAGCAATTCGCCGCGCGCGCAATTGACGATCCGCACGCCTCGCTTCATCTGCGCAAAAGCCTCTTTGTTCAGAAACTTATCCGTCTCCGGCGTCAGTGAAACGTGAACCGTGATGTAATCGCTGTTCTTGTACAGATCCGGAAGACTCACCAGCTGGATGCCGAGGTCCTTCGCGATTTGCGCCGTGACATACGGATCGTGCGCGAAAATACGCATCTCGAATGCCCGCGCGCGTTTCACCACTTCGCGTCCGATACTGCCCAGACCGACGATCCCGATCGCTTTGCCGCGCAGTTCGCTGCCGAGGAACTTCTTCTTCTCCCATTTGCCCGCTTTGGTGGAAGCGCTCGCCTGAGGGATGAAACGCGCCATCGAAAGCATGAGCGCGATGGTGTGCTCCGCCACCGACACGGCGTTGCCTCCGGGCGTATTCATCACGAGGACGCCCGCGGCCGTCGCGGCCTGGAGGTCGACGTTATCGACACCCACTCCCGCGCGCCCGATCACGCGCAGCTTCGGAGCCTGCTTGAGCACGTCCGGCGTGACCTGCACCGCGCTCCGCACAATCAGTGCGTCGGCGTTCGCCAGATGTTTCGCAAACTCCTTCGGGTTGGAAACCACAACTTCCCACCCAGCCTGTTTCTGAAATAGTTCGATACCGGCGTGAGCCATGGGCTCAGCGATCAGTACGTTCATTATGCGTTTGCCTTTGCCTCTTCGTAAACCCGCTGAACGGCAGCGACACCTTTGCCGAGTTCGATATTGTGACCATTCGCCCGGAGAATCAACTCGAGTCCCGCGATCACGCCAAACATATCGGCGAAATCGAAGTAACCGAGGTGCGCCATGCGGAAGATCTGGCCCTGCATACTACCCTGTCCGTTGGCGATGATGGCTCCAAACTGCTCTTTAAAGCCCTTCACGATCACCTTGGAGTCCATGCCGGCCGGGGCTTTCACCGCCGTAACGGAGCTGCCCGGGCGCTTCGCGAAAACTTCCAGACCGAGTTCGACACAAGCCTCGCGCGTGCCTCGGGCGAGAAGTTGTGCGTTCTCAATCAGGTTGGCCACCCCAACTTTCCTGATGTATTTCAGGGATTCGCCCAGAGCCAGAATCAGCGACGTTGCCGGGGTCCAGCTGGAATCGTTGGCGTCGGCGCTCTTCTTCTCTTTTTTCAGACTGAAATAGTAGTGCGGCAGAGTGGCCGTGTCGGCATGCTTCCATGCCTTCGCGCTCACGGACAGGAATGCCAGCCCGGGCGGAATCATAAACGCTTTCTGAGAACCGCCAATCACCACATCGAGGCCCCAGCCATCGATATCGAGCGGCATGGTGCCGATACCGGTAATCGCGTCCACCACGAAGATGGCATCGGTGTTTTTCACGATCCCGGCGATCGTCTTGACATCGTGCTCGGCCCCCGTCGAAGTCTCGGAAGCTTGTATGAAAACGCCCTTTGTCGCGGGCTCGGCTTTGAGCGCCGCTTCAATGCGATCCGGCGTCACTACGTCGCCGTACTCGGCTTTGAGCACGTTGGCGTCGAGGCCGTAAGCCTTCGCAATCTCGGCCCAGCGCTCGCCGAATTTCCCTGCGGAGCAGACAACCACCTTATCTCCGCGCGAGAACAGATTCGAGACGGACGCATCCATCGCGCCCGTGCCCGATGCCGCGAAACACAACACGTCGTTTGAAGTGCCGTACACTTCCTTCAGGTCCGCGAGTGCCGCTTTGTATATATTCCTGAACTCTTCGGTGCGGTGATGGATATCCGAAGCCATCATGGCGTGAAGAGCGGGTGGATACAAAGGGGTGGGGCCCGGTGTTAACAACCGCTGCTTGCGAATGTGCATGGAAAGGATTTAGAGTCTTTAGAATATCAAACGCATGTCACTTCCAGACCAGATACAGAAAGACCTTGTAACGGCGATGAAGGCTCGCGACGAGGTCAGGTTGAGCACCATCCGCATGATTAAGACCGCGCTCCGGAAGGCTCACGTGGATTCGCCGAAGCCCCTGGACGATGCCGCCGACCGGCAGATTCTGAAGAGTCTCGTCAAACAGCGCATCGACGCGGCGGAGATGTTCCGCAAAGGCGGACGCGAGGAACTCGCCGTCAAAGAGGAGGTGGAAAGGCAGATTATCGAGAGCTATCTGCCCGCCGCCGCGAGCGAGGCCGAGACCCTGGCGGCAATTGACGCCGCGATTGCTGAGATTGCTGAGACCGGCGCCACGTCGGCCAAACAAATGGGCCTCGTGATGAAAGCCGTGCAGGCGAAACTCTCGGGCAAGACGGTCGATGGCAAATTCATCAGCGAGCAAGTGAAGGCGAGACTCGCATGACCCACAAGCCGTTCGTCCCGGCGAACGTCCGGATGAAGGAATTCACGCTGCGGGCCGTGCTGCTCGGCCTCGTGATGTGCGTGGTGCTGGGCGCGGCCAATGCTTACCTCGGATTGCGCGCCGGGCAAACCATCGCCGCAACCTATCCGGCGGCCGTCATCGGGATGGCCGTGCTGCGCATCTTCAAGGGCACCATCCTCGAAGAGAACATTGCCCGAACGGCCGGGTCGATCGGCGAGTCGGTGGCGGCGGGCGCTATTTTCACCATTCCTGCATTCATTATTTCCCGCTCGTGGCTCGATTTTTCACCTGGGACAGCTTACTGGAAATCCACCTCGCTGATGCTGGTCGGCAGCGTGCTGGGCGTGCTGTTCGTCTCGCTCGTGCGGCGCGCGCTCGTCGAAGATCCGGAGTTGCCTTTCCCGGAATCGGTCGCGGCCTCGCAGATTCACAAAGCCGGGCAGGCCGGGGCGGAGGCCGCGAAGTATCTGTTCTACAACATGGCGTTCGGCTGCGCCGTATTTCTGGGCGGCGCTTTCAACTTCTTCGCGACGGATAAAGATTGGGTATTTCCGGTCGGCAAAATCGGGAAAAGCCTGCTGCGGCTGGGTCCTCCGGGCACGAAGGACGTGCTTGTGACCGGTGGCTCGACCGTGTTTTCCGGGCCTACCGTCAGCCCCGCTTACATCGGTGTCGGTTACGTCATCGGGCCCGTGCTCGCATCGCTCAACTTCTCCGGCACCATCCTCGCGTGGGGCCTGCTGATTCCCCTGCTGATGTATTTCATGGGCCCTCAGCTGCATGCCTTGATGCCGGCCAATGCGGGCGACGAATCCTGGATTACCGAAGCGAACACGGTCTGGCGCTATATCGTGCGGCCCGTCGCCGTCGGTGGGATGCTGTTTGGCGCGGCTTACACGCTGTTCGGGATGCGCAAATCGCTGGGCGTGGGCCTCGCGCGCGCCTTTGCCGAGTTGAAAACGGGCGCGGCGCCGCCGGAGACGACCGAGCGCACCGAGCGCTATATGAGTTCCCGTGTAGTGCTGCTCGGGATTTTTGGCGTCTTCTGCGTGATGATCGTCCTCTACCGGTACCTCTCAGGAGGGATCGTGCCCGCGGTGGTGGCCGCCGTGGTCATGCTGAGTGTGGGCTTCTGTTTTGCCACGGTATCCGGGTATCTCGTGGGCGTGATCGGGTCCTCCAATAATCCGATTTCGGGCCTGACGCTCTCGACTGTAATCATCGCGGCGCTGCTGATGGTGGCGCTGGGCGTCTCCGGCACGAGCGGAGTGATCGCGGTGCTCGGAGTGGCGGCCGTCGTCTGCGTCTCAAGCGCGGTGGCGGGCGAACTGTTGCAGGATTTCAAGGTGGGATACATTATCGGCGGTACACCCCGCAGTATCCAGATCGTGGAACTGATCGCGGTGGTGGCGGCCAGCCTGGTGATGTATTTTCCGCTGCTGGTGCTCTACCAGGGCAACATCAACGCGGGCGGCAGCGGCTTTGGAGATAAAGCGCTGCCCGCGCCGCAAGCGGGCTTGATGGCGTCTCTCGCCCAGGGCATCGTGGGTGGCGATATGGCCTGGCCTTTGATCGCGGCGGGGATTCTGATGGGTGTCGCGCTCGTGATGATCGGCGTGAAAAGCCCCATGCTGGTGGCGATCGGCATGTACCTGCCGGTAGGGACGACGTTCGCCATTTTCATCGGCGGCATGGTGCGCTGGGTGTCGGATACGATCGCAACGCGGCGCGGGTTGAACGAAGCGCAGAAGCTCCGCGTGGAAAGCGTAGGCGTGCTGGCGGCATCCGGCATGATCGCGGGCGAGGCGCTGACGGGGCTCGTGACCGCCACCTTCAGCTTCGTGCGATGGAAAGTGCCGGTGATTTTTCAGAATCCGTCCTATATTGCGGGAATCGTCATCCTGCTGCTGCTGGCATATGTGCTGATCAAGGTGCCTCTCTCGAATGCGGGAAGCCCGGACGAGCCCGCGCCGCCCGCCGTGTTCGTCTAGGGTTTTTTCCGTGCGTGATAGCATTGAATCTTCCCTCCTGAACGATTCGTAATTAATGATTCGCGCCATCAAAGGAACCAGAGATTTATTGCCTCCCGAAACCGCGGTCTGGAACCGCGTGGAAAGGATCGCGCGCGAGGTTTTTCAGGTTTATAACTACCACGAAATCCGCACGCCGATCCTCGAAGAGACGCAGCTCTTCGCGCGCGGCGTGGGGCAGGAAACGGATATCGTTTCGAAGGAAATGTATACCTTCGACGACCGTGACGGCACCTCGGTCACGCTGCGTCCGGAGAACACGGCGTCGGTGATTCGCGCTTACATCGAACACCGGCTCGATCAGAAGCCTGGCGTGCTGAAGCTCTATTACATCGGCCCCATGTTTCGCCGCGAACGTCCGCAAAAAGGCCGCTACCGGCAGTTCTTTCAGATCGGGGCCGAAGCCATTGGCTCCGAATCGCCCTTTGTCGATGCCGAAGTGATTGAGATGGTGGTGGAGATTCTTTCGCGCGCCGGGCTGAGCGGCTTCAAGCTGCTGATTAATTCGGTCGGCGATGCGGCTTGCCGCCCGCTTTTCGTCGAAAAATTACGCGAGGCATTGCGGCCCGTGGCCTCGCGGTTGTGTACCGATTGCCAGCGGCGCGTGGAATCGAACCCGCTGCGCGTGCTCGATTGCAAAGTGCCCGAAGACCAGCCGATTATCGACACGCTGCCATCGATCCTCGATCACCTCTGCGGTGTTTGCGGCCCGCATTTCGCGGCCGTCGAAACGTATCTGCGGGATCGAGGCATCGAGTATGAGGTCAAGCCCAGACTGGTGCGCGGCCTCGATTACTACATGCGCACGACCTTCGAGGTGGTGCATGGAAATCTGGGCGCGCAGAACTCCGTGCTGGGCGGCGGCCGTTACGATGGCCTCGCCGAATCGCTGGGCTCGGGCGTGCCAGCGCCGGGGATCGGGTTTTCGATCGGCGAGGACCGCCTCGTGATGACCGTCGATCAGACAGCAGGGGAACCGCTCGATATCTTCCTCGCGCCCCTTGGAGAAGCGGCGTTGCTGCACGCCGGCGGGTTGGCACGGGATCTGCGGCGCGCCGGCGTATCGGTGGAAGTGGCCGCGAACGCGAAGCTCAAACGAGCCATGGAACTGGCCAACAAAGCCGGCGCGCGCTATGCCCTGATCCTGGGCGACGATGAAATTGCGGCAGGCCAGTATTCGCTGAAAGACATGCAGTCAGGCAATCAGCGGAGAGTATCGCGCGAAGAGTTATTTCAAGAGATCGGGAACGGAAACTAAGTGCATACCTATAGAACCCACACGTGCGGCGAACTCCGCGCGGAGCACGCCGGATCGGCGGTTCGTCTCTCCGGCTGGTTGCGGAACAGGCGCGATCACGGGGGCGTTTACTTCATCGATCTGGCGGATCACTACGGCACGACGCAGTTGGTAGTAGCGCCCGGCAGCGAAATGTACGATCGGGTGACTCGTCTTCCCAAGGAAACCGTCATTCGCGCGGACGGTACCGTTGTGCCCCGCGAGGAAGGCAAAGTAAATCCTCTGATGCCGACCGGCGGGATCGAAATCCGGGTGACGGAGATCGAGGTGCTCGGTCCCACGGAACCGCTCCCGTTCAACGTATTTCCCGAGAATCCCGTGCCCGAGGACTTACGGCTGACTTACCGGTTTCTGGATCTCCGGCGCACCAAAATGCACGCGAATATCCTGTTGCGTTCGCGCATTATTTCCAGCATCCGGCGCCGCATGGTTGACCTGGGGTTCCTGGAGTATCAGACTCCCACACTGACCGCTTCGAGCCCTGAAGGAGCCCGCGATTTTCTTGTGCCGTCGCGCCGCCAGCCAGGTAAGTTCTACGCGCTGCCGCAGGCCCCGCAGATGTTCAAGCAGATCATCATGGTGGCCGGTTTCGACCGTTACTTCCAGATCGCCCCTTGTTACAGAGACGAAGACGCCCGCGCGGACCGCTCGCCCGGTGAATTTTATCAGCTTGACCTCGAGATGAGCTTCGTCACGCAGGAGGATGTCTTCGCCGCTGTCGAGACTCTCCTGTCGGGAGTTTTCGAGGAGTTCAATCCATCGCGCGTCCGGACGCCCGCGCCCTTTCCCCGCATCGCGTATGAGGATGCCATGCGCCGCTTCGGGACGGATAAACCGGACTTGCGCAACCCTCTGGAGATTCACGATCTGACCGGGCTTTTTGCCGCCTCCGGATTCAAAGCTTTCGCGGGCAAGACGGTTAGAGCGATCCGCATACCCGAGGCTTCGAAGCAGTCTCGTTCTTTCTTTGACAAACTCGAAGAGCGCGCCAGGCTGGAAGGCGCCGCTGGCCTGGCGTGGCTGCTGGTCGAGCCTGGTAACACGTTCAAAGGGCCGATTGCCAAGTTCCTGACCGCCGGGGATGCGGCCGCGATTCTTGCGGAAACGGGCGCCAGACCGGAAGACGCAGTGATCTTTCTATCCGATACGGATACGGCCAAAGTATGCCGGATACTGGCGGGATTGCGCACCCATCTGGCGCAACTGCTGAACCTGATCGAACAGGATGTTTACCGGTTCTGCTGGATCGTCGATTTTCCGATGTACGAATACGATTCCGAGCACGAGAAGATCGATTTCAGCCACAATCCGTTTTCCATGCCGCAGGGTGGCCTCGACGCGCTGAACACGCGCGATCCGTTGACCATCAAGGCGTTTCAATACGACATTGTTTGTAACGGCTACGAGTTATCGTCGGGCGCGATCCGGAATCATAATCCGGAGATCATGTACCGTGCCTTTGAAATTGCCGGCTATGAACGGTCGGAAGTGGATCAGCGCTTCCGCGCGTTGATTAATGCCTTGAAGTTCGGCGCTCCGCCACACGGGGGAATTGCGCCGGGTGTGGACCGCATTGTGATGTTACTCGCGGATGAGCCGAATATCCGGGAAATTATCATGTTCCCGATGAATCAGAACGCCGAAGATCTGATGATGAACGCTCCGAATACCGTGCGCCCGGAGCAACTCCGGGATCTGCATATCCGAATCGTGGAGCCGGGTAAGAAATAGTCTTTCAAGGCCGCGCCGCGCGCTGACAGCAGCCGCCAGCACAGCAAACGATACCGTTTGACATTGCATCGCGAACGATCTCAATCAGGCCGCTGACAAATCGCGGATGGGTGCCCGCCGTTCCGGCGCGCACAAACTCGATGCCGCGTTCTCTGGCGAGAGTGGCCGCCTCCACGTCGAGGTCGTAAATGACTTCCATGTGATCGGAAAGGAAACCGATCGGAACCACTACCAGCCGTTTCGCTTCCGTTCGCCGGATGTAATCGCCGATATCCGGCCCCAGCCAGGGCTGCGACGGCGGGCCGCTTCGGCTCTGAAAAGCGAGCACAGGCTCGCCCAATCCCAATTGCCTGTTCACCTGGCGCGCCGCATCGCGCAGCTGTGCCTCATAAGGGCTCGACTGAGCCATCGAAAGCGGAATGCTGTGCGCCGTATAGACCACATCCGCGCCGGGGTTTTTGACCAGCGCCTCGCGCACCCGGTCGATCATGGTTTCGATGAAGCCAGGATGGTTCCAGAACGGCGGCAGTTTCTCGATTGGAGGCGCACCGGGTACCGCGCCGCGCGCGGCCTCGATATCTTCGCGATACTGCCGGCAACCCGAATAAGACCCGAACGCCGAAGTTGCGATGGCAAGCGCGGAGCGCACTCCATCGCCCCGCATCGTCCGCACCGTATCCACCAGCTGAGGGTTCCAGTTACGGTTACCCCAATAAACCGGCAGACCGACTCCGGCCTGCTCCAGTGCGGCAATCAACGCGCGGCACTGATCGTTAATCGGACTGCGGCCGCCGAAGCGGTAGTAGTGTTCGGCGACCGCGAGCATCCGTTCGCGCGGGACATTTCTGCCACGCAACACATTTTCGAGGAAAGGGATGACATCCTCGCGCTTTTCGGGTCCGCCGAAAGAGACGAGCAACAGGGCATCGTACCGGCTGGTGAAGGCAGACAAGTCTTCAGTTTAAATTAACGCCGGTCTTTATCGTGGTCTGTGTCGTCCGGCGGCTCGTTGAGAGCGCCGCGCACCTTCTCGCGGGTCTTGTCCAGGCCACGATCGATCGCCTTGCCGGCCTTGCTCGTGTCAATTTCGGCCTGATGGAGGGCCACGCGGGAATCGCGCTTCACCTGCTCCGCCGTCTGGCGCGCCTGGTCGCGGGCCTGGTCGTCCTGGCTCTGTGTGCAGGCTCCGAGAAGAATTGCGCAAAAGATCGCGGCGGCGAGTTTCATCGCGAGGTGTTAATGCAAATAAATGGCCAATCGCTACGCGGCTGACAGAGGCCCTTCGGAGTGCGAAAGCCGGCGCACCATGTTTTCGCGGCCGCGAATGGCGCTTGCCGCCGCGGAATCGAGCCCGATTTTGTAAAAAATGCCACCCGCAACGGAAGCAATTACGAGAATGCCCCAGAATATCAGCTCATTCCCGAATACCTCCCGAGCCCAATAGGCAAGGCCGATGGGCAGCAGCAGCACGGGGGCTGACCAGATACTCAGCGTTTGCACCCTGCTGGCCGTCCGGTTCATTTTTTCCGGCTCCATGGCCCGTGGCATTCGCACTGAGCAGATGTTGCCCGCGGCGAACCAGTAAAGGGATGCGATCAGTATGACGGCCACGGTTTCAGCGACCTTCCAGAGGGGCCACGGAAAACCCGCGACTCTGCCCACCGCCGCGACCGTCAGGACCTGTGGAATCAGCAGCAGGGCAACCGTGATGTTCTTGGCCACCAGCGCGTCGCGAAACCGGATGGGCCAGCAGAAGTATCCCTGCGCGGAGGAGCGGTCGAACCCGAAGGCATTCCAATAGCTGATCGGGCCCAGCATCAGCAGGCCATAAAGAGCCATCAGGGGCAAGGCGTTTTGAACGAAGAACGAGTCCGGCCGCGCGCCGCGCAGAGAGGGCAAAAAGATCACGATTCCGAAAATGCACGACATCCCCCAAGCCATGCGGAACCGGGGGATGCGGGTCAGGGTTCGCAACTCCTTTTCCACCAGAGCGGCCATGGGATCGGGAAGCAGGAGGGAGGGGAATCGGAAAAGGCGCTCGGCGAAGCCTCTCGTGCGGCCTGCTGCCGATTCGGGTTTGCTGCTGCCGTCATAGACGATATTCCCGTCGAACTGCCATTTTCCGAAGGCATACGCAGCGGCGAGAGAGGCCAGCGAGACCGCCGCGCTCCAGGCCACCGAATCGCGCAGCATCAGCCGCGCGAAGGCCGCCCAGGGCCAGAAGATTTGCGCCGGAGCGAAGCGGAACAGCCTGGAGGGCCTCGGGTTCATGAGGAACAGGGCTCGTGAGCCAAGCGCCGCCAAAACCACCACAAACAGGACGGCTTCTCTGAGCCGTGTTCCCCGGGAGAGTCTTTCCAGCATGCCGCGCATTCCGGCGGAGAGCAGAACGTTCACGGCTACGAAGATCGTGGCGCCGGCAAAGACGAACGGAGCGGTCTTCGCCCCATACAAAGGATTGTGCAGCAGCCCGATGGCAGCCCCAGTGACCAGAATCGGCATCTCGGCGCAGTTGGTGAGCCGCAGCAGGATCTCCACGGTGAATAGTTTTCCGCGTGGAATCGGGTAAGTCCGCAGCCTGCCCGAATCGAGCGATGCGCCGAAGCCCCCGCTCATCAGCGGCGCGAATTGCCAGTAAGCCATCGCGAAAAGCAATCCGCTCGAAAGCGCGGGGACAAAACGTGCCGCATTCCCGGGATCGGCGAAAAACAAAGCCACACCCGCCGCGAGAAGCGTCCAGAAGCCGTAGAACACCAGGCCCGTAAACGCGGAAAACACGGCTCCGCCACGCCGCGCGCCGCCTCGTGGCAACATGCTGAGCAACTGCGCGCGCAGGATTGCGGAAATTATCGCGGACCACCTGGGGCGGGCGTCGAACCGGCCGCATGAGGCCGGATAATATCCGCAATCAGATCCGGTTTGGCCTGATCCCGGATGAGGTGCGGATATTTCCCGCCACCGTGGTAATCGATGCTGAAGGTCTTGTAATATTCGCCATCTTTGACCAGCAGCACGATCGGCGCGGTACTTTTCACCGCGTCGCTCACCGCGACCCGCAAGACATTCTCCGTGAACTGGCGGCCATTGACCGCAACGATCTTAGTCGCGGGCGCGAGACCGGACCTGAACGCGGGCGTACCCAGGTGAACGTCGATAATATCGCCGTCGTCGCGCGCCGAGAGGCCAAGCGAATACGAAAGGTTCATGGTTTTGCGGATGCCTTCACGTGTTTTCCACAATTCTGACGGCTCCGGCGTATAAACCAGCTTGTACCCGCCGTTGAGAATCCCGTTGAGCGGTGCATGCGTGGATGTGGACTGCAGACGGCCGTTCAGGAACCCCGCCCAGTCATAAGGCTGAACCGCGTTGAGCATCCGCACGACGTCGGCAAAGGTGTAGGGCTTGACCTCCGGCCCCGTGCTCGGCGGGCCCGCGAAAGCTCTGCAGAAGTCCTCAATGGATTTAGTGCCGCGGCTGAGGGTGCGCAGGGTCACATCCACGTCCAGCCAGATCAGCGTTCCTTCTTCGTAGAAATCGGTGCCGCGCCGCAGGTCGGCATAATCGTTCCGGGCGTTGTACAGAGCCTGCGCGGCGACAGCCGTGTCTTCGAGCGGACGCCATGTCCGCCCCTCTTCGCGATCGAGCGCCGCCGCGTTGCGCGCCAGAGCATCGAGAAACTCCCGGGGCGTCCACAAACCGCTGCGAGACGTGAGGACCTCGCCCAGATACTCGGTGAGCCCTTCATAGACCCACAAAAGATCGCCCTTCATCGGCTCGTTGTAATCGGGCGTCGCCAGACCGGCGGGCCGGCGGAACTTGCCGTTCCAGGAGTGGACGAATTCGTGCGGCAGCAGATCGGCGTCAACTTTGCGGGCATCGTCATCCACCAGACTGTCTTCATCCGTGCGGTCGTCGCTCGACTCGTGATGCTCCAGGCCGAAATGCGCGACATGATCGCTCAATGTAAGCAGAAAGTGATAGTCGCGATAGTGATGGGCATCGAAAAGGGCATTGGCCTCCCGCACCAGATTGCGGTAGTGCCTCACCTCGTCGTCCGTAATATGGGTGGCTCGCTCGCTATCGGCGGCGATGTGCAGGTAGTGCTGTACGGGGCCTCCAGGGCTGAGGTCCACTGTCTTGAAATTGATGGCGGTCTGTACCGGGGAATCGATCAGGGTAGTGAGGGAGGAAGGCTTGAACTCGATCTCATTGCCAGTTTCCCGGGCGATCGGCAAAGCGGTCCCGTAGTGCCATCCGCCGGGAACTTTCAGGTTCGCCTGGTATTCGAGCTGGTCCGAAGGAACGCCTTTCGGGTACAACAGGAGCTGATTCCAGCTGAGGACCGCCAGTTGTGAAGTGGTGGATCCGCCCGATGAAAAACCGGCGGTGTCGGGAGGTGAAATGAAATCGATCGCCACATCGAGCGTGGATACGCCCTGCGGCACGTCGATGTGGAATTCGAAGATATTCACGTCGTCGCGGCGCCAGGGGATTGTTTTGCCGTTTGCCGTCATGCGGATGCCCGCGAGATCTTCAATCGGGCCGGTTGGCCCGTGTTCGCCGGGAATCCACTTGGGATACAGCAACGACATGGGTCCGGGCTTTACGGGAAATTGCATAGTGGCATGCAGCAGCCGGCGCGGAGCGTCGCTCGCGTCCACGTTGAGGCGAATCGCATTCAGCGGGACTGCGGTGCTTTGCGCGAAAGCGAGCGCGGAAGCAAAAAGCGGAAGCGCGAATCGAATTTTCATCCCAGCCATTCCAGTTTCTCGTAATCCCGCCCGCCGCCAACCGTGCGGACGAAAGCGTCTTCCAGCGTCTCCGAACCGGTTCGCAAATCCTGCATGCGGCCTTCGGCGACTATTTTCCCCTCATTAATTATGGCGGCATAATCGCATAGCCGCTCCACTACTTCAAGTACGTGCGAAGTCAGGAATATGGTTGCACCGTGCCGCACCTGATCGAGCAGGATGTCTTTCATGAGACGCGCTCCAACGGCGTCAACTCCTTCAAACGGCTCGTCCATCAGGAAAAGTTCAGGCCGATGAATGAGCGATGCGGCCATGGCCACGCGCTTCCGCATGCCTTTCGAGTATTCGCCGATCAGTTTTCGCGGTTCGTGCGCGAGTTCGAAAAGTTCCAGGAGTTCCAGTGCCCGCTGTTTCGCCAGAGGGCGTGCGAGGCGGTACATGCGGCCCACGAACTCCAGGAATTCCGCGCCGGTGAGGCGGTCGAAAAGCAGCGATTCGTCCGGCACCAGGCCAATTCGCTGTTTGATGGCCATTTCTTCGCCTGGCATCGGCAGACCGAGCAGTTCGATGGACCCGGAGGTCGCGGGGATGAGCCCCGTCAGCATCCGGATCGTAGTGGATTTGCCCGCGCCGTTGGGTCCGAGGAAGCCGAAGAATGAGCCGCGCGGAACCGTCAGACTGAGGCCGTCGACCGCCGCCTCGCCATCGTAGACCTTGCGCAGGTCGCGAACCGCGATGGCGGGCGTGGCGTCCGGCGTTGGAAAACTCATGGTAACCGCTTACCGCGCATCTTGTCGCACATCTGAGCCGGTCTCTTCCACGAACCGGGCGACGTGAACCTGATAAATGGCCGGTTTGCCATGACGGTCGCTCACGAACAGCACGTTCTGGCTGTCGGGCGAAAAGACAGGGCGCACCATGGCAGGGTCGGATGCGCGATGTTCGCACAGAGTCAGTTCGCGCCGGGCGACCCTCAACAGAATCAGGACGTACGCAGAGGCGCGGCTGCGGCTGGCGCCGGTAAATACCGAGGCGTCGGCGTTGGGCGAAGCGGAGGTGAACTGGCTCGTTTTCGCCAGCAGGAAATCCGTCCCGTCGTCGGGGGCATGCTCGCGCAAGGTGACCAGTTCTTTCGGATCTTCGGGCAGATGCAGATAGATGAAAGTGCGGCCGGAGGGAATCCAGAGCGCCGAAGCGGTGTGGCCCTCCGCGGTCTTGAGCTGGCGCTTGCCGGAGCCATCGCCGCTGACGAGCCAAAACTGGCCTCCGGCGCGATAAAGAATCTGCGAATGCCGCGGCCGGGCCATCGGGCCTTCAATTTCTTCGTCGATTTCCATCACGCGCCGGGCCTGCCCGCGCAGCACGCTCACGATTCCTGACCGGCCGTTCCGGCGTTCGGAGAAAATGGCGGCGCCATCGGATGCGATGGAAAATCCGCTGCGTACCGCGCCTTCCGGAACGGCGTGAATCTGGCGCGAACGATCGGACGACAGCACGGCTTCGTTGAGCGAGTTTCCGTCGAAGAAGAAAAAGCTGCGTTCGTCGGGCGATAACGACAAGGTGGAGGCGTCGAGCGCCGCGGCTTCGGTCAGTTGTCTCGACTGGCCGCTCCGCGAATCCAGCACAAAAGCCTGGCGGACGCCGGGGGAGAAGCGCTCGCTCCAATAGAGCAGCGAGCTGGCGTGCCGGGTGAACTGGCGCAGATGCATGGCCGTCATGCCGCTCGCAAAAGCGGGATCGGTCAGGCGAACCACTTCCAGTTCGGTTGCGGGATCGGGGTAACGAAGCCATTCCGGACCGGATAACCGGCCCGCCGCCGCCATGGCAAGGAAGCCGCGGCGCGAAAGCACTGGAGGCTCCGGGCGTCCGCTGGTCCGCAAGTTCCACCGAAGAGGGCGCAAGTAGTCCATTCTAGAACCCTGGTGGTGTGTCCCGGGAAATGAGCCGCCTGAAGGCGGCTGCAGGCTGAAGCCGGCTGAAGCCCGCCCCACAGTTATTTTGCAGACACAACACTGACGCCCGATATTGCCTGACCCGGACGACGATCGTATTCTGGAGGTGCGGTTTGTACTGGTTCACCGACCGTGACGAGCCCTGGTGAGTTGCCGGCCATCATGGGAGATCAGAGATGAATGTGAGTGTCAACGTTCCCGAGGAATTGTATCGCAGGGCCGCGGAAGTGGCGGCGGCGGAGAATATCCCGGTTGACAACCGCCTCCCCCAAAAGCGCGGGAGTTCGGCGGCGCCGGGTCGCCGATTCACAGAGCCCGCGCAGGATGCGGTCAGATGTGGCGAGGAACATGAAAACCGAGCTTTTTCCGCCCCGCCGATGCAGCCGACGTCAGGCGACCGCCATGGGGCGCAGCGGTTCGATTTCCACTTTGGTGTGCAGCCGGACGTTCAATGCGTCGAGGATTTTGATGCTTCTTTCAAGCGTGATACCGAAGTATTCGTTGCGTTCATCGCGCGACACCTGGGACTCGTGCACGTCGAGTCTCCGAGCCAGCTCCCGTTGCGATATCCCCTGAGCGATACGGGTTGAAATCAACAAGTGGCCGAGTCCGCGGAGATTGTCCAAGTCGTCAAATTCACCGCGCTTGAGGCGTTCGTAACTCTCGACCTCCTCCTGCAGCTGGAGGTGGAACGATTCCATCGGATCGATAACGCGTTCGATCTCCACATCGCCGAGACCTGCCTCCCGCAAGCGGGCCCGATGTTCAGCGAGCCTGGTCCGCTCGTCCGTCAGACGGGCCGACGCTTCCTGATATTCCGTCTCGTTGCGAATCATGACTGACCTCCATACCTGATTTTTACGATGCCCCGCGGCCTGCCGTCGCGCCGCCGCGACTGGCGAAACGCCGAGGGAAATTCGAGCTCATGCCCGTGTTTGTCACGAATGCCACTGCCGACGCCGAGCCCCGGCACATGCGGATACAATTCGACGCAGATATCGCGGATGCCAGCCTGTCAAAGCTGCCGGGTGAGGATCTCAAGATTGTTTACCACCTGAGTTCGCCACGGCGTATCCCAGGCGGAATGCTCCCGCAACTCATTTGGCCCGATGACAAGTGCCGACGCACGGAGTTCATCGAACGAAACCTCGTAATCGGCCGCCGGGAGAAGCCCGGCAGAGTCGAACTGCGGAATTAGAATCACTGACTGCCTACAAAATATTGTAACATACACGCCTAGTATGGCGTTAAAGTCAAGTCGCGCCCTCCGTCGGACGGACCTTCCGGTATTGACTTTATTTATCAATCGCTTACGGTAAAGAAATGCGGTTGGAAACCGGTTTATTCGTTCCATGGCCCACATTGTCGAGTTGACATCTCATGCTTGCGAGACTATCTTAAGAACAGGATCTTAGCGCTCCGCTAATGGTATCCGCGCAGACCTTTACGGGACAAGCGCCATGGGGTAATGCCCTGAGATTTGACGGTCCGATGGACCCTTCGATCCCGGTTAAATGCCCGGATCGTCGGGGTTGAGCACTCTTTAGGAGTGAGCAACCTACCAGCTGGGACGGAAGTTAGTTGGAGACAAGGCCTACAGTTCATGATGGACCGTACATCATATAGACGTACGGTCCAAATATAGACGTACGGTCCAATTTTTTTACGTGCGGACATAATCATTCGGATAAATGTTTGCATGGGTGCCCGTGACTCTCGTAGTGCCTGCGACTGAACATTCGAATTCCACTTGATTGAGCCCCCGGCTGATGAATTGGACGTCGTGGTGATACCCGTTTTCGAGAGGGACACCGAAACGGTAGCAAGATCGCAAGAAGAGCTTCCGTTCTTCGTGTGAGCAGTTCTCTGCCAGTTCCCGCGCGGGGCCGTGCTCACTTCGATCATGAGGGAAAAATAAACCGCGATGATCGGAGAAGACTTCTTTTCTCGCGTCCGGCCGGATGTTCCGTGGCAGGTCCTGAGCGGTTACCATCACGCGCTGGAGCCGGTTGATCGGATCGCTCCACGGCAATCGGGCGTGCGTGATGTCTTTGTATACGTCGGCCATTCGTTCAGCTGCGGATACGAAGAAGTTGCGTGGTGGCAAGAGTAACGGCTCTTTGGTGCTGCCGCTCGACAGTCGGCGCTTGACAGCCGAAAACTCGGCGGAGGCTTGCTCAAGACACGTGATTGTGTATTGTTCGGCGACCCCCTGATTTTTCCGCAGTTGCCGGCCGTGTTCATCGAAATCTGACAGACGCTCCAGACGCACGGGGAAAGCAAAAAACTCGAATTCCCTGAGCAATCGTTCTTCATCGGCTGATGGAACATAGGCCAAGAAAATGTGTTGCGGCACCGGGGGCATAACGCTCGCCTTGATCTGCCGGACCGCATAATCGCTAGA